>JAEEGL013474174.1_pt1 | contig 16221 bp, 14 predicted proteins | sample 9134231 | NCBI WGS metagenome assembly JAEEGL01 (sample SAMN16246548, study PRJNA631951) | gut metagenome | biome: gut microbiome; feature: rumen; material: fiber-attached | host: Bos | place: Iran: Karaj | collected 2018-10
CCATGGTGAATCCTCGCTACAACTCCCTGTATGGCCGGAAAAGGGCCCGTTTCGGATGGTTCGACACAATCGAGGATTTCGAAGTGGCCAAGCTCCTCATCAATACTGCAGAGGACTGGGCCAGGGCACAGGGAATGAACGAAATCCACGGCCCTCTCTTCTACAATACTCTCGGAAAGCAGGGTATGCTGGTGGAAGGATTCGAGAATACGGCAGTCTTCAACACTTATTATAACTATAAGTATTACAATGACTTCGTAGAGGCTCTCGGATATGAGAAAGAGTGTGACTGGCTCGAATACAGGACGAGCGCGAGGCCCGAGATACCGGAAAAGGTCGAGAGGATGAGTTCGCTCCTTTTGCAGCGTTACAATCTTCACGAGGGCAATATAGACGTCCTCAAGAAAGACCCTGCGAAGGTCCGGGACTTCTTCGACAAATACAATGAGTCCTTCTCCGTCACGGTCCAGAACTTCGTTCCCTTCAATGATGATGAAATAGCCGAGGAAGCCGCCTCGTTCATGCCTTACCTGAGCAATGAAACCAGCGTCGTCCTGCTTGATGAGAACGAAGAGCTCGTAGCCTTCGGAATCACCATCCCGGACATTTCCCAGGCGCTCCGGAAGGCAAAGGGCCACCTGTTCCCGTTTGGATGGTACCATCTCCTGAAGGCCCTGAGGAACTATAAGCTCATGGACCTCATGATCAACGGAGCGGTGCCGAAATGGCAGAATACCGGAATATCCGCCATCCTTCACAAGAAGATCATCGAGCGGTACCGGAAGATAGGGGCCGAATGGGCCCTGACCAACCCCCAGATAGAGACAAACAGCGCCGTCAATGTCTGGGCCAAATATGAAGGGACTACCCTCCATATGCGTAGGCGCTGCTACCTGAAGAATATCTGAAATAATTATGGCAGAGAATAATACGCTACTGGAGAAAGTACTTTCGCTCCAGGAGAAATATAAGAAGCTGGAGCAGTCCCTTTCCGACCCGGAGGTAATTGCCGATATGAAGAAGTTCGTCCAGCTCAACAAGGATTACAAGGAGCTCCAGCCCATCATCAGCGCCGGTCTTGAGTACAAGAAGATGCTGGATGAACTGTCGCAGGCCAAGGATATCCTTATTAACGAGAAGGATGAGGACCTTCGCGACATGGCCAGGGAGGAGATTGCAGGAATTGAACCGAAGATCCCCGAGATGGAGCAGCAGATCAAGCTGCTGCTGATCCCGGCCGACCCCGACGACGGCAAGAATGCGATGATAGAGATCCGCGGCGGAGCAGGCGGCGACGAAGCGGCCATCTTCGCCGGAGACCTTTTCAGGATGTACCAGCATTTCGCCGAGAGGAAAGGCTGGAAACTTGAGATTTCCGACCAGGCTCCGGGTACCGCAGGAGGCTTCAAGCAGATTGTCTTCAAACTCTCATCCAATGCCGAAGGTGTCTATGGGATAATGAAATACGAGTCCGGAGTACACCGCGTCCAGAGGGTCCCGCAGACTGAGGCCCAGGGCCGTATCCAGACTTCGGCGGCATCCGTGGCCGTTTTCCCCGAGGCAGGAGAGTTCGACATCGAACTCAATCCCGCGGATATCCGCAAGGATCTCTTCTGCGCGTCAGGCCCGGGAGGACAGGGTGTCAACACCACCTATTCCGCCGTCCGCCTTACCCATATCCCTTCGGGTATAGTGGTCCAGTGCCAGGAGGAGCGCTCCCAGCTCAAGAACCTTGACCGCGCAATGGAGGAACTCCGTACGAGGCTCTACAATATGGAGCACCAGAAATATCTCGACGGCATCGCAGCAAAGCGCAAGACCATGGTTTCGACGGGCGACCGCAGCGCCAAGATCCGTACTTACAATTATCCCCAGTCCCGCGTGACCGACCACCGCATCAACTGGACTATGTACAACCTCCCTGTCTTTATGGACGGAGACATCCAGGAGTGCATAGACCAGCTCCAGATAGCTGAGAATGCGGAAAGGCTGAAGGAAGCAGGTGAATAAAAATCGATGAAAATGGAGAAGGACCGCAAAGAAGAAAACCTGAAAGCTCTGGGAGGAGCAACGGTTTATAAGGACCATTACGCCCCGGAAGTACTTGAGACTTTCGAGAATATGCATCCGGACAATGACTACTGGGTCCGTTTCAACTGCCCCGAGTTCACCACCCTGTGCCCGATTACCGGACAGCCGGATTTCGCCGAGATACGCATAAGCTATGTCCCGGACAGGAGGATGGTGGAAAGCAAGAGCCTGAAACTGTATCTTTTCAGTTTCCGCAACCACGGCGGCTTCCACGAGGACTGCGTCAATACCATTATGAAGGACCTTGTCCGCGTGATGGATCCTAAATACATCGAGGTGACGGGATTATTCGTCCCCAGGGGAGGCATATCAATCTATCCGTATGCGAATTACGGCCGTCCCGGAACAAAATGGGAGGCCTTGGCTGAGACCAGGTTCGCTTCGCATGAGTAGCAGTTTCAGTCCTGCTTTGGAATCAGGGCGAAAGTAAGTTTTCCGCGGCAGCACAGCTGCCCTTCAACTTCCAGTTTGGCCGAGCAGAAATAGAGCCCGGCCTTTTTTTCGTCCAGGGTGGCGGTTATTTCGCAGGTCTCGCCCGGCTTGACCATCCTTTTGAACTTGACCTGGTCGATACCGCGGTACAGGGTCATATGCCCCGGTATGTCATTGAGGACCAATGCGGTGCAGCTCTGGGCCATTATCTCGCAAAGGATTACGCCAGGGACTACCGGGTTGCCGGGAAAGTGCCCGCGGCAGAAAAATTCATCTTCTCGGACTGTGTAGCGAGCATGCGCGATGCCGTCTTCGTCCAGATGCATCTCATCGAGCAGCAGCATAGGCTCCCGGTGCGGGATGTGCTGCTTTATTTCTTCCCTGTCCATAGTATATGGATTACTGTCTGTATGGCCTGAAAGCGACGCAGGCGTCGTGTCCGCCGAATCCGAGGGAATCGGATATGCCGATGGTAAGTGGAGTCTTCACGGCAGTATTCGGGGTGTAGTCGAGGTCGCATTCCGGATCGGGGCAGTCGAGATTGATCGTCGGAGGTACTATTCCGTCGCGGAGGGCAAGGATCGTAGCGATGGCCTCTGCGGCTCCGGCAGCCCCGAACATATGTCCTGTCATGGACTTGATGGAGCTGATGTGGGCCTTGTAGGCAAAGTCGCCGAGCGCCCTCTTGTACGCAACGGTCTCGGCCACGTCGTTGAGACGGGTGCCGGTTCCGTGGGCGTTGATGTAGAGGTTGTCCTTCTCGGGATCGAATCCGGACTCATCCAGGGCGATGCGGATGCAGGCGGCCTGGGTGCTGCCGTCCGGGCGCGGTGCAGTGGCGTGGTAAGCGTCGCAGGTATTGCCGTAGCCGGTCATCTCGCCGTAGATGTGCGCGCCTCTTTCGAGCGCATGGTCCAGGGATTCAAGCACGAGGATTCCGGCGCCGTCACCCATCACGAAACCCTGACGGTTGTTGTTGAAGGGGAGTGATGCGTATTCCGGATCATCCGTCCTGGTAAGGGCCTTGGCGTTGGCGAATCCGGCTATTCCGAGAGGTATGGTAGCGTTCTCGCAGCCTCCCGCGATTATGGCGTCGGCATATCCGTGACGGATGGTCCGGAATGCTTCGCCGATGCAGTGCGACGAGGTAGCGCAGGCGGTTACGATGTCAAGGCAGGGGCCCTGGGCGTGATGCTTGATGGATATGTGGCCCGCTGCGATGTTCGAAATCATCGTGGGGATGAAAAGAGGCGAAATCCATTGGCCTGAAGGATCTTCCAGCATCTTTGCGGTTTCCCGGACCTGGACTTCGAAACCTCCGATTCCGCTTCCGACATAGACGCCGAAACGGAGCGGGTCGATGTTCTGTCCTTCGCCTTCACTGACAAGTCCGCTGTCCTTTACGGCCTGCCAGGCGGCAGCCATTCCATACTGGCAGAACAGGTCCTGCTTACGGATGAATGGCTTGTCCATACCGTATTCCTCGGGATTGAAGTCCCTGATTTTCCCGGCTATCTTGACTGGCAGGTTATCCGTCGGGAAGGCCTCGATTTCCTTGATGCCGCATACTCCGTTCTTGAGATTGTCCCAGAATGTCGGGACATCGTTCCCAATGGAGGATATGACGCCTAAGCCAGTGATTACTACTCTTTTCTCTTCCATTTGCAAGGTTTAGTGTTTCAGTAGCGACGGAGCTTCGGAAAGCAGTCTTTCAGCTCCGCCGATTATATCGTCTATTATTTCTTTGGCAGTTTCAGTCTTGGTGACCATTCCGGCTACTTCCCCGGCGAGGAAACTTCCGGAAGAAAGGTCCCCGTCGAAGACAGCTTTCCGCATCGAGCCGGCGCCGAATTCCCTCAGCTGCTGGGGAGAGACGGCCGGGTCGGCTTCCATCTTCGCGAACTTCTTGCTGAAAGGTGTCTTGAGGCTGCGTACCGCGTCCCCGAGCGACTTGCCGGTAACCATGGTTCCGATGTCCGAGGCCTTTATCAGGCGGTCCTTGTAAACCGGATGGATGCAGCATTCCTCGGCCGACAGGAAACGGGTGCCGACCTGTACTCCTGCAGCTCCCATCATGAACATCGCCGCAGCGCCCCTGCCGTCGAATACGCCTCCGGCTGCGATAACAGGAATGTTCACGGCATCAATTACTTGCGGCACAAGGGCCATGGTATGAATGTCTCCTATATGGCCGCCGGATTCGGCACCTTCCGCGACTACCGCCGTAGCTCCGAGTTCCTGCATCTTGAGAGCATATGCAACGGATGCCACGACCGGGATGACCTTGATTCCGGCATCCAGCCAAGCCTTCATGTACGGGGCGGGGGAGCCGGCCCCCGTGGTGACTATCCCGACATTCTCCTCTACGACAAGGGCCGCAATCTCGGCCGCATTGGGGGCGGCAAGCATTATGTTGACGCCGAACGGTTTTGACGTGAGCGTGCGGGCCTTCCTGATTTCGGCCCGTACGGCTTCAGTTCCGAAATTGATGGATGATATAAGTCCGAGCCCTCCCGCTTCCGATACGGCGGCAGCGAGGCGGGCGTCGGCTATCCATGCCATTCCGCCCTGGAATACGGGCTTTTCGATGCCCAATATGTCGCAAATAATGCTCTTGATCATATATTCAAACTACAAAGTTAAGCAAAATTACCATTCAATCAAAGCGGCGGCGGACAGGAGCCCTGCTCCGAACGCACTGAAAAGAAGCAGGTCTCCCCGGCGGAACAGGTTGTTCCTCCGGCATTCATCCAGTAGTATCGGACACGACGCTGACGAAGAATTGCCATGGTCTGCTATATTCACAGGAAACTTTTCTTCCGGCAGTTCCAGCCGGTTCCGGATACCTTCCACGATACGGAGGTTGGCCTGATGGACCAGGAACCAGTCCACCTCATCCTTTGTTTTCCCACTCTCGTTCAGGACATCGGAAATGCCTTTCAGTGAAGTATTTATGGCAAAGCGAAATACCTCTCGTCCACTCAAGTGGAGGGGGGTGTCCTCGTCCTGCCCCGTGTAATACGGGGTTTTGATGAGGGAATGTTTCTGGCAGATGATCCCGGGATCGGGATCGGAGTACAGTTTGATAGCCTTGACATTGTCGCCGGTAGTGAAAACGGCGGCGCCCGCCCCGTCTCCGAAGAGAACGCAGGTGCAGCGGTCTTCCCATGAGGCCATCCTTGTCGGTTCCTCAGCGCAGACTATCAGTACGTTGTTTACCTTCCCCGCCAAGAAGTAACTCTCGGCGATATCCATCGCATATACGAATCCGGGGCAGGCGCAGTTAATGTCGATGCATGGGCAGCGGAGACCCGTGATTGACGAAATCAGGCTGCTCATCCCGGGGGTCACGTGCTCGCTGACGACACACGAGCAGATAAAAAGGTCGATGTCGCAGGCTTCGAGTCCGGCGTCCTCGAGGGCGCGGAGGGCGGCTGATGCGCCGAGGTCCTCGAGTCTCTCGTCCGAAATTACGTGGCGGGAGCGGATGCCGGTACGCGGTACTATCCACTCGTCGGAGGTGTCGAGGAATGAGGAAATGTCCTGATTGGTGACGATTTTCGAGGGGAGAGAGCTCCCGGTTCCTATTATTCTCATAGTCTTTTTTTTGTTCAAAAGTAAAGAGGAGGAGAAATCTTTGAAAATTAATGTGGCAAAAGCTCCGGGAGTGTCGCGGATGCCGCCGGGTGGTGGTGTAAGCGCCTTATGTGTGGCGAAATCTTTATTGTTTTTAAGGGTTTTTTGGCTAATTTTGCCATTGCTATGGATACGGATTCCAGAAGATTCATCCCGGGTTACCTCAGGGAGAAATACCAGGTTACGGGCGGTGTGATGTTCACCGTCCTGTTTTCCGTCCTGTTCCTTCTGGTAAGCATCCCGTTCTCCAGGAACGCATGGTTCGCCCTCGGAAACTCCGTGTTTTTCCGTTTCACCGCCCTTTTCGCCCTGTTGTGCCTGTTGATCCTGACGGCAAGCCGCATCGTGCTGTACAAGACACGTAACTTGTTCAGGATGACCTATCTGGCATATGTCGCATGGATGTGGGCCGAGATCATCCTCATCTGCACCCTCTATACCATATTCACCGTCAACATAGCATCTCCGTCCGTTCCGGCGGGTACGATTTTCTTCAGTTCACTGCTTTACGGATTCATTTCGCTCGGCATTCCGGACATCATAGCGGCCATGGTCTTTACGATAATCAACCAGGACCGTACGATACGCCTTATGAATATGAAGGACGTAGTCTCGGACGAGGAACCGAAGGACCCCAGGCGCGAGGTTATAAACCTGTTCGACAACAACGGTTCGCTCAAGCTTTCCGTGAGCAGCCATCACCTTTATTACATCGAATCTGACGACAACTACATCAGGGTATGGTATGAGGATTCCAAGGGGGACCTGAAGAAATACCTCCTGCGCTGCCGCCTTAAGACGGTTGAAGAGAGTTTCCGTGGGAGCAACCTCGTACGCTGCCATCGGAAATTCATAGTGAACATGGCCAGGGTCAAGGTTCTCCGTAAAGAAAAGGAAGGCTACCTGCTAGATCTCGACTGCGAGAGCATAGAGCCTGTTCCCGTCACCAAGACATACGAAAAAAACGTGCTCGAATGGTATCCGGGCACGCTTGAATCACAATGACATCCTCCCGTCAGAGAGCGGACATCCTCTCGACGGCGATTTCCACGAGTTCGCGGACCTTTGCCTTGTAGTCCGGATTGCTGCTCTTGAGGTAGCGGTTGGCTATGGCGCAGCATACCGTGCACGCGTTGTGGCCCAGGTGGGCGGCGAATCCGGCAACGGGGGAGCTCTCCATCTCGAAGTTGGTTATACGGTAGTCTCCGAAGCGGAAAGTCTCGATCTTCTCCAGCATGTCAGGCATTGCGAGAGGTATTCTCACTACCCGGCCCTGAGGACCATAGAATCCTGGTGCCGAGATAGTTACGCCCTTCACGGTAATATCCTTGAAAGCATCGATTATCTTCTGGCTCGCCTTGACGAAATACGGTGAAGGCAGGGTCGGAAGCCATCCCATATGCTTCTTGAACGCCTCTTCTACCTCGGGTATGGTGACCTTGTCGCGGTCTGCATACCAGTTCATCACTCCGTCGAAGCCTACGCTGATATGCGACAGGATGAATGAACCGAGGGGAATGTCGGCGTGAAGGGCTCCGGATGTGCCGATCCGGAGGATATTGAGGGCGCGGTGCTCCGGCTTGACCTCACGGGTGGCGAAATCCACGTTTGCGAGCGCATCCAGCTCTGTCATCACTATGTCGATGTTGTCGGGCCCGATGCCATGCGAAAGAACGGTGATCCTTTTGCCATTGCGGTATCCGGTCACGGATACGAATTCCCGGGAAGCGTGCCGGAACTCGATGTCGGTAAGGTACTCTGCCACCATATCGACCCTTCCGGGGTCTCCGACGAGTATGACGTTGTCGGCGAGTTCTTCCGGCTTCAGGTGAATGTGGAACACTGATCCGTCGTCATTGATGATCAGTTCTGATTCGGGTATTCTCATAACGTTCGGTATTAGTCGGTTAAAAAGCAAATATAGGCTTTAATGCGGAAATTTCCTATATTTGCTTCAGAAAACTAACCAGCGTAATTGATAAGATATGAAACGTTTTTTCGTTCTGGTCGTCCTTGCGGCGGTTTGCCTTGCCCCTGCCGGCGCTAAAAAAGTCAGGAATGGCGGCTATCCCACCAAGAGGGTCAACTTCACCGATGTCAGGATCGCAGAAGATTCATTCTGGGGCCAGAGGCAGAAGACTTCCCGCGAAGTGACGATACCGTACTGCCTGAGAAAATGCGAGGAGACCGAAAGGATCGCCAAATTCGAGCGTGCGGCAATGCACAATGCCGATACGTCGAAGGTTTTCCCCTGGGTGGGGGAGCACTATGACGACAGTGACGTGTATAAGATACTGGAAGGCGTCGCATATACCCTCCAGAACTATCCTGACGCCGCCCTGGAGGCTTATGCGGACAGCTTGATCGAAATCATCGGCCGGGCGCAGGAACCCGACGGTTACCTGATGACGGCCCGTACGATGAATCCCCGCAACCCGCATCCCCGGGTCGGGGCGAAAAGGTGGGAATATATCGACATGCTTTCACACGAGCTCTACATGCTCGGCCATCTCTGCGAATCGGCTGTGGCGTACTACTATGCGACCGGCAAGGATGCCTATGTCGAAATAGCCAGGAAGTACGCCGACTGCGTCATCGACGCGATAGGCCCCGAGAAAGACAAATATCACTTCGCGCCCGGCCACCAGGAGGCCGAGATCGGACTTGTAAAGCTTTATCTCCTGACGGGTGACAGGCGGTATCTCGACGAGGCCAAGTATTTCCTCGACGTACGATACGACCACTACAGCTCCGTCCACGATTCGGCCGGGCTCGTCTGGCATCAGGCGTTCAAGCCTGTCGCGGAGCAGCGGGAAGCCTGGGGACACTGCGTCAAGGCTCTATATATGTATTCCGGAATGACGGATGTGGCTGCCATTACCGGGGATTCGTCATACCTCGAAGCCACTGACTCGATATGGAATAACATAGTAACCAGGAAGTTCTACCTTACCGGAGGGATGGGAGCACACGGCGGAGCAGGCGGCGAGAGTTTCGGTGCGGATTACGAACTTCCGAATGCTTCGGCATACTGTGAGACATGTGCGGCCATAGCGGAAGTTTTCTTCCACTACAGGATGTTCCTTCTCCACAGGGAGTCAAAGTATTACGATTTCCTTGAACAGACGCTCTATAATGCGGCTCTTTCCGGAACGTCCCTGAAGGGAGACACGTTCTTCTACGTCAACCCGCTCGAGAGCGCCGGCGGCCATGAGCGCCAGCCATGGTACACCACGGCCTGCTGTCCCGGTAACGTGGCCCGCTTCATCCCGTCCATCAGCCAGTACATCTATGCGACTGACAAAAAGGACATCTATGTCAATCTTTACCAGAAATCTTCCGCAGTCATCAGGCTGGGCCACAAGAAAGTAGCCATCGAACAGGATACCCGGTATCCATGGGACGGCGACATCAGTATCCGGATTGGAACCCGCGGGCGCTACAGCCTGAAGCTCCGTATTCCTTCCTGGACGGGCGATTCTCCTGTGCCGGGAGGCCTGTACTCGTATTGCGACCGGAATGCCTCCTCCTGGAATGTCTCCGTATCAGGCAAGACTGTGCCCGGGAAAGTCGGCAGGGACGGCTACCTGAAGATTTCGCGCCGCTGGAGAAAAGGAGACGAGGTCAGGATCCATTTCGATATGGAGCCGAGGACGGTGGAAGTGAACGAAAAAGTGGAGGCGGACCGTGGCCGGATCGCCGTGATGAGGGGCCCTCTCGTCTATTGCATGGAGGAGGTAGACAATCCGGAAGTATCTGATGTCAGGGAAGTTGAGCTTAAGGCTGATGCCGTTTTCGAACAGAGCCCGGTCGATATAGCAGGTTACGAAGTGACTTCACTGCAGTCCGACGGCCTTGTGCTGGTCCCGTATTATTCCTGGGCCCACAGGGGAGCCGGCAAGATGGAGGTATTCTTCAAAAAGTTTGGAAATCCCGTATTGCGGTGATAACTTTGTCCGGGAAATAAAAGAATACGATACTATGTGGCAAAGGATACAGACATTGTTCCTGGCGCTCTCCTGCATTGCGATAGGAGCGCTGTTTTTCTGCAATGTGGTGACTGTCAATTCTCCGGAAGGGCTTGACCATGTCCGGTATGTGCAGAAGCCCTATCTGTGGCTGATGATCATCATAGCGCTGGTGACATTCCTTGCGCTGATAACTTTCAAGTCAAGGCTGCTCCAGATGCGCCTGTGCGCCCTCGCCTGCCTGCTTTCGCTGGGCTTCGGGATATGGCTGCTTGTAGAGTATTTCACCGTCCCGGACGGAATCGTATTCAGTTGGACGGCCGTCCTGCCGTTCGTGTCAGCCATCCTGGACGCCCTCGCATGGAGGGGCGTCCTGAAGGACCAGCTCCGTATAGAAAGCGCCTACCGGATCCGTAATTCCCGTTCCGGCAGGCGCTAAGGCTTTGATTGTCAGATTAATCTATCAATAAAGACTGTCGAGGGTCGCGGCTTCCCATGAAGGGATGGTCGGGTCGTCGATATATGCGTCGACTATGCGGCGGAGGCCCTTGATGATGTTCTTCTCGAGGAACTCCTGCTGCACGGGCCAGAGAGCGACATAGTTGTCGGCGATGTCGTGAGCGTGCTCGTGATAGCGGTAGATGCAGTATTCGAATCCTTCCTTGGCATAGATTCCGGCAAGGACGTCCGAACCCCACATTCCAAGTTTAAGGACCTGAGTCTTATGATACTGTACGGTGCCGTCCGCCGTGCCGTGCATAAGGAGGGTGGGGCAGGGAGCGCTGTTGTACTTGGGAGTTCCCTTGTCGCCCACGATGGCTCCGGCAAAAGCGATGAGACCCTTGAAGTTGAAGCCTTTCGGAAGGACGGAAGCTATCTCGTTGCCATTGCAGATATAGTTCTCCGCAGCAAGCGAAATGATCGCTCCCGAGGAGTTTCCGACCAGCACGATGTTGTCCGGATCGACCCCGAGCTCCGCTTTGTTGGCGATGATGAAATTGACTGCCGAGAAAAGGTCCTCCACACCCATGTTCTCTGCAATGATGGTGTTCTTGGCCGTCTTGAGCTTGCCTATGAGACTGAAATCCATCGGGACTCCCTTGAGTCCGAGTCGGTAGTCTATCGTGATGACCTTGTATCCGTTCTCGTTCAGTATCTTGAACCAGGGGAAATACCTTTCATTGGAACGGAAACCTCCGACGAAGCCGCCTCCGTAAACGAAAAGAAGGGTCGGCTTGGCTTTGCCTTCAAAGGTGGTCTCGGCTCCGGGAACCGGGTCGTAAACATCAAAATAAAGGTCGCAGGTGTCTCTCTGGGCGAATTTCCAGGTTCCGGCGAGATTCTGACCGTATGCTGCTACGGAGAGAAGGGATGCGGCAATCAAGGCCGCGATAACGATGATTCTTTTCATTTTTTTGGTTGGTTATTGTTTTGCAGTTTGTTGTTCCAGTTCCGGTATGAGTCTTCTCACGGCTTTCCGGTCGTGGAAGAAACGTATGGCGATGACCCTGACCACGGTATAGGCGGGGATGGCGACGAGCATGCCGACGACTCCTCCGAGGGTTCCGGCTATGAGCAGGACTATGAAAATCTCGAGCGGGCTCGACTTGATGCTGGTGGAATAGATCAGGGGCTGATAGACGAAGTTGTCGATCAGCTGGGTGAACAGCATGATTGCCAGCACGATGATTGCGAAGGTCCACAGGTTCACGTCCAGCCCGGCTCCGGTGCCGTATTTCAGCACGACGCTCAGTACGACTCCGATTATCTCGCCGCAGATGGGACCGACGTATGGAATGATATTCAGGAGACCCGCGATGAAGGCGATTCCGGAGGCGTAGTGGAAATCGAGCCTGGCGATGAGCCATAGCCCGAGGAAGTCAAGCAGCGCGACGCCGAAGATTTCGATGAGCATACCGACGAAATACCTTGACAGGAGGCCTTCGATGTCGGATATGGCTTTGCGGACATTCTCTTCGAGGCGGTCCGGGACAAGCGCTCCGATGATATTGGAAAACAGCTTTTCATCCTTGACGAAAAAGAATGATATGAACACTACGGAGAACAGTCCGACGACGACGGAAATCACGACGGATGCTACGGATCCAATGATGGAAGACATTGCAGATGAGACGTTTCCAACGCTTACAAAACTGCTCAGCCGATCCAGCAGGACGCCGGTGGCGTCAAAGTCCGGCCCAAGTTTCGGGAAGGCCGATATGATCCATTGGTTGATCTTGTCGAGAGGGTTCGCCGCCACCATGCCGGGGTCCTGGCTGCGGAACGTATAAGCGTCCCTTATTATCCCGCTGATGATAGGGATGACCTCGACGATAATGAAGCCGAGGATGCCCAGCACAAGGCAGATCGTCAGTATAGCCAGCAGCCAGGAAGGCGCGCCTTTCCCCTTTATCCTGACCTTGCCTAGGATTTTCATTATGGGTCGGCAGAGCAGCGACACCACGAAGGCCACGATGATGTAGACAAGGACGCTGCGGAAATACCAGCAGGCCGCCGCAACAACCGCGATGATGGCCGCTGTGATGATATATCTCGCCAGTCTGTCTGAACTCCTTTCCTTCTCCATTATCGGTTCAAAAAAATTACATAAAATAATACTTGTGCCTTACATTGGCACATTAGTGCCTTAACTTTGCATCCAGAAACTAAAACACGGAGGTTATCATGGTCAACACTGAACTCAACATCAATACTCTCGCATCTCTCATTCCGGAGGATTCAACTCTCCAGGCTCTCAAGGACCTCATTGACGAATTCGGCCTCGAGCTGGAGTCCGTCAGCTCTCTTTGACGGATACTACCGTATTCTCCTTGTCGGGCGTGACACCGATCTTAAGGGTCTTGACCGCCCCGTCTTTGGAGGGGAGCAGCCGGTCCGAGATGATGAATTCCGACACGGGATCTTCAATATATTTCGTAATGGCGCGGCGAAGCGGTCTCGCGCCGTAACTGGGATCGAAACCGGCATCTGCCACAAGCCGTTTGGCCGCGGTCGATACGGACAGTTTGTAACCTGCTTCCAAAGCCCTCTCCCTCAAGCCTTTAAGTTCTATATCTACAATATCGGCCAGGTCTTCTTTCGACAACTGGTTGAAAAAGACCATCTCGTCCACGCGGTTCAGGAACTCCGGAGGGAAAGCCTTGCGAACGGCCTTGTCGAGGACATTTTTCCGGTCGGCCTCTACATTCTTTGCCGATGAGGCGAATCCTAGCCCGCTGCCGTAATCCTGCACGTCCCGGCTTCCGACATTCGACGTCATTATCACTATGGTGTTCTTGAAATTCACAAGGCGTCCGTTGCTGTCGGTCAGCCTGCCCTCGTCCATCACCTGGAGCAGCAGGTTGAAAATGTCGGGGTGGGCCTTCTCTATCTCGTCCAGCAGGACCACGCAATACGGCTTGCGGCGGACCCTCTCGCTGAGCTGTCCTCCCTCCTCGTATCCGACGTAGCCGGGAGGCGCTCCTATAAGCCTCGATACGGTGAATTTCTCCATATACTCACTCATATCGATACGGACCATATTCTCCTCTGAATCAAATAGATACTCGGCGAGGAGGCGGGCTAGGCGGGTCTTTCCCACGCCGGTCGGGCCAAAGAACAGGAAAGTGCCGATCGGGCGGTCCGGGTCCTTCAGCCCGGCTCTTCCGCGGCGGATGGCGCGGACTACGGTATCAATGGCGGCGTCCTGACCGATTATCTTCGATTTCAGGCTCTTTTCCATCTTCATCAGGCGGTTCCCCTCCGAGTCTGCGACCTTGTTGACCGGGATGCCGGTCATCTTGGATACTACCGTCGCGATGTCTTCTTCATCCACCGTGTCCTCCTCCCCGTGCTTTTTGCGGGAAAGGTGCAGCCGTACCATCGAACCGGCCTCGTCCAAGGCATCTATGGCCTTGTCGGGAAGCGACATCTCAGGTATGTAACGGTCTGTCAGCATGACACTTGCCCTCAGGGCTCCATCCGTATAGCGGACCTTGTGGAACTCTTCATACGAGCTCCTCAGACTCCGCAGTATGTCTATGGACTGGGCTACGTCGGCAGGCTCTACGACTATCTTCTGGAACCTGCGGTCAAGGGCCCCGTCCTTTTCTACGATCTTGGTGAATTCATCCATCGTGGTGGCTCCTATGCACTGGATCTCACCGCGCGCCAGGGCAGGCTTCAGCATATTGGCTGCGTCCAGGCTGCCTTGGGCGCCTCCGGCTCCGACAATGGTGTGGAACTCGTCGATGAAAAGCACCAGGTCCGGGTCGGAGGAAACTGCCTTGATGATGCCCTTGAGCCGTTTCTCGAAGTCTCCGCGGTATTTAGTGCCGGCTACGACGGAAGCTATGTCTAGGGAAATCAGACGTTTACGGGCCAGGGAAGGGGAAATCTCCCCGGAGGCGATCCTCAGGGCGATGCCCTCCACGATAGCTGACTTTCCGACTCCCGGCTCGCCTATGAGCATGGGATTGTTCTTTTTCCTGCGCCCGAGGATCTCGATGACGCGGGAAATCTCGGTGTCGCGTCCGACGACGGGGTCGAGCTGGCCTTCCCGGGCGGCCCTTGTCAGGTCGAATCCGAATTCTTCGATGTCTGGTTCCTTGGCGGAAACGCTTTCGGAAGCCTCTTCATCGGCCTGTCCGCCCTGCTCCCCATCTTTCTGGGCCGGGGCTCCGGAGATGAGCAGACCTGAATCCTGGAGATATGACAGCACCCTCGGGTAATCTATGCCTATGTTCCTTAGGTAAGCCTGCGCATTGCTGTCGGTAGCGCGGCAGAGTGACAGCAGGAGATGCTGGGACGAAGCTTCGGGCGAATGCATCCTTGTAGCCTCCATCACTGTGATACTGAGGGCGTTCTGGGCTTGCCGAGAGAAATTGATCTCGTCCAGTTTCGAGTATGGAAGCTGCTCCGGAGACTGTATCCTTGAGTCCAGGAACAGCTTCAGGGCAACGGTATCGCAGCCCAGTTCGGTGATAGTCCTCATCGCAACGTTGTCGGCGTGCCGGATAATTCCGAGGAAGAGGTGGTCGGCCCCGATGCTGTAGCTTCCGGTGCGCAGAGCCTCTTCCCTGGAGTACTTGATAATGCCGTTCAGTTCTTCGCTTATCTTGATTTCCATGTCGTCAAAACAAAGTCAATTCACAAAAATAACTTCATAAAACATAATTTCAAACAATTCAAAAGAGATTCTGCCTCCAGTGATTTAAAATGAATCCCTGAGAGGGGAGAATGCTTGATTATTCCGGAATAAATGATTATATTTGCGTGTTTATATTAGAAGCGAACATTTCGGTTTATTATGGATATAACAGAAGAGAAAGACTTGGCCGGGCAGACCGGCTATATCGAGCAGGTGGAGATTGACCACGAGATGAGGACGGCCTACATCGACTATTCGATGTCGGTCATCGTATCAAGGGCCCTGCCGGACGTCCGCGACGGATTGAAGCCGGTACAGAGGCGCGTCCTTTTCGGAATGGACGAGATGGGCCTCGACTATTCGGGCCAGACCAAGAAATCAGCGAGAATCGTCGGAGACGTGATGGGTAAATATCATCCTCACGGCGATTCCAGCGTATATGACGCCATGGTGCGTCTTGCCCAGACTTGGAACCAGCGTTACCCGATGGTATGGGGCCAGGGCAACTTCGGATCGATGGACGGAGACCCCGTGGCTGCGATGAGATACACCGAGGCCAAGCTCGAAAAGATGGCCGAGGACGTGCTCGGAGATATGGACAAGGATACGGTTGACATGACGCTCAACTTCGACGATTCCCTCCAGGAGCCGACGGTCCTGCCTACCAAGGCGCCGCTGCTGCTGCTTAACGGTTCTGCCGGAATCGCGGTAGGTATGGCCACCAACATGGCCCCGCACAATCTCGGCGAGTGCTGCGACGCCATCTGCGCCTATATCGACGACCCGGACATTACCACCGACGGCCTGATGCAGCACATCAAGGGCCCTGATTTCCCGACCGGAGGCATCATAATGGGCCGTTCCGGCATCCGCGAAGCCTATGAGACCGGCCGCGGCAGGGTGGTGGTCCGCGCCAAGACCGACATCGAGGTGGACGACAAGGGC
>JAEEGL013532640.1_pt1 | contig 16221 bp, 11 predicted proteins | sample 9134231 | NCBI WGS metagenome assembly JAEEGL01 (sample SAMN16246548, study PRJNA631951) | gut metagenome | biome: gut microbiome; feature: rumen; material: fiber-attached | host: Bos | place: Iran: Karaj | collected 2018-10
ATATCTTCGTTTTTGCTACTCTCGAACCGACCACCACGTCGAGCCCTCAGCATGAATCCGTCGCGCAACGGAACTCCTCATCCACAGGTCTCAACTTCGTGGTTCAAAAATCGCAAAAGCCAAAAATATAGCCAGCCCGGCCCTCATTGTATGTATAGGGGATACCCCAAAAACATTACTCTTAAAGCTGTAACGGTCATGATGAAGATCTGTCAAAGCAGGAAGTAGTCTGTGTCACCATCAGTGATGGTAATCTGGCCGTCGCATTTGCTCGTGATATCTTCCTTGAATTTTGCCAGGTTTGATTCCCTGATGCACACATCAAACTGAACATCTGCTTCGTATCTGGCATCAGCTATGGAGATATCATTTTGGCCAAGATAATACTGAACTGTATTGATCAGGTTATACCCCACCGTCAGGGTCAGCTTCCGGGAATAGACAAGCTCCCCGATGGTGCTGGCTGCAAGCCCTGCCTGGGCTGCCTGGGTATAGGCCCGTACAAGGCCTCCGGTTCCAAGGAGCACACCTCCAAAGTACCTGGTGACGATGATGAGGATATTGGTTATAGCGGCGCCATTTATCACCTCAAGGATTGGCTTGCCTGCAGTTCCTGAAGGCTCGCCGTTGTCGCTGCACTTGGTGATCTCGCTGTTCTGACCTATGACGTAGGCATAGCAGTTGTGCCTTGCATCCCAGTATTTTTTGGAGATCTCCGCAATTTTCTCCTCTGCTTCCTGCGCAGAGCCCACCGCAAAAACCTGACCGATGAACCGGGATTTCTTTTCCACGATCTCCCCGGTTCCATTTGAAGTTATGACTTTAATAGATTCCTTCTTACTCATGCTGACAGTATAGCACACAGCCCACGATTAGACCAACAGAGCTGTCTGTGGTATAATAGTATAGTTTTAAATCTTTTTAGTGAGGAATTATTATGAACTATGGAAAAAAAGGTATCGTCCAGCAGGCGCGTAACCTGAACTCCGGTACCGATAAATGGGGCAAGAAGTTTTCCCTTTTTGGCTTTTATATTATCCTTTCCCTCATCATTGGCATGGTCATCATCGGAACCAGTGCGGGAATAGGTGTATTCAACGGAATCAAGGACGGCGCTCCTGATATATCCAACATCGATGTGACGCCAACAGGCTTTTCAACCTTTGTATATGATACTGACGGCAACCAGATAGCCAAGCTGGTTTCAACTGATTCCAACAGAATCCCGGTAACCTGGGACATGATCCCCGAGAATCTGGCTCACGCCTTTGTAGCCATCGAGGATGCAAGATTCTACGAGCACAATGGAATCGATATCCAGGGTATCATCAGAGCTGCATTTGTAGGTATCACCAGCGGCAACTTCTCAGAAGGTGCCAGTACCATCACCCAGCAGCTCCTTAAGAACAACGTCTTTTCAGGATGGACAGACGAGTCCTTTATCCAGAGCGTAAAGCGTAAGATCCAGGAGCAGTACCTGGCAGTTCAGCTTGAGAAGTCCATGAGCAAGGAGGACATTCTCCTTAACTACATGAACACCATCAACCTTGGTCAGAACACCCTTGGTGTACAGGCTGCTTCCCTTCGTTATTTTAACAAGCCCGTAAGCGACCTTTCACTTTCCGAGTGTGCGGTAATAGCCGGCATCACCCAGAACCCAAGCCGCTTCAATCCTATTACTCATCCCGAGCGGAACACAGAGCGTCGTGACAAGGTTCTGCGCAACATGCTTGAGCAGGGATATATCTCTCAGATTGAGTATGATTCAGCAATGGCTGATGATGTTTACTCAAGGATCCAGAGCATCAATCAGGAGACCGGGGGCGATACAACCATCAACTCCTACTTTGTCGATGCCCTCACCAACGACGTATTAGAGGACCTGATCGCTGCAGGCTACAATGAGACACAGGCCTACACACTGCTTTACAGCGGCGGTCTTAAGGTATATTCAACACAGAATCCACAGATCCAGAAAATCTGCGACGAAGTATTCCAGGACGAGAGCAATTACCCTGAAGGCACTAAATATCTTCTGTCTTACGAGCTCTCAGTACAAGCCCCGGACGGAACCGTAACCAACCACAGTAGTGAGATGTTCCAGTCCTACTTCAAACAGCAAAAGAGCTCCTTCAACATGCTCTATGATTCCCACGAATCAGCAGAGGCTGCCATCGAAGAGTACAAATCCGTAGTTGTAGGTGCTGACGACGAAGTCCTTGGAGAAAAGATAAACCTTGTTCCTCAGCCTCAGGTATCCATAACAGTTGAGGAGCAGAGCACCGGCTACATCGTTGCAATGGTTGGCGGACGAGGCCAGAAGACAGCCAGCAGGACCCTTAACCGCGCTACCGACACTTACCGTCAGCCCGGTTCAACCTTCAAGGTTCTTTCAACCTACGCACCGGGTATCGACAGCGCAGGCCTGACCCTTGCAACAGTATTTAACGATGCTCCATTTGCTTACTCCAACGGAACCCTTGTAAGAAACTGGTGGGGATCCGAATACAGAGGCCTTAACACCGTAAGAAGCGCCATCAGGGATTCCATGAATGTAATTGCCGTAGAGGCACTTACACTTATCACTCCCCAGCTTGGTTTTGATTACCTTAAGAACTTTGGTTTCACAACCCTTGCCGAAAATGTAACCATCAACGGCCAGGTTTACTCAGATATCCAGCAGTCTACCGCTCTTGGCGGTCTGACCTATGGTGTTAAGAACCTTGAGCTCAACGCAGCTTACGCAGCAATCGCCAATGGCGGTGTATACACCAAGCCCAAGCTCTACACCAAGGTTGTTGACCACGACGGCAACGTAGTCCTTGATAACACCCAGGTTGAGTCCAAGCGAATCATAAAAGAGACTACTGCTTTCCTTCTTACCAGTGCCATGCAGGACGTAGTAACCAGCGGTACCGGCGGATCCGTTAACTTTGGAACCACTGCCATCGCAGGAAAGACAGGAACCACCTCAGATTACAACGACGTCTGGTTTGCAGGATATACCAACTACTACACTGCTACCACCTGGACAGGTTATGACAACAATGCCAAGATGACGGTTTCAGCGGAAAAGAATCTGTCCAAGACCATGTGGCGCAAGGTTATGGAAAGAGTTCACGAAAACCTTCCATACTCCTCATTCACAACGCCAAGCGGCATCACTTCCGCAACTGTCTGCTCAAGGTCAGGAAAACAGCCTATTGCCGGTCTGTGCGACGGAACCCTTTATTCAGAATACTTCGAGGAAGGGACTGTTCCCACAGAGAGCTGCGACGTACACTACGCAGGAACCATCTGCGCACTGGACGGATGCCCCGCATGTGAGACCTGCCCATTCAAGGCAGCTGGAGTATTTGAACTTACACCTGAAGTTCCACCGGCACTTCAGTCAGGATTTGTAAACTATTCGCCAACAAACTCGGCGTATACCACTACAACCGATGAGAACGGCAATACAGTGACTGTACTGAATCATTGCAGACACACTCCTGAGTATATGACCCAGGAGGGCATAGAAGGCATTATCGCCGGAGAGTCCGAAGCTCTTGCCCAGGCCGCTGCAGCCGCAGCTGCCGCAGCAGCAGAAGCCGGCGGCGCAGAAGCCCAGCCAGCTCAGGAGACAGTTGTTGATACCGTTCCGGAGAACGTTGCCGCAGGCAACTGACGAATAGAAGATCAGGCAGCATAAAATCAGGCAACTAAAAAACACAAACATAAACCGAGGAATCATCTCAATGATCCCTCGGTCTTTTATTATCCTATTACGTACCAAACATAATATTCTGCAACTGAGATGGCTTCATGGTCTCGTAACCCCCGTTAATGGTATCAAGGGCCAATTCATAGTTTTTAAGTCCCTCTGATTTGATCTTTTTCTTGTAGGCATCCAGCTCTTTTTTAGACACCGGTTCAAAGAGATCAGACTTAAAGAATCCTGCATCCTGATCCGAAATACCAAACTGGCCGGCTGCTTTATTTTTCATATCATCGCTGCGCATATTCTCCAGGTCCTCATCATCAAGTGGCGCAAGCCAGGCTTTTTTATTATCCCAGATCTCCGGATGCGCCATCATAAAGGCTTCTCCTGCTTCCTTATTAGAGCACTTATGCTCCTTCATATATTGTTCTGTAAATTTATCCCATTCCTCCCTGTAGGGCTTAGGCAGATAATGATTGCCTCTCTCTCCATGGTCACTTGACTGACCGTGGAATCCTATCGGCATCGTAGATAAAACACTTGCCGCGCCAAAGCCCTCAGGATCGATAACTGTCCTGCCGTCTTTGTTGGCTTGCTTCAGATTTTCAAGATAATTTCCGAAGTTTTTATCCATGACTACATTTGAAGAGACACTGCAAGCCTGCATTTCCATCTTCATATAAATATTCACAGTCATCAACTTGTCAATGGGAGTCATAAGATAGAACCTGCTTCCACCGCCATAAAGAATTCTATATGCCACATTGGTCTGCTGGCTGTTCAGCATCAGTACCTTATGCTGGAACATCTCCTCCATATATTTCATTTTCTCCGGATCGTCCTGCCAGGCAGCCCTCATAGGAGACTGGTCAAAGGTAAGGGCCATGATCTCCTCACGCATCTCAGCATCCGTGCGGAACAGATGATGACTTCCCTTGAAATGACAGGTGATCCGGTCCAGATTGTCATTGTACTCTATGGTAGGATTGATGTTATCTGAATGATCGAACCTGGCTTTACTAAACTCACCATTAAAGTATATTTTCTTATATTTCGTTAGCCATTTCTCAAATTCCTGATAACCACATTTTTTGCACAGTGCATTATCCGGGTTATAGTCTTTTTTCAGCTCCGGATGATCAACGTCCTGGAAAAGAGCTGTCAGATCCCCCAGGGACTTTTTCTTTTCAGGCACATGCAAAAGGTCCGGAACCATATTGTAATCCTGAGGAACCCTGAAGCGCTCCTCCTCAATGAGAAGCAGAGCCTCCTCAATCCTGTCAGAAGGATCATCCTGCTCTTCCTTTTTAAGCTTTTCCTCTAAAAGCTCTGCCTTTACAAGATACTGCTGCAAACGGCCAAGGAGTTTTTCTCTTTTCATGTCTTTAGCTGTCTTAAGCTGTTCTTCAGTCTCCTCTGTAATTTTAAGGAGCTCTTTGTAGCTCTTTTCTATCCGCCTGCGAGCTACCGCCCTTCCTTCCCCTGTTTCCTTCTTAAGCTCAGGCTCCTTTGAAAGCCTCAGGGCATAGAGCCTGTCTGCTTCCGCAAAAGAGTTCTCCTGTTTTTTAAGCCCTATTCCAATTAAAGGCATACCGGCTGCCAGACGCAAATTCCTCTCAAGGACCTTGCTGACCGCAAGCATTCTCCTGAAGTGGGACCTTGCAAAGTTCTCCTTTTCCTTGGGATATGAATTAAGATCCACCGGAGGATTGACGCGATAGGAAGGATCCAGAAGGATCTGTTTTTTAACCCTGAAAAGAGATGACATTGCATAAAGGGTATCCAGGCGTTTTCTTTCCTTACCCGTAAGCTTATCTGTAAAATTCGGATTAGTCTTAAGAAGTCTTTTAAAGGCCTGCGTCATTCCGGACAGCTGCTCATACTTTTCAAGGGACGAAGTAAACCGCGCATCGTCAAGGAGCTCCGAAGGGTCGGCCTCTATGCCAAAGAGCTTGCCTGCAAGTATGGTTAGGGCTTCATCTCTTCCCTTCTCCTTATCTGCGTACCTGGAAACCAGTGCAGTCATTTCATCCAGCTTAAAGGCGCTCTCAAATTCAGAAAGATCCAGCATGACCTTGTAGCCCACCTTCTTTTTGACCTCGATATCCACGGCATTTCTAAGGTATACTTTTTTGTCAGCTGCAAAATCATGGATCAGCCGCATCTTTGCCGCATCAATCTCCTTAAGACGTTGCTGCTGTGTTTTACTTAGATTTTTCTTTTCCTTAAGGGACTTCATTTCGGTCTGAAGTTTATCCATGCCCTCTTCATAGGCCCTCGTGTTTCTGTCAAGCTCTTCTCTATCACGCTCAGCCTGCTCCTTAAGCATATTTTTAGTCTTCTCTTCAGCATCCTCCTTTGCCTTCACCGGGTCTATATTATTTTTCTTTATGTTGTCCTCTTCTGTTTTTTTATTAACCCGTCTTGTTTCTTCTATACGTTTCTCATTCCACTTAGTGATCTCTTCCTGATGATTTTTGCGCTTTTCATCAAACTTGTCGCGATAGAAGTTCCTGGCATTTTTATTTTTGGCTTCTTTTACTGCGGCCTCTTTCTCCTGCTCAGTCAGGGCGATAGGGTTCTTGAAGGAATCCTGTCTTCGTTTTTGCTGATATTTTTTAAGCCGCCCGTTCATGGCATGTTCATTCATAAGGACTCTCAGGCTGTCTGTGGTCTTCGCAAGATGTTTAAATTCCCCTGCCCACTTCTGGGTGCTAAGGCCTGAAAGAAGCTTCTTTTCCTCTAACATCCGCTCCTTAAGTTCACTGACAGCATCAAAACGCCCCTTTCTCCAGAAAAAGAAGCTCTTTCCTCTGCCCAGGTATGTCTCGCAGTTTCGGATCAGTTCGTCACAGTAAGCAACAGCCATTTCTGCCAAATCTTCCACGTTCTTTGAGCCGGCAGCTTTCTCATGTAGAAGGCTCTCATAGTTGCCAAGGAGCCTCTTGATTTCCTGCATCACAAGACTGTCTCCGCCCCACTTCTCATTATTCATCAGAAGGAAATTCAGATTCCTGTTCTGGCGAAGCTCAAGATCCATGCGGTCTTCCTCAGAGAGCTTTAGCTCACTGCCATGATCCAGGATATTTCTTATCTTCAGTTCTTCCTGCTCTGCCGCACTCACACTATAGAGGCGCCTTTGTTCCTCAGACAGTTTATCCCCTGCCCTGGACAGACGGATTGCCTTCCGCTCCTCATGGGACTGGATGGAAAAGACATCCTTTTTCATTTCCTGCTTTTGCTGCTCTGTAAGTGACATAAACACCTCCGCATAAGTCTGTGGCTAGATGCCTTCTTCCTTCAGGAGTTCTTTAAAGGCTTCCATCTTCGCTTCACGGTAACTTATCATATACTCTTTATTTGGCAGGCCCATGGTTTCCATGATCTCTTCTCCCGCAATGCTCTTGCACCCTATACGAAGGACCTCCTCCGGGTCAAGTTCCCTTACGTTGCAAAGAATTGCCCTGATCAGCGTTTTCTTGTGGTCTGTATCCTTCCCGTAAAGGAGAATCGGATAGATGACCTTTCCGTAACTTCTCATGAAAAGAGCTGCTTCCAGCTCACCCTTTTTAATAAAGACGTAGCTTAGCTCCTCATCACAGTTGCAAGTAGCATCCTTCCCAAGCTGCATATATACGCTTTCCTTTTTCTCTTTTGCAAGGTCTGAAAGCGGCATAACAAGGGAGTTCTCACTGGCTGTTTTTTTCACCGCTGCGCTTCCCATAAGCTCCTTGGCAAAAAGAACATACTCCTTCATGACTGATTCTTCATCTTTAAAAAGGCACTCCATGAAAAAACGCTCAGGATCCCACTCAGGTGCTGCCTCAAGATACTCCTCGGAGACCCTTACAAGAACCCTTTTCATATTCCTTTCCATGGCCTCCTTAAAGCACATGTACAAAAGTCTGCTGCCTATGCCCTCTCCCCTGCAGTTGCTCTTTACATAGAGCCACCGGATCACCAGGATATCCTCTTCAGCATCCACCACAAGCAGCGCTACAGGCTCATCGCTGCCATCCTCTCTCTCCTTTGTGGCTCCAAGAGCAAAGCTTCCGGGGTCCGCCAGGCAGCTTAAGTTGTCAAAATAATCCATTTCACCGAAATAATCAAGGTTCTTCGGATCCAGTTGTACGATCTTCATGCATGATTCTCCTCTATCAGCTGATCCGTTTCGGATTCTTCTTCAGGTAATTTTTGATCATTTTGCTCATAAATTCCTTTTCAATATAGTTAGGGCCGAAATTTTGTTCCACCGAACCTTTCATGTATTTCTTTTCTTTATACTGAAATAACACATCATAGGTTTTTGTGTTGTACTCTGCATGCTTATCAAGCATTTCCTTTTCCTGTGGGCTTAACTTTGTAAATTCCAGGGCAATCCTTTTCCTTGTTTCTTCAGGGAGGACCACCCTTCCATCTGCCTTAAATTTCAGCTTAGTGTTATTTATTACATTCTCTGTAGGGAAAAATTTATCTATGGTAGATTTTTCTGTATGAGCGGAGATTTTATAGTCACCACTTTCCATAAGAGGCAAAAGACACTCTTCTCTTATCCTTCCAAGAGCACTGTCCTCAAAGCCCTCCTGGTCAAATCTCGCTTCGGCAAATATTCCCATGCGCACTATCTGTATCAAAGCATCCCAGGTGCATCCCTCGTCAGACAGAAGCGGAAGAAGTACCTGTTGAACATCACTGTACCCTTCCTGAGAAGCAAGCTTTCTGTTAGCAAATCCTTTCTTACAGATAGTGTCGGCCTTGGATTTAAGAAGTGCATATGCTTCATCTTCGGTGAGGGTACCACTTTGCTTTTCCTTCTCAAGTTCTTCTTTCTTGCGAGCCTCTTCTTCCTTCTTACGTTCTTCTTCTTTCTTGCGAGCCTCTTCTTCCTTCTTGCGCTCTTCTTTCTTGCGCACCTCTTCTTCCTTCTTGCGCTCTTCTTTCTTGCGCACCTCTTCTTCCTTCTTGCGCTCTTCTTTCTTGCGCACCTCTTCTTCCTTCTTGCGCTCCTCTTCTTTCTTGCGTACTTCTTCCTTCTTGCGCTCTTCTTCCTTCTTGCGCTCCTCTTCCTGCTTGTTCTCCTCCTTAGGAGCCTCTTCCTTCTTGTTCTCCTCTTCCAGCTTGCTCTCCTCCTTAGGAGCCTCTTCCTTCTTGTTCTCTTCCTCCTTCTTGTTCTCTTTTTCCTGCTTGTTCTCCTCTTCCTGCTTGTTCTGCTCTTCCAGCTTGCTCTCCTCCTTAGGAGCCTCTTCCTTCTTGAGCTCTTCCTCCTGCTTGTTCTCTTTTTCCTGCTTGTTCTCTTTTTCCTGCTTGTTCTCTTCTTCCTGCTTGTTCTGCTCTTCCTGTACTTTTATATTCTGATAAACTGCAAGCTCTTCTTCCGTCAGGGTAAAGATCGCAGGATTAAGAATTCTCTGTTCATAGAGGATCTCATCAATAGATCTGCATATTTGCGTTAGCTCAAATCCCATACCATCAATTCTATAACCTGGTTTTGAGCGTAACTTTTCACTCCATTTCTTAATGTCATCGGAGTACTTCTGTAGTACTGTGACTGCCTGCTTCTGTTCCATGTCAGTTCCGGAAAGTTTGTTGATAATATCATCCATTTCCTTTTTGGAGATAATCGGACAGTCTTTCGCAGTCTCCTCATACATTTCATCCAATTTTTTAAGGATTCTTCCGGCCACATCCTTTCCATAATCTGTAACAGGCTTTTTATATACTTTTTGGATAATCTTCTTCAAGCCGTCAAAGTTTTTTACATGATCCCCACTGTTGCTTCCAACCTGATCAAAAAGTCTTTTCCACTCTTTCCATAAATCCTCGTATGGGTGATATTTGTGCCCGGCTTCGCTTATTTTTACCAGCGACATATCTCTTATTTCATCATTGTTCATATACATCAACAGTTGCTTAAGATCTTCATTATTGTACATGGCCTGATCCTTGATAAGCTCATCAGGCTCCATCATCCTGCTCCTGAGGTTCTTCTTATGTCCCTCAAGGGCTTTATTTGCCTCATCCTTTTTGCTCTGAGTAGGAAAAACACAATCCTTAAGCTTGATCTGCACGCTCTCAGCAGATACTTTTTTCTCTTCTTCCTTTTTCTCTTCTTCCTTTTTCTCCTCTACAACTGGCTGTTTCAGCTGCTCTTCTATGACAACCGGATCCTGCTGTTGTACGACAACTGGCTCCTGCTGCTGTTCCTGCTGCTGAACCTCCTGCTGCCCCGGAATATTATCAGCTATATCCAGGAGATCCATAATTTTTCCGGGCATCTTAACAAGACCGGCATCCACTGCCGCTCTGGCATTTCGGAACTTATCAAGCTCTCTTTCAAGAGCCTCAAGACGGCTGACTACCATCCTTTTCCTTGCTATACCCTTTGGAAACCAGGGATTCTTATTATCCCTGTAGGTCCTGCAGGCAGCGATGGCATCGCCATAAGCATGCTCCACGTCATCCAGGGAAATCCCGCTTTTAGTCTGCCTTGTCAGCATTTTTTCCAGACGTTCCACATTGTCCTTAACATCCTTCATAAACCCGCTGTCCCCGGTAAACTTCTGCTGGTTAACCATAAAGTGGGACCAGTTGCGGCTTTCTACAGTGCGCAGGTGGCTCACCTGTTCCGGTGGGAGATTTAGTTCCCCTGCATCCACCTCCCTGAGCACACTACTAATAAACCGGATGTCCTCCTTGGTTTTATTCATGCTGTAATAATCAGTATCATACCCGGTCTTTTTAACTTCCATGTCCACCGCAGCTCTGGTGTCATGAGTCATTATCTCTTGAAGCTTATTCCGTCTGATCTCATCAAATTGTTGTTCTGGCATATTGGTCCCTCCTGGTATTAGCGGCCGTCAACATAGGTTCCTGTAATCTGAAAGCTTCGACCAAAGCATCGTCGATCTGTCCATTCCAGGCATGATGTCTGAAAGAAGCTTATAGTTCTCTTTCTCTCTTTGCAAAATAAGCACATCTCTTCCCTTATATTTTGAAAGAGCCTTTTCAAATGAGGCCAGGATAAGAGCGGCCCCCTCTCTGTCCGACTCAGCGAAGTAATACACCGGCATCAGATAATCTCCTGCCTCCTGAACAAGAAACCCTCCGTAGGGCTCATCCCCATCCATAAACACAAAGCCAAGTTCCGGGTCAATGACATCAATCATATATCCGGGCTCTGACAGGCTTACTGCTCCCTTTATGGAAAAGAGCTTTTCCAGTATGCCATTTATCTCATCTACAGAAAAAGATGAAAGCGTTGTTGGCTTTGGGAGCCTTGCACTATCCTGCTTAAAATATGGCAGGCGGGCCAGCTCGCTTAAGGACAATACAAAATCTCCAAAGGCTTTCTCACCATATTCAAAAAGGTGCTCCTCAAAGTAACTTCCTCCGCCTTTTGAAAAGTCCTCTCTTTCATAATCCTCGCTGATCACAGCGCATATATTTTCTATCTTCCCTGCATCTGCCATGTCATACACTGTGAGAAGAAGCTTTTCTCCTATCCCCTTGCCCTGCAGGAAAGGATTAACCGCAATCCAGTCTATAGTGATAACATCCCCTGTTACTGTGCCTACCAAAAGGCCTGCAGGCATAGGCTCTTTCTTTTCATCAGTTATACACGCCAGTGCAAACCCGCATGGATTATCCAGTATTACGAGTCGTTCAAAGGGATCAAGCCCCCTAAAGATATCCCTGTTCGTTTTTGTTAAATGATATATTTTCATCCATCAACCTTCTCTCGCCGTCATCTATTTGATCAGTCCCAGTGCTTCTTCATGCTAAGAACATTTTTTCCATCCCTGTACTCATAGGAAACCTCATCCATAACCTGCTTGGTCATAAAGATCCCAAGGCCCCCAACCTGGCGCTGCCTGGTGGGTGCAGTTATGTCCGGATCCTCCCTGGAAAGAGGATCGTATCTAAGACCCCCATCCATAAATACAAGGAGCAGTTCCTTTTTGTCCGGATCAGCTGTAAGTCTTATGACCGCAGTCTTTTCTGCCTCCGTCAGCTCTTTTCCATCAGCTCCATCACTGTCGTAGGCATAATATGCAATATTGGTAAAGATCTCTTCGGCAGCCATGCAGGCCTGCATTATCACGGTCTCATCGCCACCTGCTGCCGCAAGATTTTCCCTGACAAAATCCTTTACCTGCTGATAGTTCTCAGCCACAGCCTCTATAGTTATTTCTCTTTCTATGATCTTGTCCATCTTCAGTTCTCGGCTCTCTCTCCGCGATATACGGGATAACCAATGGTTGTCGGGAAGAGTTTTTCAGTCAAAAGAATCGTAGCATCGGTATGGCGTCTTAGCACCACCTGAGTGTCAGGGGGATAGATGCCCGCAGCCCGCTCTATCGACGCCTTCATCATTGCTGCAATATTGAGCTGTGCTCCCTGTCCAAATCCTGCGATCAGCTTTACAGAAAGCATTCCCGAAGCTGACTGTCTGAACAGAAGGAGTCCTGCTATCTCCCCGTCTTTTATTACGCAGGAAGAAACATGAGTGTCGAACCACCTCATGGAAAGATACTCAAAATCTTCAAGGAGTCCCTTTCGCCCCATATCTATGCACTTGCTGACCGCTTTTCTAAACTGCCTTACAGTCAGTTCTTCAAGAGGCACCACCATGCTGGTGTCCAGCTTTTTCTTTACGATGGGCATCCGGACCATCTGCTCCATGGTAACAAAGATGTCATCACCCTCATAGAGCTTTGCAGTAAAGCCTGCCTCCTTAAGAAGGTTCTTTTCCGGACGCTCTTTGTCCACAGGAATTGCAAATTCGGACTTTGAAACCCCCTCTTCCCTCATCATCCTGGAGTACTCATCCAAGACCATCTTGCCGAACCCCGGTGCATCTTCCCTGAACCACTCGATGCGGCTTAAGATATCTTTTCCATCTTCCTCAAGGCCATGAAGTTCAAAGATGATCCCGCCTGAGGGCCTTTCATCATGTTCGTCCAGTGCCACGATGCCCCTGAAGTACTTTCTCTCCAGCTCCTGGCACATATCACATCCAATATAATCCTCATAAAAATGTGCATTTTCCTCATTCAGTCTTATGATACTCATCGGCACCTCCGGTCACATGCATCCCGCTGTGGGAATACCGCGATTTTTTACTCAAACACCAGAACCTTGTCAAATCCTGTAGCCCGCAGGATATCCCTGACGCCATCTGACACATTGCGCATAACTCCTGGAGCGTCCTCATCATCAAGGGACTGCATTGCAGTCAGTATCGCCCGAAGGCCGGCACTGGAAATATATGTAAGCTCCGAGGACTCAAACACCAGCTTCGTAACGCCAGCATACTCTCCCTCCAGCTCCTTCATAAGATTTGGAGCCGTACCTGTATCAAGCTCTCCTTTCAGATAAACAATAAGCTCACTTCCGTTTTTCTCTTTTCTGATATCCAGCATTTTCTCCGCCTTTCCTGCACAAACTGCATCTATATTTTTTTGCTTAAGTAGCCTCTTTTGGTTCTTCATCTATAAGCCCCATTACACTATCAATATACTCATCGGAAAAAGGATCAGCTTTTATGTCATCTGGCAGACTCTCATAGACTTTTCTGGTTTGTGCATACGCCCTTTCCAGTTATTCCACGCCAACAAGAGAGACTGCATACTCCATTGTATTTGAGGTCTCTCTCTTATAGCTTCGCATTGTTGAAAAGAAATTGTTCAGAATTGTTACCATTCCGATCACCAGAATAAGTACAGTGGCCACCAGGGCGATGTACTTAAACGCTGCGACCCGCAGTGATGTCTGATCTCTTTTCAATTTTCAGATCTCCCGAATTAAATTATCAGCGCAAGATAGAGTTAAGTGGCCCGGGCTTTTCCCTTGGGATTCCATGGTGGTTCTCATTGTGCACACTAACATCCATAATGTTATTTCTAAATTCTGGTTCGCCATCTGCCATAATATCAACAGGTATCAATTCCGGGGCATTTCACCGCCGGCTACCTTACCAAGCACATCATCTTCTAATACTTATGGTCCCTTGAACCTGATGCACAGCGTTGTCATATCGTCAAACTGCTCCGCATCTCCCACGAACTTATCCACAGCAGTTCTCACAGCCTTGTCCAGTTCATGTACCTCAAGCTCCACATTTTCATTAAGTGCCTCAATCACCCTATCCTGGCCAAACATTTCAAGATCAGCGTTGGTAGCCTCGGTGATTCCGTCTGTGTAAAGATACAGTATATCTCCCGGGTCCAGGTCTAATGAATTTGGTTTCAGCTTTATCTTTTTCGTACATGCCACAGGGGCTCCATGATTATCCTTATACAGCTCAAAGCGCTCACCATTTCTGTATATGATAGGATACTCATGTCCCGCATTTACATATTCCATGTGACCTGTTTTTACATTGAGAACTCCAAGCCATACAGTCACAAACATTCCTGCGGCATTTTCTTCCATCAGCAGCGTATTTACACCATCAAGCGCTTCTATGACATTTCCGTCCTTGAGCATGACCTGGCTCTGGATAATATGCTTGGTCATTACCATGAAAAGAGCTGCTGAAATTCCTTTTCCGGAAACATCTCCTATCACTATGGCAAGGTGGTCATCGTCTATGAAATAGTAATCATACAGATCGCCTCCAACCTCCTTGGCAGGCTTCATATCCGCATAAAGACTAAATTCCGGCCTATCAGGAAATGCCGGGAATATTCTTGGAAGCATAGAGTCCTGAATTTGGTTGGCAGTTGCCATCTCAGTATCTATTCTCTCTTTTTCTGCAGATATCTTTGTTACCTCATCTATATAGTCCCTGAGCTTAAAGGTAAGCTTATTGAAAGAGGTCGCAAGGGTCTCAATCTCATCAACGTTTTTGTATTCATCCTTCAATTCGAAGGTCATATCATCACCTTCGATACCCTTTACCCCCTGCGTCATGGCAAGTAAAGGATTGACAATTTTTTTGGAAAAGAAAAGTGCCATGAATGCAGCGTTTAAAACCAGCAGGACAACTGCAACTGCCGTGATGATCAAAAACTTTTTATATTTTCCCGAGAAAGAACTTAAGTTTTCTGCGGTGACAACATCCATTTCCTCAAGGAGCTTTTCCGAAGGATTTGCCAGCTCACTTGCAGATACGAACATCATCTGGGTCCATCCCAAAGTTTCAAGAGGTGCATATGCCACGTAAAACAGCTCACTGTCTATAGTAACAGTTGTAAATCCAGTCTCCATGGAAAGAGCCTTTAAAACAAGGTCTCTCAGAGGCTTGTTTTCAGTGGCTCTTATATCTGTTGAGAGCATATCGTCCATGGCAAGATCTCCGCTTTTTCTGGGAGAATATACCAGCTGTCCGTCGCCGCTTACAAGAATAGAAAAACCTGTCTCTCCAAAGATGATCTCAGAAGTAAGCTGCTGAAGAGAATCCAGCTTGGTTGAGCCTTCAAGTACAGCCACCAGCTTGCCGTCAACATAAACAGGCATTCCGAACACTACTTCGGTAAGGTCATAGAAAAAGCTGTGGATCGCCGGAGAAAAATAAATATCACCATTTTCAACCGCACCCTGATACCAGGCTCTGGTGGTAGCATCATAGGCCTTGACCCGTCCGTCCTCTTCAAACTTCTGGTCGGACATTGCATCAACAGCTATGGTTGCTCCGCCCGGAAGCGCGATATAGCAGTCCATGGTATAGTCGCTGTTTCCTCTTATTATCTCAGCCATCATGGGAGTGAGATTGCCAAGCTTTCTCACCATGGTCATCATCTCTTTATCCCGCTGATCTGCCCAGTCAGCAAACATCAGCTGGGCAGAATACTCTCCGCCATTTGCCTTGCTGGGGGGATTAACCTCTATCTCCTGATAGTTTTCCGGATGCAAAAACACATCCTGGACCTGAGAAGCCAGTACATAATAATCGTGTCGCATAAGCGAGAATTCATCATCTGAGGACTTTGCCGCCTGCGCCACAGTTCCTTTAAGGCTGTCCTCAAGCAATAATCTCATTGCCTCTCTGGATTTTTCCTTGATAACTGCATTCTGGGCATTACTGGTTTCAGTTGCCAGGCTAAAGATCAGCCTTAGCTGCATGATTCCAATAACAGCAAACACAACTATAGCTCCTGTGATGATGCCAACGCATAGCCTGAATATCTTTCTTTGAAGTCCATTCTTTTTTTTGAAACCATCAAACATATTCTGACAGTCCACGTTTTTCCCTCATTTTCTTCAAACACTTTTTCTTTTTTTGATAAAAGAAGTATTGTATGGCAAATCCCACAGTATGTGATTATATTATAAAAAATAGTCCGGCCAGATTGTATAAAAGCGCACATTTCGTGGGCATGCCCGTCTGTTATTTAATAAATTTATTGACGTTTTTTTATAATTTATTTATAGATTACGCAATCGAGTAGGAGGGAAAATTAAATAAATTTTCCCGACCTCTCACACCACCGTACGTACGGTTCCGTATACGGCGGTTCAATCAACTTAACAAGTGACACATCTTTCGGTGTAGTAATCTAACATTGAGACTAATCCAA
>JAEEGL014051951.1_pt1 | contig 16221 bp, 12 predicted proteins | sample 9134231 | NCBI WGS metagenome assembly JAEEGL01 (sample SAMN16246548, study PRJNA631951) | gut metagenome | biome: gut microbiome; feature: rumen; material: fiber-attached | host: Bos | place: Iran: Karaj | collected 2018-10
CCCCCAGTAACCCCGCAAAAATCCATGTGTATACGTTCATATCTATAATATTAAAATATTTAATAAGATTATGGAATAGGGGAAATTTCGTCAAAAAAGCTCGCACTGATAAATTTTTTTTTCAGTGGCGCGAAGGAACAAAACGAGGGATTCTAAAAGGCTCGCGCATAAAACATCTTAAACTGTGGCTCCCACTCACAAAACGGTGATCAAAAGCGCGCGATATCGCGCTTGACGCTGACTGTTGTAGTGGAACTATAAAATGCCGCTCCCGCGGCATCAACAGTCAGAGTCATTTTGCCCACCGTTTTGTTCCTTCGCGCCACAAGTAAAGTTATTCTTTGCGCGAGAATTTTTATTTTCTTGGTTTTATAACTTCCAGACGCATAAAAAAAATAATTTTATGCGAGTTTTTTTTATAAAATTTACAATATTTTTCTTGACATAATATTATATAAGATATAATATTATATATAAGAACACTTGCACAGGAGGAATTGGCACTGATGACATTCACAGCTGGTTCTGCACTGCTGGATGCTGTTGTATTTTCCGTGGTGAGCATGGAAGGAACATACGGCTATAAAACCACGCAGGATGTCCGGCAGGTAATGGACGTTTCAGAAAGCACGCTCTATCCGGTTTTGCGCAGACTGCAGAAGGACGGGCTTTTAGAAACCTATGATATGGAATTCCAGGGAAGAAACAGACGTTATTACAAAATTACTTCCAATGGAATGATTCTACTTGATAAATACCGGTCCGAATGGTTATCTTATAAGAAAAATGTAGATAAGATATTGTTAGGAATGGTAGAATAAGTTGAGTGGTAAGCCTGAAAATTGCTTTTGCAATTTTTTTAACGGTTTGCTGTTAATCACCGGCCCACAGCGGCCTTACTCAAGGAGAGTATATGACAAGAGATGAATATATGACTGCATTAAAAAATAATATACAGTCACTTACAATTGATGAACAGAACGAAGCATTACAGTATTATTCAGATTATTTTGATGATGCCGGCGATGACGAAAAAGCTATGAAGGAGCTTGGTACTCCGGAAGAGGTAGCTGCTGTAATCAGGGAAAAATTTTCTAATACACTGGTAAAAAATCAGAACAATAATCAGGATGAAGAAAGCACAGGTTCCGGCGGTGGACAGTATGATGCCCTTTACTATGAATTCAAAACTTCGGATGTAAAGAATGTTGAATTTGGCTTTGGGGCAGCAGAGGTTGTTCTTATACCGGGCAAAAAATTCAGTGTAGAAACCCGTGGCATTACAAAACAAAATCTTTTGTGCCGTATTGATTCTGAAAACACTCTGGTTGTAAAAAATCTTAATAAGCTTTCGGGCTTTAATTTCTTTAATCACGACCGATCAAGCCGCATTGTTCCAAGAATCCTTATTTCTATTCCAGAAGGAGCAAAGCTGGGTCGTTTTAAGGCTGCAATTGGCGCCGGCAACTTTATTTCAAAGGATATTTCCCTTAGTTTTGAACGCGGAAATATAGAAGTAGGGGCAGGCAACTTTAAGATTAAATCAATAGATGCAAAAGATCTTAACCTGCGCTGCGGAATGGGAAACCTTCATATAGAAGGCTCTATAAAAGGTGTAAGCAATATTGACTGCGGAATGGGTGCAATAAAGCTTATCCTTAAAGGAAACGATTCAGACTATTCTTATGATGCAAAGGTTGGCCTTGGCGACTTTAAGTTCAACAAGGAAAAGCGCAGCGGTGTATGTCAGGTTTATGCAAGCTCCCGCAAAGAAAATCATTTTTCGGTTAACTGCGGTATGGGCAGCGTAAACATTACAATGGAATAAACTAATTCAGGAGAAAAATTATGACTAAGAAGCTTAAAAAATCAAATAATAAGGTAATTTGCGGAGTCTGTGGTGGAATTGCAGAATATCTTAATCTGGATGCTACTGTTGTACGTCTTATTGTATGTATACTTTCATTCCTCTGGGGTACAGGTCTTCTTATTTACATCATTGCCGCACTTATAATGCCTCCGGCTGATACTCCGGATCCATATAATGATAATGTAGACAACCTTAAAAGTGCTAATGTAGACTCAGATTCTTCTGCCGGAAAAACAAAATCTTCAACCGGTGAACCTAAAAAAGAAGGTTCTCAGGTTCCACATTCAGACGAAGAGTTTGATTCTTATTTTAAGAAATAATTTTCTGTCATTCCCGGGCTTGCCCCGGGAATCTTTTTAATGAAAAATTTTCGGGTCAAGCCCGATAATACCAGGTCCCGCAAATATAATTTTTTATAAAATCTAAGAATTTTCTTATCATTTTCCTATCTTTTTCTTATATTCTGTGATAATATTACAATATTATGGCAAAATTCAAACTTAACAAAACCTTACGGAATTCACTTATTGCCATTGCTGCAATAGTGGTGTTTTTCGTATGTATCCGGTTAATTCCCGAAAAACAGCTTAGCGAGTATTACGAAGGTTATGATTTGTCAACATTGCAGAGTGCTATTTCTGCCGGAACAACTTATTCCGAATATCTGGAAATGCACAAAAATGCAGCAACACCAAAGGTAACTGTACCGGTTGATGTATTTGCGTATGATGTTGAGCAGTCAACAGACGTAAGCATTGTTAAGAATTATGAGGGAAGGGATGTGGTCAGAACCGAAGACCACTCCTTTATTCTTTGGACTGTAGATGTTCCTGAAGCAGGCTTCTACAATATTTCTATGGACTATATTTGTCCTCCATCCCGTAATGTTGATATAGAACGAATTCTGTATATCAATGGCGAAATGCCATTTACAGGTGCAGACACACTTTCGTTCTCACGTCTGTGGAAGGATGGCGGTGAAATTAAATATGATAACCGTGGAAACCAGATCAGACCTGTACAGGCCGAAATTTTCTACTATCAGACTGTAAGCTTTAAGAGTGATCAGGGCTATGAAGTAGATCCATACAAGTTCTATTTTAATAAGGGTACAAATACTATTGCTCTTAAAGCACTCAGTGAGCCGGTAGCAATAAGTGCTCTTTCACTTGTTCCTGTAAAAACTTATGTAAACTATGAGCAGTACCTGGCAAAACAGCCTTCTAAGCCGGACGCTAATACTGCAAAAGATATTTTTATTAAGGTTCAGGGAGAAGATTCTGTCGTTCGTTCAGATCCGTCTCTTTTTGCACGCTACGACCGTTCTTCTGCTATTACAGAACCTTACAGTACAACCACAACCATCTTAAACTACACAGGTGGTGACTCCTGGAAAGCTCCGGGACAGTGGATTGAATGGGAATTTGAAGTTCCTCAAAACGGCTGGTATACAATTTCCCTCAAGGGACGTCAGCTTTATCAGCGTGGTTATGTTTCTTACCGCTCAGTTTATATTGACGGAGAAATCCCAATTGAAGAACTTAAAAATGTCGGCTTTAAATACAATAAGGACTGGCAGTTTAAGACTCTTGCAAAAGATAATAAGGAACCATATAAATTCTACCTTGCAAAGGGTAAGCATACAATCCGCCTTGAAGCAACTCTTGGCGATATTGGACCAATTATCAATCAGATGGAAGATTCTATCTATCGTCTGAACCTTATCTACCGAACAATTCTTGTTCTTACCGGTTCAACACCGGATGTAGACCGCGACTACGAGCTTCAGAAGGTATTCCCTGATGAAATTGCCGCTATGCAGCTGGAAAGCCGTCGTCTTTACAAGCTTATTGATGATTTTGTAAAGATTACGGGGCAAAAGTCTAATCTTATTGCTCCTGCCGAAACTCTTGCAACTCAGCTTACAAAATTCTATAAGCATCCGGACCGCATAAGCAAGAACTTCCAGAACTTTAAGGATAATACAACAAACTTTGCTTCTTCCATGCTTTCGCTCATAGAAACTAAGTTTGATATTGACTATATACTTGTTCAGGGTGCCGATGATAAAATCAAGCCGGATAAGTCTAACTTCTTTAAGGATGCAAAGCACGAATTTGTTTCTTTCATCAATTCGTTTATTTATGACTCTGCAGCCCTTGGAAGTGTTTATGACGAAGATGCCGACCACCTGGTTGAAGTATGGATTGTAACCGGTCGTGACCAGAGTCAGGTTCTTAAGAACATGATTGATGATACCTTTACTCCACAGACCGGAATTAAGGTAAACGTAAAGCTTATTAACCCTAATGCACTTCTTACTGCCGTAATTGCAGGTAACGGTCCTGATGTTGTAGTTTCTACCTACAACTCACAGCCTGTAGATTATGCTTTGCGTAATGCCAACGTAAACCTCATGCGCTTTGATGACTGTAAAGAAGTTTTAAAACAGTTTAAAGAAAGTGCTTATATTCCTTACCAGTACAATGGCGGCCTTTATGCTTTGCCGGAACAGGAAACCTTTAACCTGCTTTTCTATCGTAAGGATGTTCTTGGTCAGCTTGGACTTGAACCTCCACAGACCTGGGAAGACTTTATAAACATGCTGCCAACCTTGCAGTCAAATAACCTGTCTGTAGGTGTACCGTATCCAAACGTAATTCAGGGTGGTGCGGTTGATATGGGTATTCTTTACTCAATGATATACCAGAACGGCGGACAGCTTTATACTCCAAACGGAGATAAGTCTCTGGTAGATTCCGAGCCTGGAATTGCAGCCTTTAAGACTTACACAACTTTTTATAATAACTATGGTCTGCCACTCATCTACGACTTTATGAGCCGTTTCCGTACAGGAGAAATGCCTGTTGGAATTGCAAACTATACTACCTATAACACAATCGTTGTTGGTGCTCCTGAAATTCGTAACCTTTGGGATTTTACCTATCTTCCTGGTACACTCAACGACAAGGGCGAAATTGACCGTTCAAATGCTGCCGGTGGTGTTTGTACCATGATGATAAAAAAGGGTATGAACCTTGATGATCTTGATCTTTCAAGCTTCCCTGATCTTACATATTCCAGCTTTGGTGGAAAGACTCTGACAGATGATTCTATTCCTGGTATAGACCAGAAGACCTGGAATAAGGTTATGAAGAACGAACAGATTCAGCACGATGCCTGGGAGTTCATGAAATGGTGGGTATCGACCGAAGCTCAGGTTCGTTATGGACGCGAAATGGAAGCTTTACTTGGTGCATCTGCCCGTTATGCTACTGCAAACATAGAAGCCCTTAAACAGCTTTCATGGAATTCAGAACAGATTGAAATTCTTGAAGAGTCTCTTGATCAGACTATTGGTGTACCGGAGGTTCCCGGAAGCTACTTTACACCACGCCATATTGTAAACGCATCACGTAGAGTTGTTAATGAGCTGGATGATGCCCGTGAAACTCTTATAGACTATACAAGAAAAATCAACGAAGAGCTTACCCGTAAGCGTATAGAATTTGATCTTCCTATAGCGGACGAGTAATCAGGAGTAATATATGAGTGATTCAACATTCAAAAAATATGTAGCACATAAAAAGCTTATGGCTTCGGATATGCTGCGTAGTGCCAAAAGAAACAAAATCTGTTATCTGTTTCTTTTGCCTTATGCCGTTTTGTTCATAACCTTTTATGTTCTTCCAATGCTTACTTCCATTTATTTTAGTTTTACAATCTATAATATTCTGGAAAAAACAGAATTTGTAGGTGCAAGAAATTATATAAATCTTTTCCTTGAAGACGAAGTATATACAACTGCCGTAAAAAACACCTTCGTTATTGCCATAATCGTAGGTCCAATCGGTTATATAATGTCCTTTATTTTTGCCTGGCTCATCAACGAGCTTCCAAACTGGCTCAGGACACTGGTTGTATTCTTCTTCTATGTTCCTTCTATTTCGGGACAGGCCTTTAACGTATTCAAGTTCTTCTTCTCTGATGATGCCCGCGGATGGCTAAATGCCAAATTGATTTCCTGGAATATTGTTCAGCAGCCTATTCTCTTTCTTACCAACCCTCACAATGTTCTAAAGGTTGTAATTCCTATCATTTTGTGGACTTCGCTTGGTACAGGCTTCCTTTCTTTTGTTGCAGGTCTTAAGGGAATTGATAAGGCTCAGTACGAAGCCGGTTATATTGATGGTGTTCGTAACCGCTGGCAGGAGCTCTGGTATATTACACTTCCTAACATGAAGCCAATGCTTTTGTTTGGAGCAGTAATGTCCATTACAACTGCCTTCAGCGTTTGTGATATTCCAATGCAGCTTGCAGGTTATCCTTCTGTAGACTATTGTGCCCGTACAATTGTAACCCACCTTTTTGACTACGGTTTTACCCGCTTTGAAATGGGTTATGCTACTGCAATTGCAACTGTTTTGTTTATTACAATGATTCTTTGTAATAAGGTTATTCAGGCTCTCTTGAACAGAGTAGGCCACTAATAGGAGGTGTATATGAATACTAAGAATATGTATAAAGATACAACAATACACCATTATAAATACCGCCGTAAGCCAAACCGTTCTATTGGTGGTGATATTGGTGTTTATATTTTCCTGGCTATCTGTTCTTTTATAATGGTGTTCCCGCTTATATTTGCAATTGCAAATTCGCTCAAGCCTCTGGACGAAATATTAAAGTTCCCGCCGTCAATTTTCCCGCACCGGCCAACCTTTGATAACTTTTCGGACCTGTTTGTTACCTTGAGTCAGGGCTGGGTTCCTTTGACCCGCTATATCTGGAATACACTTTTTGTAACTGTAGTTGGTACTGTAGGACATGTTTTCTTTGCCTCAATGGCTGCTTATGTTCTTGCAAAATACCGCTTTCCTGGTGGACAGGCCTTCTTCCGCATTGCCGTTGTAGCCCTTATGTTTACAGGTTATGTAACAGGTATTCCAAACTATCTTATTATGTGCAAGCTTCACATTGTAGACACCTATTGGTCTGTAATTCTGCCTGCTATCGGAGGTTCTCTTGGACTCTTTCTTATGAAGCAGTTTATGGACGGTTTTCCAATGTCTTTGATTGAAGCCGCAAAAATAGATGGTGCAAACGAATTTACAATTTTCTGGAAGCTGGTAATGCCTAACGTAAAACCTGCCTGGCTTACAATTTCCATCTTCTCAATTCAGGCTTTGTGGAATAACCCTCAGACAACCACAATCTATACCGAATCAAAGAAGATGCTCAGTTATGCTTTAAACCAGCTTGGTACAAACGTTATTGCACGACAGGGACAGCAGAACGCTGTAATCGTATTTACAATGCTCGTGCCTATTGTTTTCTTTATCTTCTCTCAGAGTCAGATTATGGAAACCATGGCAAGCTCAGGACTTAAGGATTAGTGCTATGAATAGAAATAAATTTTTGTTTTTATCGGCTGTCTTCTTTGTTCTTTGTGCAGGACTTTTTGCAAAGGCCGATACCTATATATACAACTATTGGGATGAACTGGAAAGGTCACCTGATGCCTACCGCGTTTCTCATGTAGTTTATGCGGACGACTTAAAACTGGACAAGGCTCTTAAAAATCCAAGTTCTCTTTTTGTAAACGGTAACATGCTCTATGTTGCAGATACGGATAACAACCGCTTTATAGAGCTTGAATACACAGAAAAGAAAATGCTGGAATTCAGACGTGTAATTGACCATGTAAATCCAAGCCCCTTACTTGAAAACAATTATTTTAATGGTCCTAAAGATATCTTTGTAAGCAAAGAAGATGGTTCTTTTTACTTTGCAGATACTAATAACGGTAGGGTTATAAAAACAGATAAAGACCTTAATGTAATAATGGTAATCATAGAACCGGATGACCCTAATTACGAAAAAGGCAAGCAGTTTATGCCCGGAAGAGTTATTGCAGATTCAAAAGGACGTGTCTATATTCTTTCAAAAAATGTTAATAAAGGGTTTTTAAAGTATGAATACGACGGTACTTTTGAAGGCTATTATGGTGCTACCAAAGTAATTGTATCTGCAGTAGACCGTTTCTGGAAAAAAATTGCAACCGAAGCTCAAAAGGCCCGTATGCAGCTTTTTGTTCCAACAGAATATTCAAACTGCTATATGGATAAAGACGGTTTTATTTATGCCGTAACAGGAACTTTTGATGAATGGGATCTTCTTTCCGGCAAGGCAGACCCAATCCGTCGCCTGAATGCTCTTGGTAATGATATTCTCATTCAAAATGGTTATAACGTTGTTATCGGCGACCTTCAATGGGGAAATGCCGGTGGTGTTCAGGGACCTTCTAGAATGTCAGATATTACCGTACTTGACAATGAAGTTTATGTAGCTTTGGACGAAAACCGTGGACGCCTTTTTGCCTATAATAATCAGGGTTACCTGCTCTTTGCTTTTGGTGGAAGAGGTAATATAGATGGATTTTTCCGTAAGGCAGCCTCTATTGAGCATATGGATAAAGACCTTTTTGTTCTTGACTCTACAAATGCATCTATTACAGTATTTACACCTACAGATTATGGAAAACTCATTTACCAGGCCGAAGAACACTTTGCTGTAGGAGAGTATGATGAATCGGCAAAAATCTGGGAAAAGGTTCTCAAACTGAATGGTAACTATGAACTGGCCTATATTGGTCTTGGAAAGTCCTATCTGCGTCAGAAAAGATATAAAGAAGCAATGGAACTTTTTAAGCTCAAAAGAGACGGAAGAGATTATTCCAAGGCCTTTAAGTACTACCGCAAGGAATGGATAGAGAAAAACTTTGCCTGGCTTGTGGCTGTTATAATAGCAGTTATTCTTATACCTCTCATTATAAGACTGGTAAAAAGAATTAAATGGGAGATTAGTTCATTATGAGTAATTTTGTAACACGACGATTAAAGAAATTAACCCTCAAAGAAACTTATGTGCATTTTTTCAGCACCTTAAAGTATGCTTTATATGTAATGTTCCATCCGGCAGATGGATTCTGGGACTTAATTCATGCAAAGCGCGGTTCTTATGCGGCTGCCAACTTTATAGTAATTCTTACAATGCTTACTCAAGTCTGGCGTTTAAGATTTACCAGCTTTGTTGTAATGAATGTTCATTGGGAAGAAGTAAATATCTTTGAAGAATTTGCAACAATTCTTCTTCCACTTGGAATTTTCTGTATATGTAACTGGGCACTAACAACTCTTTTTGACGGAAAAGGTCATCTTGGAGATGTTTATATGGGTACTGCCTATGCCCTGGCTCCATATCCTCTCATTCAGATTCCAATTATCATTATAAGTAATTTTGTTACCCGCGACGAAGTTGCTTTTTACAATATCTTTGATATTGTTTCGATTCTCTGGTGTGCAATGTTAATTTTTATGGCCATGATGATGATTCATCAGTATGGTTTCTTTAAAACATTGCTTTTTACAATCTTTACGATTGCAGGAATGCTCATTTTTATCTTTATCGTACTCTTGTTCTTTAGTATGATTTCGCAGGGCATTGCGTATTTTGTTTCACTTGGTCGTGAAGTAATATTCAGGTTGAATTGACGGAGGTTTGGAAAATGTCAGAAGAAGATATGAAAGAATCTAAACAGAAAAAAATTAAAGAACCAAAGCCTCCAAAAGCCCCAAAAGAAGCAAAGGCAAAGAAGGCAAAAAGATCTAAATACCCGGACTGGTATATTGGTCCACCAAAACCAATGAAGACAAAGAAATTTGTATTTCATAAGCCTACCGCAAAATTCTGGGTTGGTTTTGCTTTTACAATTGCAATTCTTGGTTTCCTTACTTATATAGTAGTAAGACTGGTAAATGTGGCAAAAGCTGTTCAGCCTCAATTTGACTATTTTGAATACAATGCCGCAAAACAGCCTGATTCTTATGTAATGGAAAATAAGAATATTAAGTTTGAGCTTAATCCTGCAACAACCAGCTTTACTGTTACTCAAAAATCTACAGGAAAAGTATGGTATTCAAATCCGCCGGAGGTTCAGAAAGACCCGATTGCTCTTGCTAACGAAAAGAACAATATGCGTTCTACAATGCTCCTTAAGTATTCTACAATCAATGGAAACGAAGAAACCTATGATCTTTATTCCAATAGTATTGACAGGGGCTTTTATACAGTTTCAAAGAGCGGTTCCGATATTCGTGTAGACTATACTGTTGGTCAGATGGAACGCGAATATATATTCCCTTTCATCCTCTATCAGGAAGATATGGATAAATGGTCAGAAGGACTTTCTAAGAGCGAAAAAAATGCAATTCTCCGTGCCTATCACAAATATACTGTGAGTTCATTTAAGGGAGATGAACGCGAAGCAATGCTTGCAAAATATCCGGGCATGGCAGAAGGACCTCTTTATCTTGTATTTGAAAATATTCAGACTTATGTAAAGGAACAGATGGAGCAGCTTTTTGGTAAGCAGGGCTTTACCTACGAAGATTACCAGGAAAACATGCAGCTCTATAAAGAAACAAATATAAAAGAAGTTCCGGCCTTTAATATCACCGTTATTTATAAGCTTGATGACAAGGGCTTTACAGTAGAAGTTCCTTTAGACGAAATTTCTTATCGTCTTAAGTTCCCTATTGTACAGGTTTCTGTTCTTCCTTTCTTTGGAGCAGGTGGACCAAAAGATACAGGTTATATGCTTGTTCCGGAAGGCGGTGGAAGTGTTATAAACTTTAATAACGGCAAAACAAGACAGAATTCCTATTATGCAGACTGCTATGGCTGGGATTATGCTACAGACCGTAAGGCTGTTATTACAGAAACCCGCGCAGTGTTCCCTCTGTACGGAATTTCAAATGGAGATTCAAGCTTTATTTCTGTAATTAAAAGTGGAGCAGAATATGCCGGTGTTACCGCAGAAATTGCAGGTAAGCTTGGCAGCTATAACTATGCACGCTTTGATTATAAGATGCTTCATAGCGAACAGTACGAAGTTACAGCCCGTACAACAAATTCTCAGTTCAGTTTTGAAAGCTCTCTGCCAAAAGGGGAGGTTATACGACAGTCCTTTATCTTTGTAGATTCACCTTCTTATGTAGATATGGCAAAAGAATATCGTAACTACCTTTTTGCAGGCAGCAAGAAAACCCAGAATAAAGAAGTTCCTCTTGCTATAGAACTTGTTGGTGCCATCGAAAAGAAGCAGCAGGTCTTTGGTATGCCTAAAACAAGACCATATGCCCTTACAACTTATAAAGAAGCTGCCGGAATTATCCAGCAGGTTGAGGATATGGGCTTTAAGAATGTTAATTATAAACTTTCAGGCTTTATCAATGATGGTATAAGGTCAACAATGCTCAATAAAGTCCGCTATATAAAACAACTTGGCGGAAAGAGTGACTTTAAAAAGATGATAAAATCTATAGGAGATACCTCTGCCAAAGTTTATCTGGATGGAGCTGTTCAGACTCAATATCGTACAGGCTTGAGTAAGGGTTTCTTTAGTTATAGAGATGCTGCCCGCTTTGTAAGTGATGAGCTTTGTAAGCTCAGTGAATATTCAGAACTCTGGTTTGGTAAAGATGACGAAAGAGATACTTATTATCTTTTAAAACAGTCTTTACGCGACAAAGGTTCGGATGTCCTTATTGCTTCAGCTGCAAAAATGGGCCTCACCGGTATTTCTTATAAGGATAACGGAAAGACTCTTTCTTCTGACTTTAATAAACGTCATACAACTACACGTGCAGTTGCAAGACAGGCTCAGCAGGACAAAATGCAGAAAGCAAACGAAGAGGGCTTAGGCATAATGATAAATGCCGGTAATGATTACGCCCTTGCTTATGCAGACTTTGTAACCAATATGAATCTTCACGGAAATGCCTATGCAATCATAGATTATACAGTTCCTTTCTATCAGATTGCTATGCACGGTTATAAAAACTATGCAGGTTCTCCTGTAAACCTTGGTTACGAAAAAGATCAGATTCTTCTTGAATCTGCCGAAACTGCAGCCGGCCTTTATTATACCTTTATGGAAGCTTCTGCAAAAAAACTGCAGGAAACCTTCTATACAGAATATTATTCCAGCTGTTTTGATTCATGGAAAGAAGATTTTGAGGAATCTTACCAGCGCTATAACAGAGAATTGTCAGCAGTAGCCAACAGCCTGATTGTTGATCATGAATATGTTACAGATCAGGTTACCAAAACTACATTTGATAATGGTTATGTTGTCTACGTAAACTTTGGTTATACAAGTTACAAAACACCTTCGGGAAAAACTATTCCTGACAGGGATTACAAAGTTATGAAGGTGGAGGATTAATATGAAAAAACGAAAGGTAGGATTAATGGGGCGCAGAGCCATTTACGGATATCTTTTTATACTTCCGTTTATAATCGGATTCATTTTCTTTATGGTAAAGCCTCTTTGCGAGTCCTTTAGAATGGCTTTATCAGAAGTAACAATTTCTACTCAGGGCTTTTCGCTTGCCTTAAATAACTTTGGTAATTTTAAGAGAGCCTTTCTTGTAGACCCGGACTTCAGGCGTATGCTGGTAGAAGGAATTGGTACAATGATTTACCGTTCCATAGCAACGGTTATTTTCAGCTTCTTTGTTGCGCTTTTGTTAAACCAGAACTTTAAAGGAAGAACCTTGGCTCGTTCCATCTTCTTCCTGGCAGTTATTCTTTCTTCCGGTGTTCTTCTTGGACTTGAAAATAACAACGCCCTTATGGCAGAACTTAAAACCATGATTGAAGAAACAGGTAATGCAAATACTGTAACAGATGTTCTTGAGCGTATTCTGGTTTCTTCCAGCACAGGCTTTAGCGGTATAAGTGGTAAAACTTTTGAAAAGGTTTTTGAAATAATAGATTCCATTTATGACGTTGCCATGGCCTCCGGTATTCAGATAATTATCTTCCTGTCCGGTCTTCAGAATATTTCACCAAGTATGTACGAAGCAGCTCAGATGGAAGGTTGTACAGCCTGGGAAAGTATGTGTAAAATTACAATTCCAATGGTAAGTCCTCTGCTGCCTGTATGCTGGGTCTATACAATCGTAGACTTCTTTATGAAGACCGATAACGAAATAATGACTAAGATTAATGATACCATGATTGCCCTTGAATTTGGCTTTAGTGCGGCAATGGCCTGGACCTACTTTGTAGTTTGTATGGTTCTGATTGGTATTTCTTCTGCAATCATTTCAAAGGTGGTGTACAATTATGAGTAAGAAAAATAATTTCTGGGAACGTAACGAAGCTTCGGACGGAATCCTCCTTAAAGAAACAATTAAGAAATATTTAATTTCTATTTTCAGGGCAATCCTTTTGTTTGGCATGTGCTTTATGATTATTCAACCTATTTTGAATAAGATTTCTATAAGCGTTATGTCCGAAAGTGATTTGTATGATACAACAATTGTTCTTATTCCAAAGCATTTCTCTCTTGCCAACTGGAAGATTGCAAGCACTCTTATGAATTATAAGACAACCCTTTTTAATACAATCTGGGTTTCAATTCTTGTTTCTGCAATCGAAGTTTGTATGTGCAGTATAGTAGGATACGGGTTTTCACGATTCCAGTTTCCACTTAAAAAGTTCTGGTTTTTCTGTGTAATCCTTATTATTGTAATTCCTCCGCAGACAATTTCTACATCACTCTTCCTGCATTTCCGTTATTTCCATTTCTTTGGAAAAACAATAAACCTGAGGGGTAATATGCTTCCATATATAATGATGTGTTTTACCTGTCAGGGACTTAAAAACGGACTTTATATCTTTATGATACGTCAGTTCTTTATGGGCTTCCCGTTTGAACTGGAAGAAGCAGCTTATGTAGACGGCTGTGGACCACTTAAAACCTTTGTACGCATTATGGTTCCGGGCGCTAAACCAATTATTACATCATGCTTCCTCTTCTCATTTGTATGGCAGTGGACAGATAACTTTTATGCAAGTATGTTCCTTGGAAAGATTCAGCTTCTGGCAGGAAACCTCGCAAGCGTAGGCGAAAGGTTAGGACGTTATCTTGCACAGTTAAATGGTGGTTCTACAATTGTTTCTGTAGGATATCAAAATGCAGTAATTTCAACCGGTTTGCTTATGGCAATCTTCCCGCTGATTATTCTTTATATATTCTGTCAGCGTCTCTTTGTAGAAAGTCTTGCAAGTACCGGTGTAAAGATGTAAAAATAAAAAGTTTACAAATGCTAAATCTGGTGGTATACTAGAAATATAAAAATAAAGGAGTTTTTTTATGAAAAAAATTGCAATCGTTGCATTAACAGCAATGCTCGTTCTCGCACTTGCTGGTTGTAACAAAAAAGGTGGTTCATCTAAGGCCGCTCTTGAAGCAGCAGCTAATGGTGATTATTCAAAACTCAAGGTTCAGAAGGATCCAGCTACAAAGAAAGCTTATGACTTTGGTGGCCTTGAAGTTGTAGTTTATGACTGGTGGTCTGGAGATAATCCATTACCTCCAGCAAACAAAGCAGCTGAAGATCAGCTTGCTTACCGTACATATCTTGAAGACACATATAACTTCAAGTGTAAGCAGATTAGTATTTCTGGATGGAGCGATCATCCTGCAGAAGTAGCTAACTATTGTATTACTGGTGGTGATGATGCTCGTATTTACATCATCGACCAGCGTTCTGCATTGTCTGGATATTCTCAGGGTCTTTGGGCTGATGTTTCTAAAGTACCTGATATCGACTGGACAAAAGAAAAGTGGAACAAGGGTGTTTGTGGTGTAATTCCTGGTTATACATTTGCTGTAGGAAAACCAGAACCACGCCATGCTTTCTTCTTCAACAAGCGTATTCTTAAAGAAAACGGATATGACCCAGACGAGCCATATAATCTCCAGGCTAGCGGAGAATGGACATGGGCTAAGTTCGAAGAAATGTGTGATGCTTTGACAAAAGATACAGATAACGATGGTATCATCGATCAGTATGCTCTTTCTGGATCTAACTCAGACTTCCTCTGCTGTGCTATCTATTCTAACGGTGGACAGATTACAGGCCGCGATGCTAACGGAAAGCTCTATCTTGACGAAAGCGACAAGACTCTCGAAGGTGCTGAATGGGGACGCGAAATTTTTGCTAAGTACAACAGACCACAGCCAGAAGGTGCTAACTGGGACTTCTACAAGTCAGACTTTGTTAATGGTCTTACAGCCTTCTATAACTGCCAGGAATACGAAGCTCAGCCAAACGGTATGCTTAACACAAGCGGTATGAAGGATGACTGGGGTATGGTTTGTGCTCCTCTCGGACCAAAGGGTGACGGAAAGTACTTTACTATGAACCAGGACAACATGACTGTTATTCCTGCTATCTATTCACAGGATAAGGTTAACAAGCTCATGAAGATTTATGACCTCTGGTCTGATACAGTTCCAGGTTATGATGATCCTGATTCTTGGAAGGAAGGCTACTATGCCGGATTCCGCGATACACGTGCTGTTGATGAAACTTTACAGTTGATGATGGATAACTCTATCGGTTGGGATGCTTGGCTTATTCCTAACTTCAACTGGGCACAGCTTTCTTGGCCATCATACTTCAATGGTGGTATCACAATGCAGGAAGCTTATGATCAGTTCAGAAATGAGCTCCAGGGTGCTATTGACGATTTGAACAACAAATAAAATAGACCTTGTTCTGTTCCCCTGAACTTGTAGAAAGGGGAGCGGACAATCTTTGTGAAAAAGGCCGTTGGTTATTTACCGACGGTCTTTTTTTATATATAATATTAATATGTCTAATCACGGAACAATCACAAAAGACAATCACGCAGCGTTGTGGCATGGACGCTTTAAGGAAGGTCCCGATGCCGACGCAGTAAAGTTTGAAACTTCAATCAAAGACGATATGCGCATGGCAATGGTTGATATAGAAGGCAGCATTGCACATGCAAAAATGCTTGCAAAACAAAAGCTCATTTCCAAAACAGAAGAAAAGCAGATTATTGACGGCTTGCTCTCTATAAAAAAAGACCTCCTGCGGGGAACCGACACCAATGGCAAACCTTTTACCGTAGACCTTTCTGCCGAAGATATTCATTCTTTTATAGAAGCAACTCTTACAGACAGAGTAGGAGAGCCGGGTAAAAAGGTTCATACAGGCCGCAGCCGTAATGATCAGATTGCTCTGGACGAAAGGCTGTATCTTAAGCATCAGATAAAAGCCCTTAATAAAGAGCTTTGTAATCTTATAAAAACACTTGTTTCCATTGCTTCTAAAAATAAAGACACTTTAATTCCGGGCTTTACTCATATGCAGCACGCACAGCCTGTAACTCTTGCCCAGCATGTTTGTGCCTGGGCTCAAATGTTTGCAAGAGACATTCAGCGGTTTAATGATGCAGCGGGAAGG
>JAEEGL015133165.1_pt1 | contig 16221 bp, 11 predicted proteins | sample 9134231 | NCBI WGS metagenome assembly JAEEGL01 (sample SAMN16246548, study PRJNA631951) | gut metagenome | biome: gut microbiome; feature: rumen; material: fiber-attached | host: Bos | place: Iran: Karaj | collected 2018-10
GATCTTTCCCCGAAGACCGCGCTCAAGACCCGCCACAAGTGCCCGGTATGCAACGGCACGACTTTCGCCCCATGTGACACATGCAACGGGTCCGGGGCCGTACTCTGCCGCAAGTGCGGCGGCTCCGGTGAGGCGCCGACATGCTCGTCTTGCCACGGTTCCGGCCTCATGGACTGCCGCGAGTGCCGGCGCAACGCAAGGACGGCCCAGGCCAACGAGACATGCCGCGTCTGCAAGGGCACGCGACAGGCGCTTTGCCAAAAATGCGGAGGTGACGGACGGATAGCCAAGTGACAGCCCCCGCAGACCTTCCGCAACTCGAAGGCTTCACGTTCGTTCGCCTCCTGGGTCGGGGCGGCATGGCTTCCGTCTGGGAGGCGCGCCAGCACGATCCCGACCGCGTCGTTGCCATCAAGATCCTCAACGACGATATTTCCAGCAGCCCCGAGGATGTCGAAAGCTTCTATGCGGAGGCCAAGCGCGCAGCAGAGCTTGACCATGAAAACATCGTCACGGTCTTCGAGGTCGGCTGCCAGAACGGCCACTACTACTATGTCATGGAACTTGCCGCCGGCTACGACACAGGCCGCTGGCTTCGGCGCAAGGGCCAGCTGAAGCCCGAGGACGTCCTGACCATCGCCGAGTCCGTCGCCGTCGCACTTGACTACGCCGTCAAGACTCTCGGCATCATCCACTGCGACATCAAGCCCGGAAACATCATGGTCGACGGCGACGGCACCGTACGCCTCACCGACCTCGGCATCGCGCGCTTTGTGCGCGGTCCCTCGCAGGACGACGACTATGTCTGCGGGACGCCGGCCTTCATGTCGCCCGAGCAGGCGACGGGCGAGGAACTCGACGTGCGGGCCGACATCTACTCCCTTGGCGCCACGATCTACAACCTAGTCACGGGCCGCCGCCTCTTCGAGGGACGTCCGGACGACGCCGTCATGGACGCGCAGTGCCATGAGCAGGTTGCCGACCTCCGCGACCTCAATCCGTCCGTGACCTATCCCTTTGCCGTTCTCGTCTCCCAGATGCTGGCGAAGAACCGTGCACTCCGTCCGATGAGCTGGTCTGTCGTAATCCGCGACATGCAGCGCGTTCGACAGGGGCTTATGCCTCTTGGGCGCATACCCGCCGAGGGCGAAAGCACGATGCGCCTCAACCCGGTCTCCGAGTCGGACGCCGCCGTCGCCTCGCTCTCCGCCACCACCCTGGAACCCACGCGCAAGATGAAGCGCCGCGAGCGCCTCACGCGCATGAGCGGCAAGAGCCGTCGCGGTCTCGCCCGCTACATCGCCCTCACGGCCCTCATCGCCATTGCCGCCTTTTTCGCGGCCTACTTCATCACCTGCGCGCTGCTGTAGCGCTGCCGTGCCTGCGGCATGGTTTTTGCTATAGCAAAGCAAGGAGTTCCCCATGCTTCAGCAGCAATCCTTTCCTATCGAATCGCGCGGCGTACGGCTGGCGGCGTCGCTGATTGTGCCGGCGGACGATGTCCGCGGGCTGCTTCTGGTCGCACAGCCCCTCGTGGAAGAGCGGAAGGCGTCGTTGCCGTCGTTGATGGAGGTCTCGCGGCAACTTGCGGAGCGCCTGGGGTTTGCCGTTCTGCGCGTCGACTATCCCGGCACAGGCGACTCCGATGGCAATTTCGCCGATTTTCGCCTGGAGGACTGGCTCGCGGCGCTTGCTTCGGCGGCGGACTGGCTTCGCGCCCGCTTCGGCGATTTGCCCCTCGCCTGTCTCGGCGTACGTACCGGCGCGACGTTGCTAACCTTATCCCAAAGTGGCTTTTTGCGCAACGCGCAAAAAGCCCTTTGGGATCCAGTCTCCGGCGAGGAGTCCATCCGCCAGTGGATGCAGCGCCATCTTGTGAACGACATGGTCGCCTACGGCAAGGCGCGCGTTTCGCGCACGGCGCTGGAGGCGGACCTCCGTGATGGCAAATCAGCGGACCTTGACGGCTTTGAATTCACCGGCGCCCACTACGCCGACCTGTGTACCCTTGACCTTGTCGCGCCCGCCGCACGTGCGCTGGTGATAGTTTCGGGGCGACCCTCGCCGGCGACGGCCAAGTGGGCCGAGGCCAACGCGGGAACCGTCGAGCTCGTCCAACTTCGTACGCCCCCGTACTGGAACAGCGTCGGCTACGTCGACACGAATGAACTGCGCGAGGCCACGGTGGCGTGGCTTGGCGAAAACGTTGAAGCGCCGCCAGACGGCGGCCCGTTGAAAAACGTTTCAGCGCTTCAACGTTCCTTCAACGGCGGCGCAGCCGCACCTTCAACGTTCCTTCAACGGCGGCGCAGCCGCACCTTCAACGTTCCTTCAACGTTTGCCGAGCGTTTCGTCTCCTTCGAGAGCGGCGGGAAGGTTGTGCGCGGCGTCCTGACGCTCCCCGCCGGGGAAATACACCGCACCGTTCTCTTCCTCGGCGGATGGTCCGGCGACAGGCAAGGGCCGCACCGTATCTTCCTGCTCTACGCCCGACATCTGGCGGGGCAGGGGACGGCCTCCCTGCGCATCGACTACAGGGGTCGCGGCGAGAGCGACGGCGAACACAATGACGCCGGCATCGCGACGATGGCGGACGACGCCGAACGGGCCGTCGGGTGGCTTCGCTCCGAGGGGCTCATGCCAAACGGGCTGGATGTCATCGCCATCTGCTCCGGTTGCAAGGTGGCGATTACGCTCGCCACGCGGGGCGACGTGCGCCATCTCGACCTGCTTTCCGCCGAGGCCATGGGGTCGCTTAGGGCGAAAGGCACGAACGCGGCGAAGACGGCCTCCGCGCTCCAGAAGTACTTCCGCAAGCTCTTCCGAAGGGAGACCTGGCGCAAGATCTTCCGCGGGGAAGTGCGCACCGACATGGTCGGAAAGGCCCTCGCGCACCACGAAACGCGTTCGGCCGACGAGGCGAAGGCCGAGGACGCCATCCTCAACCGCTTCCGCTCCTATCGCGGCACAATCGCCTTCGTCTATGGCGGGTCCGATCCCGATGCGCCGGGCGCCCGAGCCGGCTACGGGCGCTTCTGCCGCAAGCATGCGATTTCCGCCACATTCGACATCGTCCCCAACGCCGGCCACAGCTACTATGCCCTCGACTGGTCGGCTCGCGTTTTCGAGCTGCTCGACCGCCGGCGGGCGGTCCCAATGGGGAAAGAACCGGAGACTTGATCATGATTCCCCATGATTCTTGAAGGCTACCAGATGGAGAGCGTCAACCCGAACTACGGCCTTGCCAACTGCCCTCTCACATCTGCTCTTCGGAAATCTGTTCGAGGCGCGGTCAATGGCCCCGCGAACCGGTTGCGTCTCCATGAGGTCGGACGCCAGCCTTTCAAGAAAAGGCCGCCACTCGCCACGGTAGGCCATCGCCGACGCGAGCTTGCCCCAGGCGAGCCAGCTCGGCGGGCGTGTGCGGCGGCCTGCCGCAGGCCGTCGACAAGCTGGCGGCCGAGCGGCCGCCCGTCGTTGCGGTTCAGCGAAAATGCCCTTGCCCCTTTTTGTTGATTTTAGGCACAAATTTTGCTCACGTGTTTTCGTAAACCGACAACAGGAGATGGACATGGTTATTTGCAGAACGACATTTGCGGTCGGATTGGGCGTCCTTGCGCTTTCGCCGCTTGCAACACGGGCGCAGATTGAGCGGCTTTCCCCCGCAAGGCAGGAGAAGGAGGTCGCGGCGCTCTCAGCCCAAATCAAGGCTGGGATTCCCGCCGGCCCCATGCGAGAGCATTTGGTGCGCGCACAGAGGAAAGCGTCCAAAAACCGCGAGGCCGCCGTTCTCGCCGAGCGGGTCTACCGCGACGTCTCCAACGCCGTGCCGTCCGCACCCTTCGTCCACTACGCCGTTCCGCCGATGAGCGACGTGCAGCGCCTTGAGGACGTCTATCCCATCGACGGGCAGGCCGCCGCCCCGGTGCGGATCGTCGCCGCCAAGGGCGAGTTCGAGCCAGGCTCCTTCCTCGTCTACCCGCTTTCCAGCCTTGGCAAGGTCAGCTTCTCGCTAACGCCGTTTACGACGGCAGCCGGACAAGTCTTTCCACAGGACAAGCTCGACCTCAAGGTCGTCAAGATCTGGTGCCAGAACAAAAACGGCTGGTACAGCTACTTCGGCGACACCGGCTTCAAGCTCTGCCCCGAGTTGCTACTCAACGACGAAGACCTCATCCGCGTCGATCCCGTCAAACTGGCCAACTATGCGCGTCTCGTCGACGACGACGGCAACGTCACCGAACGGTGGATCAATCCGCCGCGCCAGTTCGACCGCCGCTTCTACGATCACTGGAGAAGCCCCGACAGTTCCTTCATGCCGATGCGGAAGGACTTCCGCGACGCCCAGACCCTCCAGCCCGTCTTGCTGGAGGAAGGGCGCTTCCGAAACTTCTTCCTGACGGCCCATGTGACGCCCGACATCCCCGAAGGCACCTACCATGGTGCCGTCAAGCTCGCGGACAAGACCGGAAAGGCGCTTGGCGAAATTCCCGTCACGCTGACTGTGCTTCCCTTTGATCTGCCCACGCCAAAGGCCTACAACAACCCGGACCGCGACTTCTACGTCTGCTCCTACAGCTACATTTCCTTCGGCCTCATCATGGAATACAACGGCGGTGACATCGAACTGGCCCGCAGGCAGCTGACCGCCGTTCTGCGCGACCAGGCCGAGCACAACCAGACGATGCACTGGATGCGCGGCGGCATCAACACGGAAGGCCTCTACACCCTGAAGTCCATGCGGGAGGCCGGCATGCGCATGGACGCCATCGTCGGCGGCGCTTCCGTGAAGCATGGCTCGCGGGCCGTCATGGAACTCCATGCGCGACGGCAGGCGGCCTTCTGGGACAACCTGCTCGGTCACCACAACTTCTACATCGGCTACGGAGACGAGCCGCCGGCAAGCTGGCTCGAGAAGAACCGCCCCGTGTTCGAGTCCTACCAGAAGGAAGGCTTCAAATTCATCATCGCCGGCGGCCGGTCGGTCTTTAACAAGGCCGCCTACATCTACGATTGGCACAACGTGGCAAACAATCCGGAGGATGACAGCTCGACCGAACTCTGGAACCAGCTCGACCACGCGCACGTCGCCTGGTACGCCAATATGCACATCGGACCCGAAAACCCCGCCTACAACCGCCGCCAGTACGGCATGGCGCCCTATCTGGCAGGCTATAGCGCGGCCTGCAACTACGCGCACCACTTCGGCGCGTACAACGACGACCGCATGACCTACAAGCCCATGGTCTTCGCCTACGGCGTCTACGACGGCGTCATTGACACGATCCAGTGGGAGGGCTTTCGCGAGGGCGTCGACGACATCCGCTACGCCACGCTCATGACCTCGCTTGCGCGCGAAGCCGCCGCCTCCGAGGACATCCAGACCCGCTATGCGGGCTTGAGGGCCCTTCAGTACCTAGCCTCCTTCAAGCGCGACGAGGACGATCTCGACGCCTGCCGCATGGAGATGACGCGCTTCATCCTCGACCTCCGCAAGAGGCTCGGACGGTGAGCCGTTTGACCGTTGATTTCAACCCTTCAACCCTTCACCCTTCAACCCTTCAACCTTTCAACCCTTCAACTATGAAAGCATACATTCTCGCAGTACTTATTCCCTGCCTTGCGTTCGCTGAGGAGGCTGTGCAGCTTTCTTTTCTTTCCGTGAAGCCCGTGGCGTCGGTTGCTCCTGATGCGGCTGCAAAGGTGCCGGACGAGGCGCAGAACGCGCTCAAGGACGCCATTCGTGCAAAGGACTGGACCAACGTCGTCAAGAGCTGCGACGCGCTTCTCGCCATTCCGGGGACGGCCACTGCAGACCGTCTCGCTTGGACCGAGCGCAGGCGTGAGGCCTTTGAGCGCCTCGGCAAGTGGAACGACGCCCTTGCCGCTTCGATGGACGCGCTTGCGCTTCCGATAAACTCCAATGCCGTCCATGATGTGCGCATGCGCGTCATCCGCTACCTCAAGGACAAGCTCAACCGTCACGAAGACGCCGTGCGCCTTGGCATTGAAATCCTTGACGACGACAAGGCGCCCTTCGAGGTGCGCAAGCGCATCAGCGCGCTCGTCGTCGACGCCTGCAAGACCCTCTACCGCCATGAGGACGCACGCACTCTGTGTCTGCTCTACAGCAATCGCATGGAGGCCGCCCGCATCAGTGCCAACCTCATGGACGACGGCGACACCGCAAACCGCCTTTTCCGCGAGGTTCTCGTTGACGAATCAGCACCGCGCGCCGACCGCATCGCGGCGTGGCGCTGGTTCTTCTGCCGCGAACCGGAACTCGCCGACCGCTACATTCCCCTGGTCATGGGCACCACCGAAGCCCACACCAACGCGGCCGTCAAGTTATTTTCGGACATGGTTGCCGCCCGCGGCGACTCCTCCTATTCGTTCAGCGGCAACTATCCCGCCGCTCGCCGCGCCTACAGGATTCTGGAACGCATCCATGAGGCGACTGGCAAGGTCGGAACGTTCCCTCTCGCGCAATACGCGGCGTTCGCCTTCTGCGACGCCCACGACTTCGCGGCCGCCGCGAAAATCTGCCGCGATGCCATCGAGGGGGGCTGGACAAAGGAGCCGGCGGAGCTGTACCAGCTCAACCTCATGGCGACGCTCCTTCCGCTGAAGGGCGATGAGACCGCCTTGCTCAAAGCCGTCCGAAAAGCCGATGCCAAATTCGCGGGCGAACTGCTGCCGAAGACGCGTGTCGAACGCATCGAGCGCGTTGGCACGGCCTCCGTCATCGGTGTCAGGGAGCCTCTTTCCCGCGCGCTTGCCGCCTTCCGCAAGTCGCTCTTCGTGCCGGCGCCGAAACGCGAGTACGTCGTTCATTACAGCGAGACGCCGATTGCGGGCCTTGCAGCCTGGGACAAGGTCGTACCAAAGCCGGAGATGCAGCTGATGGACCGACAGTTTGGCGGCAGCATGGACTTCCTCGCCACGGACGTGGCCACAGGCAACAGAGGGGAGGGAATCGGCACCGAGGAGGCCGCCAAGGACGCCGCAGTGCCTTCCATTCAGATTGTCTGCGATGCCTTTGGCATTCACTTCCGCTTCGAGGCACCGGACGAAAAGGCGTTGCAGATGGCCTCGGGCTTCCTGGGTGGCGGCTCATACGAGGCGTACATCGCCCCCGGCGAGAACGAGCCCTACTACTGCCTCCTCATGGACGTGTCGCCTAATGCCGGCCTCAGCATCTTCAACACGACTTACAGCACCAAGGGACACCGCCGGATCAAAAACGACGACAGAAGCCTCTACAAGGCCGAAACGACCTTCACGGACCATTCCGCCGTCTCCTACATCATGCTTTCCTGGAACGCCTTCGCCACGCTCATTCCGGAAAACGGCACGGTCTGGGAATTCGAGAACGTGCATTGGGGGCGCGCCGACAAGGCCGCGTGGAACGGCACCGAGTCGATTCACGGGCGCTCCACATGGGGTCGGCTGGTCTTTGATATGCCCGCAAAGGCGCGCATCGAGATTCTCAAGCGCGTCATCTTCGCCGTTCGCAAATCGTATCTCGGCGCAAAGGGTTCGGGAAGCATGGACGTGATAGACCGCTGGCGCGACAGCGCGCTTGGAGATCCGGCCTTTTACGACGAGTGCCTGGCCCCGCTGGTGGCCGAACTCGATTCGTACCTCCCGCTCGTCAAGGTCGACATGAGCGACGAGGACGTCATCAAGGTCGCCGAAGAGGCGCTTCCGCGCTGGCGCGACATCCGCTTTGAGGTCGCCCGGCTCCGCGCCCGCTATCTGGCCGCCAAGCTCGCCGAATAACGTTTGGCGAGCAAGGTCACCAGGGGCAGACGGTGCGCCGGGAATAGGCGCCGAACGGGCGCATGGCCTCGTCGAATTCCTCGATGGTCGCGGTCCTCCCCGCCAGATAGTCTTCGAGGCGGCGGCGCGCCTCGACGAGGCGGGCGAGCGCGGCCGCGTTTCGCGCCTGCACGCGCTCGAAGCCGAAGGGCTTGGACGTGACGAGCCAGTCGGAGCGGTACAGTTCGCAGAAGTCCTCCATGGCGCCGATGAGGGCTGGCAGGTCTTGGTTGGCGATGCGCTCCAGCGCCGCGCGGTCCCTGTCGCGCCAGGCGGCGAGGACGCCGGCCTCGTAGTCGAGCTTGGCACCGAGGACGCGGACAAGCGTCGTCGCGGCCGGCGGGATGCCGGGGAGGTCGGCGCATTCGGCGAGGACGCGGCGGTGGTCGGCGAGGACCTTTGCGCCGTCGTCGCGCCAGGCGGCATCGCGGTAGTGCGCGCAGTAGAAGCGGCGGTCGGTCGTTTCGCTGGGCTTGCGGACGAGGTAGTTCCTGTAGTTCCCGCAGTAAAGCGGATCGTCGTAGAGGATTGAGGCTTCAAGGATCATGTCGGGCCATTCGTCCGCATAGTGGCGCGTGACTTCGCCGAGTTTTGCGAGGGACTTGTAGTCGAGTCCCGTTATGGCGTTGAAGCGCGCGCAGTTCTCCTCCGTCGGCTCGGCAGTGCGGCCAGCGGCAAGTTCGGCGCAGGCGAAGAGCGCCTCGTCCACGACGCCGGGGATGGCGTAGCCGCCGTCGTCGCCCCAGACCGTGACGAAGAACTCCGCGCACTCCTTTTCACGTCCGGCCTCCACAAAGGGGATGGTCGTGGCGATGGTCTTTTCGCGGTCGTGGAGGAAGTGGTACCAGACTTGCGCGCCGCCGGCGAGAATCGGCTCCGAGCCGAGTTTCCGGTGGCCGTCGATCATGCCGGCGTAGTAGGCGCGCGTGTCGTGGTAGTAGTCCCAGTAGCAGAGGCGCATGTTTTTCGGGAGGAGCGCCGCAAGCTTCGGGTCGGCCACGGCCGTGGGGTCGTAGTAGTCGTGCGTCGCGGAGCCCATGCGGTAGAGCATGTCGCTCCAGATGATCGGCTCGTCGAAACCGTGTGCGGCGCAGAGGGCGTTGACGCGTTCCAGATGCTCAAGGAAGACGTCTATCGGGGGCCGGGTGCCTTGCTTCTTGGCGTATCTGGCGCCTGCGAAGCCTCCGGCCTCGTCCATGCCGAGGTGGATGCGGTGGCCGCCGACGGTTTGCTGCCAGAAGGCGAGGATCTTGTCTATGAGGGCGTAGGACGCCTCTTCGCCGACGAGGAGCGTGGAGGGCGTATTGCGGATGCCGTCGAAGTCGGACCAGCGGAGCGGTTGCTCGAGGTGGCCAAGTGTTTCTATGCAAGGCATCATGGCGAGGCCGAGCGCGTCGGCGCAGGCTTTAAGTTCGCGGATTTCATCAGGCGAATAGCTTCCGCGCATGTAGCCCCACTTGGGTTCATCGGGGAGCTGGAAGACATCCTCGGTGTAGAGCATGACCGAGTTGTAGCCCATTTGGCGGAGACGGCGGAAGCGTTCCTTGAGGAATGGGACGGTAGCGACGCGGCCGCGGGAGACGTCGAGCATCGCGCCAATTGTCGAGAATGGTTTCATGGGTGGGAAATTGTAGCACAATTCCAGCTTTTTTTGATCTTGGGCAAAAAAGTGTTGACATGTGGTGGGGAAAAGTGTTGAATAGAGTCATGAAAAGTGGCGAAGTGTCAAATGGAGCTGAAAGCCAGAAAGGGCCGGCGAAGATCGGTTCCCTTCTGGGCTCATTTACGTTTCGCCTTGATCCCAAGAGGCGAATCACGATTCCGTCAGTTTTCAGAAACCGCATGGGCGCGCCCGCGATAGTCTATGTTTTGCCCAGCCTCACCGGGAAGCGGTGTCTTGAGATTTTCCAGCCTGAAGCCTTTGAACATCGCCTCGAAGAGCTGAACAACGCCTCGCTCACTGACGTTGACGTGGCGGAGTTTGTCACAATGATCGGCCGCGTCTCCGAAACGCTCGACGTGGACGTCCAGGGACGCATCCGCATCAGTGACAACCTGCTTGATCACATTGGCGTCGACCGCGATGTCGTCATCATCGGCGCGATGAACCGCCTGCAGGTCTGGGCCGCCGGCAACGAGCCGTCGTTCCGCGATGCCTTTTCGAACGTTGTGGCGGCGGCTAAAACAGTGAGGTTTTAGGTTTCAGGTTTCGAGTTTAAGGTTGAAGGAAGGTTGAAGGAATGCATTTGCCGGTCATGTTGGAGGAGACGATGGAGCGCCTGGACGTACGTCCGGGCGGCGTCTACGTCGACGCCACGCTCGGCGGCGGCGGCCACAGCGCCGAAATCCTCCGCCGGGCCGGCCCCGAATGCCGCCTCCTCGGAATCGACCGCGACGAAGCGGCGCTGGAACGCGCCTCGCGCCGTCTCGAATCCCTTCCCGGCACCAAGGTCTTCGTCCACGGTAACCATGGTGACCTCGGACGTATCGCCGCCGAGAACGGCTTAGCCGCCGTTGACGGCGTTCTGATCGACACGGGCGTCTCCTCCGACCAGCTCGACACGGCCGAACGCGGCTTCAGCTTCCGCAACGACGGCCCCCTTGACATGCGCATGGATCCTGGCGCCGGCGAAACCGCGGCAGACCTCGTCGCGCGCCTCGACGCCGCCGGCCTCGCGGACATCTTCCGCCGCTACGGCGAGGAGCCGCGCGCAGCCCACGTCGCACGCGCAATCGTCAAGGCACGGGACCTCGCGCCGATCACGACCACCGGGCAGCTCGCGGACATCGTCTCGCGCAGCCTCGGCGGCCCCGGCCGCTCGCGCGGGCATCATCCGGCGACGCGGGTCTTCCAGGCGCTGCGCATGGCGGTCAACGGCGAACTGGAGGCGCTTCAGGCGGCGCTGGACGCCGCCATCGCGATGCTCCGTCCAGGCGGGCGGCTCGCGGTCATCACTTTTGAGAGCCTTTCCGACAGGCTGGTGAAGCAGTGCTTTGCCTCCCATGTCGGGAGGGAGGTTTCCCTGCAGCAGGGCGGATCGCGCTGGGAGGGCGCGCTGCCGAGGTTGGAACGGATCGACCGCCATGCGGTCCGTCCGGGCAAGGCCGAGGCGGAGGCGAACCCCCGTGCGCGGAGCGCCAAGCTGCGCGCAGTTAGACGTCCGGCGTCAGGTGAAGGTCTGGCATCGGCACAATCATGAGGATTTGAATATGAAAAGCAATCGCAGACGTCATAGCGGATTTCGCACAGTCAATACGCGCATCGTGGCCTTCGTGGCCGCAATGGGCTTCATTTGCGCGGGAGGCGCCTTTCTGAACTTGGCGCTGCGCAACAGCGTGAGCACCATCAGCCAGGACATCAAGAAGCTTGAGAGCGAGCAGAAGGCGATCGTAGACGACATTCGGCGCGAAAAGACGAACTGGGCGGCGATGATCACCGCCGAGGAGGTGGAAAGCGCGCTGCAACGCCACGGGCTCCATATGGAGAATCCGCGCGGCGAGCGGATCGTCGACCTCTCCCGGCGCCGCTCCGGTAGAACCGTTGGCGCCTCCACCCCCGAATACGCCTCTAATCGCTAAAGCCCGCGCGCGGAAAGGAGTGCCATGCTCAACGATTTCCGGGCGCGCGAACGTGTCGGCTACCGCTTTTTCATTATCCCCGTTTTCCTCGCCGTTTGGTTCTGCGTACTTGTCTACCGCCTCGTGGATCTTCACCTTGGCACGCGGCAGACTCGCAACCAGACGACCATGAACGGGCGGCTTCCGGCCACCCGTGGCGTCATCTACGACCGTCAGGAAGTCCCCATCGCACTTAATCGCCCCGGGTACAAGGTCTTTGTCGACCCGCAGGCGCCGACAAATGGCGTGCAGGATAAGCGGCGCACCGCCGAGCGCATTGCCGAGCTTACTGGCACGGATTTCAATTCTGTCTACCGCGACATCACTGGACGAGGCAAAAAGAGCCGCTACATCGTCGTCGGCAAGACCTTCGACAAGTCAGCCATCGATCTCGTCACCAACAAGGCCGTCTACTGCTGCTGCGGCATTGACCCGTTTTCGGAGCGCACCTACCCGCAGGGGCGGCTCTTCTCGCACATCGTCGGCTACGTGTCGGGCGAGGACGAAGTGGGCCGAAACGGCGGTGTCGAGCAGGCTGCGGAGGATGACCTGCGCGGTTCGCCGGGCTTCTACGTTGGCATAAAGGACAAGAACGGGCGTGAGATTCGCGAGCGTCGGCGCATTACAGTTCCTGCCACCGACGGCGCGTCCGTCTACCTTACGGTCGACCACAATATCCAACATGTCGTGTGCGAACTGCTACGTTGGGGAATAACCAACTATTGCGCAACCGGTGGCAAGGTGATCGTCGAAAAGGTCAGCACGGGAGAAATTCTCGCAATGGCCAGCCTGCCCGACTTTGAGCCAACCGACTTCCGATCCTACTCGGACGAGGAGCGCCGGAACAAGGCCATCAGCCTCGTCTATGATCCCGGTTCGACGATGAAGGCCATCACCGTCTCCGCCGCGCTGAACGAGGGCGTCGTTTCGCCGGAAACCGTCTTCGACGTGGGGCAGGGCTCCTGGGCCTACGGCGGACGCATCCTGCGAGATCATCCGCGCGGTCACCTTACCGTCCGCCAGATCATCCAGAAGTCGAGCAACATCGGTGCAGCGAAAATCGGTCTTTTGCTCGGCAACAAGCGCCTTTACAGCTACATCAGGGCCTTTGGCTTTACCCAGCAGCTCGGCATCGACCTCCCTGGCGAGGAGCGCGGGCTTTTGCCACGGTACGAGACATGGGAGCCGGTGAAGCCGACGCGCGTTGCGATGGGGCAGGGGATTTCCGTTACCCCGCTCCAGATGGTCAATGCCTACAGCACAATCGCCAATGGTGGCCACTGCATGCGTCCGTATGTCATTTCACGTGTCGTCGCCCCCAATGGCACAATTCTCCGTCGCAACGAGCCGAAGGAGATCGGGCGTCCGATCCGGCCCGAAACCTCCGAGAAGATGCGCGCCATTCTGAAGTCCGTCACCAATTACGCGGCCGACCGCGGTGACCACGGCACGGGCTGGCGCGCCCGAATCGACGGCTATACCGTCGCCGGCAAGACCGGCACCGCCCAGATGCTCATCAACGGCGCCTACTCCGAAAAGGACTACTGGTCTTCGTTCGTCGGATTTGTTCCGGCCGAAAACCCCGTTTTCGCCATGATTGTCATCCTCGACCGTCCGCGCGGTGAACTCACGGCAGACGGTGCCTACCACAAGGCTCACGACGGCGGCGGTACGGCGGCCCCCCTCTTTTCCAAGATCGCCTCCTTCGTGGCGCAGTACCTGGAGATTCCTATCGAGGCAGACGAAGAATGAAACTGTCAAACCTCTGCGACGCACTTTCAATTACCATGGGCACGACGCCCAGTGTCGAAATATCGGGCGTGGCCTTCGATTCCAGATGCGTGACCCCCGGCGCCGTCTTCGTGGCCGTCGACGGCAACCGCGACAAGGGTTCCCGATACATAGGGGACGCCATTGCACGCGGTGCGGTGGCGATCATTTCCGAGGACGCTCCTCCCGCCACGCTCCCTGCGGGCGTCTCCTGGCTGCGCGTCCCCTCGTCGCGCGAGGCGCTTGCGCAGGCGGCGTGCGCCTTCTACGGCAACCCCTCCCGCGACATGGCGGTCTACGCCGTCACAGGCACGAACGGCAAGACGACAATCGCCGGTCTTGTCCGTGACATCGTCGAGGCCTCCGGCGTCACCTGCGGACTGCTCTCGACCGTCGAAATCGCCTATCCCGGCCATCTGGAGGAGGCCTCGCGGACGACGCCAGACCCTGTGACTCTCCAGCGCGATCTCGCGGCCATGCGCGACGCCGGGTGCGGCGCGGCCTCGATGGAGGCCTCGTCTCACGCCCTCGACCAGTCACGGACGGGCGGTGTGCGCTTCGCCGCCGCAGGCTTCACGAACCTCTCCCAGGACCACTTCGACTACCATGATGGCTTTGAGGCCTACTTCGCCGCCAAGACGCGCCTCTTCAGCCAACTCGGTGCCGGCAATCCCGGAGCGCCAGGCGTCATCAATGCCGACGACCCCTTCGGCCGCCGCCTTCTCTCGATGCTTCCCGCCATGGGCGTGCGTCCCGTCTCGTACTCCATCTACGACGATGCGGACATCGTGGCGCGCGAAGTGCGGATTGACGTTGGGCGCACGTCCTTCACGCTTCACGCCGGCGGACGCACGGCGGAAATCCACTCACGTCTTCTCGGTCGTTACAATATCTCCAACATGCTCTGCGCGGCGGGGATGGCGCTTGGGACAGGCGTTTCGTTCGACGTTGTCTGCGAGGCGCTCCGTGCGGCAACGCCGCGCTGGGGGCGGCTTGAAAAGACAGCCGAATACAATGGCGCCGCGATTTTCGTCGACTATGCACACACGCCAGACGCCATCGGCAAGGTCCTCGGCGCCCTTCGCGAAATCACGGTCGGGCGTCTCATCATCGTTTTCGGATGCGGTGGCGACCGGGACAGGGCGAAGCGCCCGCAGATGGCCGCAATCGCCGCGGAAATGGCCGACTTTACCGTCCTGACGTCCGACAACCCGCGAACGGAAGACCCCAACGCCATTCTCGACGACGCCGAAAAGGGCTTGATAGGGCGCACTGCCGACTACATTCGCGTCACGGACCGTGAAAAGGCCATTCAGGCGGCCATCGGCAGGGCGCGTCCCGGCGATACCATCGTCATCGCCGGCAAGGGGCACGAAAACTACCAGGAGATCTGCGGCGTCAAGCACCCGTTCGATGACCGTGCCGTCGTGCGCCGGCTTTGCGGCGGGGACGCAATCGGCTGAGGCCTCTACCGCGCACTGGAATAGTCTGCCATCAGGTCTTCGATGACATCGGCGAGATCGGACCGGGACATCTTGGGAAGAAGTCGGGCGTGTGGCCCTTCAGGGTCCGGCTTCCAGCCGTTTGATCCGTCGTCGCTTATTGCAATACGGCCGCGCTCGACATCGAAATAGTCGGCGGGGCCGCGCACGGCGACGAGAACCGTCGTATGGTCCCAGCTGGAGCGTCCGTCGGGATCGCCCTGCGAAAGGGCAATGGCGTAGGCGTCCTTGACGGGGTTGTCCTCGCCCGGACGTGCGATGAGCTTTTTGCCGGTCAGAATGTCGACGCCGATTTCGAACCCCGAGAAGAGAATGGGCGTTGGCCATCCATGAAAGACCTTTTGCGAGGCCTGTGCGTCTTTAAAGACGTTGAATTCGCGCCCCTCCGGGAACTTGCCCGCCATGCTGACGAGCTTTTCGACCTTGCGGGCGACGAGTGCGGGTCCGTCGAGGGGCGAGAACTCATCGGGGCCAGAGGCGAGAAGGTCGGCGAGGTTGGTGAGCCAGCCGATTGTCACGAATGTGACGGAGGCGTCGTCAGCGGCCGCGAGCAGGCGGCGGTAGAGACGCACGGCAGGTTCGGCTTTGAGGTAGTCGGGCTTGCCATACTTCTCGAAGAGGAAGACGGGCCATCTCTTGTTGTGCATGACGTCGTCTATTGAGAGACCGTCTGGACGCACCACGCCGGTCGGAATGTCATCGCGTCCGCAGAAGGCGTTGATGATGCGAATCGAGGTCAACGCATAGGGGAAGGCGTTGCATGTGGCGGTGCCGAGGATTTCGGTTTCGCCGCGCTTGGCGAGGACATGGAGGACGGCCATTGCACCGACGTCGTCGAAGTCGGGGCTGATGTCGGTGTCGAGGATGATTTTTGTCATGATATGCTATGCCTCCTTTGAGGTCCAGTTGCCGTAGAAGCGGTTGTTGTCCGTGACGACGCTGTCGATCCGTCCGCGGTTGTCGATGAACTTGATTGGCTCTGTCAGGCGGTTCGTCATGCGGCAGTCGCGGACGGCGAGGTTCTCCACGGTTGCCTTCTCATCGATGCCGATTGACGAGGCCGACAGGCAGTCCTCGTCGCGGTAGAGACGCTCGACGACGAGGTTGCCGACGTCAATCGGGCCTTGAAGGTGGATGACCTCCATGGGATTGCGATAGGCATCTCCGCCGCATTCGGGCGGAACATTGGCCTTGCTGGCGAAAACGTCTGAAACGACGATGTCGTCGAAACGTCCGCGCGGCTTTTCCGGGAAGTAGTGCGTGAGGCCCACCGTGTAGCAGTAGAAGTGTCCGTGGACGTTGCGGACTGTGACTTGTCCCAGCGGCGCTCCGGCCGAGAGCATGCGGACGGCGCTGTGGCAGTATTCGCAATGGAGGCCGTCGATGTCGACGTCGTGGATCGGCCCCTCCTCCGGCGAGCAGATGCCGTCATTCGCGTTCAGGGCGACCATGTCGTCGAAGCAGGTTCCGCGCAGGTTGGCGATGCGGAGGTGGTGGCAGAAGCCGTCGA
>JAEEGL016370528.1_pt1 | contig 16221 bp, 12 predicted proteins | sample 9134231 | NCBI WGS metagenome assembly JAEEGL01 (sample SAMN16246548, study PRJNA631951) | gut metagenome | biome: gut microbiome; feature: rumen; material: fiber-attached | host: Bos | place: Iran: Karaj | collected 2018-10
CCACAGCCGTCAGATAACTCACCACCACACCCAGCAAGATAGGAATGATCTTGATGATACCCTTACCACACACACTGGCAAGGATCACCGTGGCCAGCGCCACGATAGCCAACGTCCAGTTTGTGGTGCAGTTCTGAATGGCACTACCTGAGAGCACCAAACCGATGGCGATAATCATCGGACCCGTGACCAGAGGTGGGAAGAAGCGCAACATCTTCTCGATGCCAAACGTCTTAATAAGTCCTGCCATCAGGAAATAGCACAATCCGGCAAAGAACACGCCAATGCACGCATAGTCCAGCGCCAGCGTCTCCGTCATGCCCTGCTCAACGCCCAGCGCCTTCACCGACATATAGCCGCCCAAGAAGGCAAACGAGGAGCCCAGGAAGGCAGGCACCTGCAACTTGCTGACAAGATGAAAGACCAGTGTGCCGATACCTGCAAACAGCAGCGTTGACGACACGGAGAGTCCGGTTAACACAGGCACCAGCACGGTGGCACCAAACATAGCAAACAAGTGTTGAACACCCAGGACAACATACTTAGGCATGCCCAGTTTTCTGGCATCGGTGATGCCTTCTTTCTCTGTAATTTGGTTCATCAGATTTATTTTTTAAGTCTATTGGTTGTTTTGCCTGCAAAGGTAAACATATAATTGAAAGTGACCTCAGCCCTCGAAAGCCTCTTTGTAGCGAGGAAGCAGCAGTTTCCAGATGATGATGAGGTGCATGATGAAAAGGAGGGCAAAACCGACGATAACGATGTATCGAGGTAACATCATCTGAATGCCGTACATATCGCCGTCGCCCATAAAGAATTGGAGCACCGACAAGTAGAGGGGATCACAGAGCAGCAGGGCAATGGTGGTGTACAAGCTACAGGTCAGGAGGAACGGTGAGAAATTGCCCAACTTGATGCCAAACCACTTGGTGAGCACGGTGCTATGGATCGTCAATACCCAAGCCGCAAAGATGGTGGCGATGGCACCTGACATACAGAAATGGGCAAACTGAATATCACTGAGTCGGTCGCGATAGATATCCACCTGCACGCCCAGCGGCATCAGATTAATCTGCTTGAGAGCGCCATGCCAAAGGGCATAGAAGAGATGAGAGCCTTCGTGAACGAGGAAATAGGTCACGATGGCGATAAAGGCGGCAAGGTATTGTCTAGCTCTTTTCATTGAGGTTATTTTTTTCTGTTTGACGCAAATTTGCGTGCAAAGGTACAATAAGTCCCAGAAATCTGCAAATTTCCGGGACGAATTGTACGAGAATGTGATGAATGGTTGATTAGTTTAACTTGAAATTGATGGGGAGCGTATAGGAAGTGTCTATGCGCTTGCCGTTCTGACGACCTGGTTCCCAGCGTGGCATTGTGCGCACCACGTGGATAGCCTCTTCCTTCAGCGCCTCCACAGCATCGGCATAGTTTCTTGAGGTCTCAATAGCAGCCTCATCGCCATCCTTGGCAGCCTTCGCAACCTCGGCAGTGACAAGGGGCGACCGTGAGGATACGCTGACCACCTGAGGAGCGCGTACAAAGCCCGTCTTATCAACCGTGAACTTCACAGTGATGTCGGCCTCAACACTCATCTCGCGGGCCACAGGCGGGAACATCAGCTTTCTGCTCAGATACTTCATGAGTTCACCATTACCACCAGGGAAGGAGGGCATCTGCTCTACGACATTAAACACGGTATCGTCACCACTGTCGAGGGCAGTGTCATTATAGCGCGGGTTGCTCTTGTCGATGCTGTCCTTCACACCCCTTACCACAACATCGGTCATCACGGTGGCTGGCTCCAAGGTGACATTCATCTGGTCGGCGATAGCCAGCGAGGCCGACTTGAAGCCCACGTAAGACACGCGGAGTTTGTGCTGGGGATTGACCACCTTCAACGAGAAGCTACCATTGTTATCAGTCTGGGCACTGGCTACGATACGTCCTATCTCGTCTGTCTCGACCACAGTGGCATACTGCAGTTTCTTTCCATCCTGACCACATACCGTACCCTTGACCACCGTGCCAGCCTTCACCTCGTCACTCTTTTTCTGAGGCTGCTCTTCCGGCATAGCAGGCGCTTCTACGACCTCGGGCACCTCGACATTCTCTGCTTCCATCATCTCGGCAAGAGGCTGTTCGATGACCTTGACACTATTGTCCACCGCTTCTTGCAAAGCCTCTTTAGGTTTCGAGAACGCCATCAGTGAGACACCGATTAGGGGGAGCGTGACGGCAATCCAAGTCATGCGCCACCAGTTAGATTGTTTTTTCTTCATCATAATAATTCGTTTTTTAATGTTAAGATTAAACGAACTGGCGAGTGCGTAGGCCTCCGCTCCCACTGTCCGCAAGATTAATAGTCGCTGATAGTCACGGCTCTGAATCCTGTAATGATTGATCACTTCATCGTCGGCTTCATATTCATGAACTATCTTTATCTCTTTCATCACCAGCCAGCATACGGGGTTGATGATGACACATATCATCGTCAGGAGAAGGTCTATATGGTGGAGCAGCAGGATGTGCGACAACTCGTGGCGTATGCTGGCACGGCGTCCGAATCCCTCTTCATGGGAGGAGATGACAATATGGTTCATCCAGCTGAACGGTCCGTACTCGCCATCGTGCTCTACCAGCCATATCCAGTGACCCAACTTGTGGCGACGCTTGCCACGGAGGAACCACAGCATCTTGACATACGCCTTGCCCCACCCCACGAGTTGCGTCAGGACATAGAGCAGATAGACTATCAACAGTACCAAGGCTCCTTTCTCAGCGACTGTGAGACCATCGGTGCTTACTTCCAGTGCCGACTCGAAACTGATGTTGGTCAGTGGTGATTCATCCACCCACGCTGAGGTTCTGCACGACTCGGCCATCGGCTCCATCTGCTGTGATGGGGCGATATGCACCAGAGGCAGTACAGCAGAAAGTAACGTGGTGCCCAACAGGTATAAACGGTTGAAGCGATGGAATGTGGTGCCACTGAAACACATCTTATACAGTAGCAGGAACAGCAACAAACATGCTGACCACTCCAGAATATATACTACAAATGCGCCCATGATTGATCAATTATAAATTATGAATTAGAAATTTTAATTGTCCTCTTCCACCATTCGGATCAGTTCCTTCAACTCGTCAATGCTCACCTCATGATGCTTCACCAGACGAGAGATGAAATCCATATAGGAGCCATCAAAGAAACGCGTGATGCTCTCTTTGTTCACGTAGGATATATACTGTTCGCGCGAGACTGCAGCCTGATAGGTATAGAACCGGGGACTCAACTCCTGATGCTTGATCATACCGTGCTGCTCCAATCGGCGGATATAAGTGGCAATGGTATTGAAATGAGACGTGGTATCAGGCAGGTGCAGGATGATGTCACGCGTAGAAAGCGAACCGTGATTCCAGAGCACCTCCATGATTTGCAGTTCCTTGTCTGTCAACTTCTTCATATGCGTATTGTTTTAGGACACTGCAAATATAACTACAATTTGTAATAACCTCCAAATTTTAAAATACTTTTTAAGATTTTATTTGTAGTTATTAACACATTCTCCAATCAAAAAAAGAAAAACAGCAAGAAATTCGAGAAATTAAAACCAAATTCGTATCTTTGCAGCATTAATAACTAAATAAGATTTAACGCCTATGAAACTATTAACAAACAGAAAAGTAAATATCTATGAAGAGGCAAACCGCTGTTTGCTTTGTCAGGATGCGCCCTGCACCAAAGCCTGTCAGACAGGCGACCCTGCACGCGCCATACGAGCCATACGTTTTGACAACCACAAGCCTGCCCTACTCTGGGTAAAGGATTGTAGTGACGCAGACTTGGAACGTGCCGAGGAGGCCTGCATCCACTATAACTGGCCTATCCGCATCAAGGAGATTATCAGGGCCATACATCCTGACGACGTAGATAACAGCAACTATCCGTCGCTCGATATCACATTCTGTAGCATCAAGTGCGAGAACCCGTTTTTCCTGGCCTCATCGGCCGTATGCACCAACTACGAGATGGTGGCCAACGCCTTCAGGGCAGGATGGGCTGGTGTGTTCTATAAAACCATCTGTATGCAGGAGATCAAAGAGGTGTCGCCACGATTTGATGCGATGCACAACAATGCCACCCACGGCGATTTCTACGGTTTCCGCAACATGGAGCAGTTGAGCGAGAACCCTGTGGAGACGGACTTCGACATCCTGCGCCGACTGAAGCAGGACTTCCCCACGAAAGTGGTGGTGGCCAGCATCATGGGACAGACAGAGGAGGAATGGCAGACCTTAGCGAAGATGGCAGAGAAGGCCGGATGCGATGCCGTGGAACTGAATTTCTCGTGTCCGCAGATGAAGCACAAGGGCATGGGTAGCGACGTAGGTCAGAGTCCTGAATTGGTGAACGCCTTTACAGCCTGCGTGAAGCGTAGCGTGAAGATACCCGTGATACCTAAGATGACACCCAACATCACCCATATCGAAGAACCTGCGATGGTCTGCATAGAGGCAGGTGCCGATGGTATCTCAGCTATCAACACCATCAAATCGGTGACAATGGATACCGATGCTGAGGTGGCAGGACAGCGCACAATATCAGGCTACTCAGGACGTGCCGTACGCCCCATCGCCCTGCGTCATATCCTGGAACTGGCTCAGATGCCCAAGAAAACACAGTTGAGTGGTATTGGCGGCATCGAGACATGGCGCGACGCCCTGGAGTTTATCCAGTTGGGGTGTAACAACGTGCAGGTATGTACGGCCGTGATGCAATATGGCTATCGCATCATTGACGACCTGACGCTGGGTATGAAACGCTATCTGGCGAAACGAGGATTGAAATCACTCGACGCCCTCGTAGGCGAGTCGCTACCACTATTTATGAAGCCCGACAACCTGAATCGCGACACCATCATCTATCCCAAGTTCAATAAGGAACTGTGCATAGGTTGTGGTCGTTGTGAGATATCATGTAACGATGGTGGTCACCAGGCTATCACGTTTGACCACGAGACGCGCCAGCCACGGCTCAACGGTGCGAAATGCGTGGGGTGCCACCTCTGCCGACTGGTTTGTCCTGCAGGTGCCATCGGTCTGACGAAACGCGTGCCAAAGAAATAAGGAAAATCACCGTCTTTACAGCATAAAAAACGGAGAAAGATAACACGTAAATGAAATAAAATTGTTAACTTTGCAAGAAATTTACAAAGTTAACAATTTTATGTATTTTACAGGCATAACCATCGCCGTGATGACTTTCCTCACTATCGGCATCTGGCATCCCATCGTGATTAAGACAGAATACTACTGGGGCACGCGTCCCTGGGTTCTCTACCTGATAGTAGGCATCTGCTGCTGTGCAGGCGCCCTGTTCACGGAGAACGTCTATCTGTCGTCGTTCCTTGGTGTTTTCGGCGCCTCGTCCCTTTGGGCTATTGGTGAACTCTTTGAGCAGAAGAAACGCGTAGAGAGGGGATGGTTTCCCATGAATCCAAAGAGAAAGAGTGACTACAGGCAATCCTGAGTCACCCTTTTATCATTTTTACTTGTTAATCCTCAACACCGGTGCAATCTTGTTGCAAGGCTTGGGCAGTTGCACCTCAAGACCAGCAGCCGTCTGGCGCGCCTTCAACTTACCATAGCCCAAGAGATAGACACTGCTGATGGACTTCTTGAAGTTAGGATTATGCTTGTCCAGCGACTTGATGATGAGCTTGCCGTCCTCAGGCCATCCCATCGCCGTGACATAGAGGTATTTTTTGGTCTGGTTGAAACGGATGTCACGATAATCCATCCCATTATACTGCCCCTCGTTAAAGCCCTGGGCATTGATCTTGATATCCTTCTCGGCCACAGGACCCTCGCCAAACTTCACCCATGGACGGGTGCCGAAGATGCTCTCGCCATTGGGGGTCATCCAAGCCTCCAGCTCATCCAGGAAAGCATCAGCCTTCTCATCGTAGGTTCCATCGGCACGCAGGGGGATATTCAGCAGTAGGTTACCATTCTTTGACACGATATCCACGAGTTGCTTCACGATATTCGTTGCCGTGCGATAGCCACGACGATAGGTATTCGTGTTATAATGCCAGTCACCAATGCAATTGCACGTCTGCCAGGGCTGTTCGATCATCTGATTGGGTGCGCCACGCTCCACGTCCCATGTGAGCGCCTTCTTCTGGTCTTCATTGAGAATCTTACCAAAGACAACGCCACGTGGGTTCTTATTATAGAGGTGAGTGGCTATCTTCAGGCCACAATCGCTCAGTGGATAGAACGGCAAAACGGTGACATCAAAATAAATCAGGTCTGGGTTATAGCGATTGATGGCATCGATGGTACGGTCAAAGAAATTGGTGACAAACTCCTGTGATGGAGGACAAGCGCCATTACCCCACCCCCACTGGGCATGGATGCGACCATTATCCCAAGAGCCCTGACTCATGGGGTGATTCTGCTGATAGAGCATCTGAGGGTCGAGTCCTTCCCACCATTTGCCCTTACCGTCTTCCTTGGTCAGGTTACCATCATACCACACACCAGCTTTATCACCTTCAAGGTCATAACGCTGAGAGGGTTCGAACCAAGTCCACGCATGGTCGGCATGGAACGAGATACCCAGAGGCAGGCCCTGTTTCTTGGCAGCCTTAGCCCACTCGTCTAGGATATCACGCTTAGGACCTATATTCTTGGAGTTCCAAGGCTGATACTTGGAATCCCACAGATCGTAATTGTCGTGATGATTACCAAGCACGAAGAAATACTGGGCTCCACAACGCTTATAGCGCGCCACCAGACTATCAGGACTCCAGCGCTCGGCCTTGAACAGGGGGAGGATATCCTTATAGCCAAACTCAGAGGGATGGCCATAGTGCTCACGGTGGTAATTGTATTTTCCATTGCCCTCCATATACATCTCACGCGCCATCCAGTCGCCACTGCCCTCTACGCACTGGGCACCCCAATGGGCCCAGATGCCGAACTTCGCATCACGAAACCATTCAGGCGTCTGATGCTGCTGGAGCGACTGCCACGTAGGTTCAAACTGTCCCGTCTGCATCTGCTCATGCACTTCGCTGACGGGGATTCGATAAGTTTCCTGAGCCGCCATCGTCATCACGCTGCAGCTCAGGATCATTGTTACTGTTAAAATCTTCATTCTATCTATTTTGTTGGATTTAGTTTCCGATACATCATTCCATAGACGGCACATGCCACGAAACAGACAAGGGGCACGATGTAGGCTATCTGGTAAATATGTGCGTTATGGTGCATAATAAATGCCGTGAACTGAGGTACGCAGGCGTTGCCCACGATAGCCATTACGAGGAAGGCAGAGCCCGACTTGGTCTGCTCGCCCAGTCCGTCAATAGCCAATGAGAACTGCGTTGGATAAATAATGGACATAAAGAAGGATACGGCCAACATGGCATAGAGACCTACATAACCTCCAAACACCATGATGACCACGCAGAGCACCACATTTGCCAGGGCATAGACGGTCAGCATATTCTCGGGCTTGAAGCGACCCATCAATAGGGTGCCTATCCATCGGCCTACGAGGAATGCCAACATATAGAGGCCAAAGAAGGTGGTTGCGGTATCTTCATCAATGCCAGCATACGTACAGCAATAGACCAGGAAGAGACTATTGACTGCAGTCTGACCTCCATTATAGAAGAACTGAGCAATGACGCCCCAGCACAGATGTGGTTTCTTCAAAGCAGAGAAATCTATCAGTTTGCCTTTGGTTCCTTGTTCTTCATCGCCTACCTTAGGCAACTTCACCCACACCAGGATCAGGGCGACAAGAATCAGAGCCGATGCAAGCAACAGGTAAGGAAGTTTCATGGAGTCGGTCTCCGTCTGGATATAGGCATCCCATCCGCCTACATAATCGGCAGGCAGGGTTTTGCGTGTAAAATCGTTGCCACTGAGCACCAGTTTACTGAGGAACATCGCCGAGATGAAAGCCCCAAGTCCATTGAACGACTGAGCCAGATTCAGGCGACGAGGTGCCGTGTTGGCATCGCCCAGTACGGTGACATAGGGATTGGCCGCCGTCTCAAGGAAACACATACCTGTGGCAATGACAAAGAAGATGCACAGATAGACGCCGTAGCTCTTCACCATGGCAGCAGGGAAGAACAGCAGACCACCCATAGCAGCGATCAGCAGACCCGTGATGATGCCCACCCTGTAACTATAGCGACGCATGAACATAGCGATAGGGATAGGACAAACGAAATAAGCAAGCCAATAGGCACTCTCGGTAAACGATGCCTCAAAGGTGTTCAGCTCGCAAGTTTTCATCAACTGACGAATCATCGTAGGCAGCAGGTTACTGCTGATTGCCCATAAAAAGAACAGGCAGAAAATCAGGCCAAGGGCCACTTTGTTATGTTTCATTCTATTTCCAGCTTTAGGTTTATGAAATTTTGGTGGGCACAAAGGTAATAAAAATCTGTCAAAACGAATAAGACAAAAAGAACTTTTTATAGCACAAAAACAAAAACGCCCCTCAATGCAAGGTGCATCAAGGAGCGCGTTGAAATGGAATCGTGAACGTTTTTTAGAAATGCATACGCAAATCTACGCCAGCATGCAGGGGATTACCCTGATGAGCAAAGCTCTGATTAGTCATCTGACTGTTCACGAGGAAGGTATGATAGTTTGTGTTGGTCAGGTTGCGTCCCCAGAAATCTACTTCCACCTTGTTCAACTTGAACATCATGTGAGCACCCAGCGTGGCATAGAACTTCTGGTACATATCATTATTAGCCTCCCAATAGGTCTTACCCTGTCCCTTCACATTGAAGCCAAGGGTGATGCTGCTCAGGATATCATCTTCTACATCGAAACGATAGTCACCATTCACGCTGAACTGATGCTGAGGGATGAAAGGCACGTAGTTGTCTTTGTAGCTAATAAGATTACGCGCATTGTCATAATCATCATACTCCTTGAACTTAGCATGGGTGAAGCTATAGGTGGCACCCCACATCAGGTGGTTATCGAAAGCCTGTCCGCGAAGGGCAGCCTCAACACCACAGCTATAGCTCTTACCGGCATTGTCGATGACACGTCCGAAACCATAGTCGGCACTCATACGTGAGATCTGCTGGTTACGAATCTGGGTATAGAAGAAAGCCACGTCGGCCTTTACCTTATGGTCAAAAAGGTTCAGGTGTGTGCCTGCCTCATAATTCCAGGTGGTCTCTGCATCATAGCTGATCTGTTGGTCCTTCTGAGCCTGATCGTCGGCAGTATGCTGCACCTTACCATCACGAGGGAAGTTGGCACCCAACGAGCGCATCTCCATCTGGAAAATATCGCTGAAGCCCTGGAAGTTATAGCCACCAGCCAAGTAACCCTTGCTCACAACAGCATATATATTGGAGCCATCCTCACAAAGGCGATAGGTCAAACCAAACTTGGGCAGGAGTTGGTTGGAGGTCTTCTTCACAGACGACTCGAACTTAGACTCGTAGGGGATATTCATCACCATAGGTGCAGGACGACCGGGAATAGTCATGGTCATCGTGATATCAGCCATAGCAGTGGTCAGATAATCATTCTTGACCTGATGATGTTCAAAGCGCAGACCAAGGGTAGCCATCAAGCGATCGGAGAGATGCAGATTGGACTCATGGAACACGGCAGCATTCATCTGAGGGGTGCGGAAATCGCCAGGCACACGGAAATTAGCGAAGGTCATCTGGTGGGTAGCAGGCAGGACGCGCTGCATCATAGCATCAAGCATATCTGTCATGCCCTGCCCAAAACCTACAGGGGCATCGATATGAAGCCACTGGTAACTGCCAAAAATACCTGTGGCATGTTGCCAACGACTGGCATTCTTTGAACGGAACACGATCTCTTCTGTCACTGCATTCATCTTCTGCGTCTGCTGCAGACTCAGATAATCCGTAGGCACATAGTCCTGGTCCATCTTCATGCGGTCCCAGAGGTACTGATGACTGGTCGTTGACGTCAGCAGGTAACTGTTCAGGTCGTAAGAAACAGTCAGTCCTGTATTCACCATCTGACGACGATAGGTATTCATGAAGGTGGTTGAGGGGTCTGCCGTCTCATCCTTATCAGCATCGTAGGCACCATAGGGGAAACCATTCTGAATGGTGTACTGATAATCGCTGGTCAGGTCGAAAGTGAGTTTTGCAATGGGCTTCCACATCAGACGAACTTTAGCACCTGCTTCATCAATCTTATCGTTTTTCTCGTTAAGATTGGTGTTATTGAAGAAGCCGTCCTCACTATTATAGAAGCCAGCCACCATAAAGGCCAACTTATCACTGGGACGATGATAGTGGGCCACCTCAGCCTTGCGACCATAGCCCAAGCCCATACCCAAGCCAAGACTCACATCAGTGCCCTGATAGTTCATGGGATTCTTGGAATAGATACGTACAATACCACCCTCGCTATTGCCACCATAGAGCGTGCCCTGAGGACCACGCAACACATCGACACGATCGAGCTGATAAAAATGTGTGTTGAAAGCTGACTTCGACATCAAGGGGATATGGTCGTAGTAAAGACCCACTGACGAGTTGTTCAAGCGTGAGCCAATACCTCTTATATATATAGAGGAAGTAAGACGACTGCCATACTGAGGCATCACGAACGAAGGCACATAATCAGCCAACTGCCCCAGGCTCTTCACCTGAAGTGTCTGCATATCCTGCATACCGAAAGCGCTACTGCTCATGGGCTGCTGACGAAGACGTACACCCTCTTTAGGTTGTGCCACAACAACTACCTCATCGAGGTCAATCACACGACTGGTATCGTTTGCATTCACAATAGAAGCCTCCTTCATATTATCAGCAAACACCATGGTGGCTGACAACAGGCAGAGGCTTGATATAACAATCTTTTTCATCCTTAAAAAACACTATAAAATTACGGATGCAAAGGTACGATGATCTTCACATCCGTGCAATCCCTATTTATATGGATTTTGCGTTTCCTTACTTCCCGATAAACTTTGCTATCGTCTCCAGACACTTGGCACTGCTGATAGGCTTCGTCAGGAAATCATCACAACCCGTCTCAAGCGCCAACGTACGGTCGCTGTCGAAAGCATTGGCCGTCAGAGCCACCACTGGCAGTTCCGGCATCTTTTCCTTAATCAGTTTCGTTGCCTCCAAACCATCCATCACAGGCATTTTGATATCCATCAACACCATATCAAAACCACCTGCTAAAGCCATGTCTACAGCCTCACGACCATTTACTGCACGCTGAAACTCATAATCACGTCTCAAGATGTAGGTCATCAGGATATAGTTGCTGTCATTGTCTTCTGCTACTAGAATTTTCTTCATAACAAATATGTCAGTTAGTTAATTTGTTACAAAAGTAATCATTTTCTCTGACATTATTTGCATCTTTCATAACTTTTAACTAATTTTGCACGATAAGAATTGACTATCACCAATTATAATATAACTAACATGAATCTGAAACTCTTATCTCTCGCATTCGCCTTATCAGCATCACTCGCTGGCGAGGCTCAGCACGTGATGGACGTGAATGCAAAAAAACTGGGAGCACCAGTACAGTCAACAATGTATGGTATCTTCTTTGAAGACATCAACTACGCAGCCGACGGCGGTCTCTATGCCGAGCTCATCATGAACCGCTCGTTTGAATTCCCCAACGCCTTTGCAGGTTGGGACATCTCAGGCAAGGTAACGCTGAAGAACGACGGTCCCTTTGAGCGCAACCCTCACTATGTACGTCTTGCACCTGCTGGTCACGGAGACAAGCACACGATGATTGAGAACCAAGGCTTCTTCGGCATTGGTGTAAAGGGTGGCGAGGAGTACCGCTTCTCTGTCTGGGCTCGCGTACCCGATGGCGGCAGTGCCAAGCTGTGGATCGACCTCGTAGATAATGCCACGATGGGCGATGACCAGAAACTCGGCAATGCCAGCGTGGATGTCAGCGGCAAGGAATGGAAGAAATACACGGCTATCATCAAGCCCAAGCGCACCTTTGCCAAGGCGCACCTCCGTGTGTGGGGCGACAGCAAGGCGACAACAGACGTAGAACACATATCATTGTTCCCAGTCAAGACTTGGAAAGGTCGTGAGAACGGCATGCGTCAGGACTTGGCACAGGCACTGAACGACATGCATCCTGGTGTATTCCGCTTCCCTGGCGGCTGTATCGTGGAAGGTACAGACTTGGAGACACGCTATCAGTGGAAGAATACCGTAGGACCTGTAGAAAATCGTCCTTTGAACGAGAATCGTTGGCACTACACGTTTACAGGCCGTTACTTCCCCAACTATTTCCAGAGTTACGGATTGGGCTTCTTTGAGTTCTTCCAGCTCTGTGAGGATTTCGGTTGCGAACCTCTGCCCGTCATCTCATGCGGTCTGAGTTGCCAGTTCCAGAACCCAGACCCCACAAAGCCAGGTGTGCATGTACCATTAGACCAACTGGACGAGTATATTCAGGACGCACTCGACCTAGTGGAGTTTGCCAATGGCGATGTGAACACCAAGTGGGGTAAGGTACGTGCAGAGATGGGACATCCAGAGCCTTTCAACCTGAAATTCCTGGGCGTAGGTAACGAGCAGTGGGACTACGATGAGAAGCATGGTGGCTATGGCCCTGTGTTCACAGAACGTCTGAAGAAATTCAGCGATGCCCTGCGTGCTAAATATCCCACACTGAAGCTCATCGGTACCACTGGTCCTAATTCAGAGGGTTGGGACTTCGACCTGCTGCAACCTCGCATGAAGGAGCTGAAGGTTGACCTTTACGACGAGCACTATTATCGTGACGAGAAATGGTTCTTGAGCCACGGCTTGCGCTACGACTCATACGACCGTAAGGGTCCACGTGTGTTTGCTGGTGAGTATGCATGTCATGGACGCGGCAAGAAATGGAATCACTACGAGACCTCACTCTACGAGGCAGCCCACATGACAGGTATCGAGCGTAATGCCGACCTCGTCCACATGGCTACCTACGCTCCACTCTTTGCACATGTTGAGGGATGGCAGTGGCGTCCGGATGCTATCTGGTACGACAATCTGCGCTCTTTCAAATCCGTCAGCTACTATGTTCAGCAGATGTTTGCCATGAACAAGGGTACTAATGTGCTCTCGCTCACAATGGATAAAAAGCCCGTTGCCGGTCAGGAAGGACAGGACGGTCTGTTCGCATCAAGTGTCTTCGACAATACTACAGGCGAGATCATTGTCAAGGTGGTGAATACCTCTAAGCAGACTCAGCCCGTTACACTGAACCTGCAGGGTATCAAGGGCGATCGTACCGCAGAGACGTTGACACTGAGTTGGAGTGGTTCGATGGACGACGAGAACACATTGGATCAGCCTGAGAAGATTACGCCAAAGGCGGGCAGCATTAGTTGCTCAGGCGACAAGAAGCAGGTAGTACTCAACGATCAATTGCCAGCAATGTCGTTCCGCATCTATAAAATTAAGAAGTAATCGTTGACAACCAACATACAAAAAGCCTCCAGCCCTAACAACATAGGACTGGAGGTTTTTCTATCTGAAAAAACGTATTACTGCTTGACAATCATAGAGAATGAGAATGAATTATAGGAGGGCAGAACATATTCTTCGTACAGATAAAGACGTTTCCAAGGACGAATAGACATGATAATATCTTTCATTTTCTGGGCAAAGACCTCTGGAGCCTGTTTAACGATGACGTCACAATCTGTGATATGACCCTGAGCATCCATCTTCACGTTCTTAACGGTGAAGATCAATCTCTTTATTTCACTGAACTCAGGAAGCCCTGAGACCTGTTCCAAGAAGAGTTTTTTGACCTGAGCCAGGTCGTTCTGGTTACTGAAATCTGCTCCTCCCAGCTCTTTATTATGATAGTCTTTACGTTCCGTCACTTTTCCCTTATCCATGGTGAAGAATGTCTCTTCCTCGAAACGGCTCTCAAAACCCATATGTACATAACTGATACACGCACCTTTTGCCACGCGTAACTTTCCAGAGAACATGGAGCCTTCTATATTGCCGTTTTTCATATAGCTTTTGAAGAGTTCTTCCATCTCCTTCTTAGAGATTTCCTCCTGGAGCGTTTCCTTGGTCTCATTATTAAAGAACTTCACCGTGATTTTATCAAGGTAAAGATGCCCTTGCTTCAAACTCCAATAGCTGGTATAGCCATCCCAGTTGGCTGTTGTCCACGACCTATCTTTTGGCAAGACAGCTTTCATGCGTTGGAAAAGAACAGAATCAGCCATAATGGGTTCGCCTAAGAGCATCCACTCTTCGCCATCAATAAAGATGACATTCCCTTCTTGGGCTGTAGCGAACACACTCTGCGTCATGGCCAACGCAAAAATAATCATAAAAAGAAACTTCTTCATAATCTTTGGTTTTAGTTGATGATGACGTTGCAAAAGTAGGCATTTTTCCTTTACGCTCCAAATTATTGAGAGAGAAATGACTAAACAACGAGTAAACAGACAGTAAACAGTCCATCAAAAAGTACTACTAACAAACTATCTACCAAACAGTTATAAAAAACATCTATTCTTGTAGCAGAGCGTCGAACTCATCAGGTTTTCCAACAATATTAAATACGCTCTTCAGTAATTGCTTGCGTCGTGAATACAGATTCTGAGGCGTGATATCCATGAAAACAGCAATCTCTGAGAGTGCAAAATGAAGCCGGATTAACATGCAGATATGATAATCGGTATCTTTCATGTTATGGCTAGGGTCAACCTTCTTTCTGAAATCAGGCAGATACTCGTCAACCGTCATTTCAAGAGCATTCCAGTCGTCCTTTGAAATGCTTTGCAGAGGATGCTTGCTCAAGTCCCTGAAACGAAGATAAGCTTCCGACTCATATATATCTTTCCCCAGCGGATCCTGCTGTTGCGGTCTTCTCCTTTTCATCAACATAAAACCAGCGACGCCCAAGAGCCCCAAAAAGACAAAACCACCTACTGCCCAAATAACGCTACCTGATGAATCCGTTGTCCCTTTCTGAAGCAGAAGTGCCTGACTTTGCACCCTTGCGAGCAGATGACGGTCGCAATCTGCTACTGACGTATCAGCACAAGCCTCAGCTTTATGGAATTCATCTAAAGCTTGAGTCACCTCACCCATCTCGGCATAAGTTCGAGCTAGGATATAATGACCCAACATCTGTTCGTTAGGTGTGCCATGACCATCAAAATATTCACTCAGACTGATAGCCAAAGTATCATTAGACACCAAGATGTCATCCTGATACTGCTGATGATTTCCGCACCCCAGTGATACAAGGCAGAAACAGACGCAAATGATGGCTATTAATCTTTGCACGATACCTGTTTGAGAATTAATAACTGGCTGTACAGGGAATCCCCATGGCGATTACACGGTCGCGAATGACATCCAACTCTTCATGAGTAGCTTTCTGAAGCAGTCGGTCTGGCGTCTCGCGATCTATCGTATAAATCATCACCTGACTAGGCGCAATCTGCTTGACGGCCTCCAGCCAAGGTCCAACATACGCCTCGCCTGTATTATCGCTATCGTCGCCCTTCATAAACATGGTCTGAATAATCACATGACCATTGAAGCGTTTCAGATCTTCTATCACCTGATTGACATCATAGCGACCACAAGGACGGTCCACCTTATTTATATATATAGGGTCGACGGTGTCCAACTTCAGAATATTATTGTCAACACGCATCAAGGCATCATGAACAGCCTGACGGTGAATCATTGTTGAATTACTAAGCACGGAGACCTTAGCCTTGGGGAAATATTTGTCGCGCAGACGCAGCGTATCATCTATAATCTCAGGAAACTCAGGGTTCACCGTTGGTTCACCATTGCCTGCAAAAGTCAGCACATCAGGCGCAGGTCCGTTTGCCAGCATGTCCTTCAACTTAGCCTCCAGCGCCTCAGCCACCTCCTGACGATGAGGCATCGGTTTTGTAGGGCGATGATCTGCGTTGAAACCACATTCACAATAGATGCAGTCAAACGAACACACTTTGCCATCAGCAGGCAAGAGATTGATACCCAGCGAGATGCCGAGTCGACGACTATGAATAGGCCCAAAAATGGGCGAAGGATAGATGATTGTTGACATAATTGATGCAAAAGTACGCAAAATATTTGTAAGTTCCAAATAAATTCCGTACCTTTGCACCCGCTTTTCGGAAAATCCGATGCATTCGAC
>JAEEGL017198610.1_pt1 | contig 16221 bp, 13 predicted proteins | sample 9134231 | NCBI WGS metagenome assembly JAEEGL01 (sample SAMN16246548, study PRJNA631951) | gut metagenome | biome: gut microbiome; feature: rumen; material: fiber-attached | host: Bos | place: Iran: Karaj | collected 2018-10
ACATAGATCCTGGCCATAAGCGGTTCACTCTGATGACAGTTGCGAAGATAGCCATTCCTGAGGGAAACGGCAAGGGCACAGCGTTATCTTTCCCGGCGTAGGAGATCCTCCGAAGGGTATGCAGAAAGCATCCTCTCTGCGCGGAACTCGTCTGGCTTCCCCATTCACACCCCGAGCGGTCCCTGCTTCTTGAGCAGTTCCTTGAAAGGAAGCGAGATGGGCTTGCGCTTGTCGACCCCACCCGGATTCCGGGGGCTTTCCCAGTTCACATTGGCCGCCGTGCAAAGTGTGTAGAAGAAGTCCGTGCTCCGGATCAGAAGGTCCAGGGAGGCTTCCGGGGCGTCGTGTTCAGTTTCGATGATGACGAGCCGGGTCGATGCTGGAAGTACTTCCCGGATACGCCGTGCGATGTCCTGTTCCCGGGGAGAGACCAGCAGGACGACGGCCGAGTCTTCCAGGTGGTTGGACGTGAAGATGAACCGCCCGTGACAATAGTTCCGGTAGTCGTAGACACCGGCCGTCGCCAGGCCGCACTCGACCAGTTTGCCTTCCAGGTTCCCCGCCACCGGCCTCCCCCAGGAGCCGTGAAGGATGATGTAACTGCCGACTCCCCGGAAGTCATTGGCAGTCAATTCAGTGCCATTGTTCCGGCAGAGAGTAAAGGACTTCTCCGGCACCGTCCTGTATTTTCCCAGGTCCACCCCGGACTGGAAGACCCGGGTGAAGAGGGAGAAGTAGGACAGGGAGGTTCCCGTCGACACGAACCCGTCATGGACGCCGCGCATCGGAACCACGAAGCACTTGCCCGAGCCCGTCTTGAGGAAGATCTTCCGGGCCTTGTTCCCGTCGCCATCCGAGAAGTTGATGGCCGCCGTGCGGTCCGGATTGACCTCCAGTGCCCGCCGGGTGGCGAAGATGATGTCGTTGTTGTGCCCGCCCTTGCTGATGAGGAGGATCTTCGCCGTCCTCAAGGCTTCATCGCTGTAAGAGTTTAATGTATAAGGACTTACACTCACAGACACACCCCCGCGCGCCCCATGGAGCAAGGCCGCGAAGTCGCCCGCAGTCTCGGCCCCGCCCGACCCAGTAGCGATAAGGGGCATCGACGGGTTCGTGAAAAGGAATTCCCGGATGGGACCAAGTTCCGCCGCAAGGGTCTGGTCGATGGCGACCTGGAGAGTGTTCTGGAGTTCGTTCATGTATGATTGTTTTGATACATATACTAGATTCGGGAGAGTTCCTTACTGTTTCCCAGGAATAACGCCCTGCGATGTCAGCGCCATAACACTGCTGCCGCCGAATATCAATAACGCCGTTGTGCCTGCCAATGACAAGCCACTGTACATATCATCAATAAGGCTGTCATCCCAGCCAATGACAAGCCGCTGTACACTGCTGCAGCGTGCATGGGATGTCGACACAAAGGCGATTCTTTGCACGCTCTTCCCCAAAAAGGCGGGAAAACGTCCATTCGCTGGTGCAGCGAGCAGAAAAAGCCCCGATATTTCGGTTTTTCATGTACGCTGCCGCAGCGTGCATATATCAGGCAACGCCTTTTGACTCTCCATCATGCGCTGCATTCTCATCGCTCAAACAACGTTTGTACATCTCAGCGCGCAATATCTATATGTGCTTTACGGTCTTGCACAAACGACGTTTGTACACACAATCATGCTTTCAAGCCACTTTTAGTGTACAAACGGTCGGCAAAAAGGCCAGATTGGACCACTTGCAGGGGTGTTTGTACACGTAAAACGGCCTTTAGGGTCTCTTGCTTGTACAAACCACGTTCGTACATAGTGTGCCGGTGAAGATGTCGATGCGGCCGTAGCAGCCGAAGTAGTAGCACGCAAGAAAGCCACCGGACTATATCCCACAAAGGCAGGACTGGGGCATCTGGGAACTCCACGCCCCAGAAGACCGCTTGTACACTGCCGCAGCGTGCATGTAAATGCGGGTTCAATGACGATTCTTTGTACGCTCATGCCTGGAAATGCGGGAAAACGGCTGTTTGCAGGAGCAGCGGACAGCAAAACACCTCGGCCTGCGGGTTTTCGTGTACGCTGCTGCAGCGTGCAGTTAACTTTGGCGCTTGTACGCAAGTGTTTTAATTCCTATCTTTGTTTGAAACTGCATTTCAACACGATGGATACTCCTGTCACCATGATCCTTAGCGCACGCTTCGGCATTGACGTCGAGAGCCTGCTGGTGTCTTTCCCTCAACTGGAGATCGAGACAAAAAGGCTTTTGAAGGCCAGAACGAAATACCGCATCCAAGGCAAGGGCGATATGATTCTCATCTTCCTGGAGAAGTTGAAAAGCCTGTCTTTCTCCGATGCAGACATCTCCATAAGCGACATCCATTTTTCCTCTGTCGATCAAGCAATTGAATACCTGACAGTTCTCGCCGCGAAAGAAACATTGGAGAGAGAATACGCTGAAATGGAGGCCGAACGAGAAGATGCTGTGAAGGAAGCGATCGAACGGGTAGAAAGGGCCAGAATGGAAATCAAAGAAAGGGAGGCCCTCGCATTCGAAGCAAGGGAGAGAGCGGAAAAAGCAATACGGGAAGTCGAAAAAAGAGAGGCTGACCTGATCGAGGCCAAGAAGAGAGCAGAAGAGGCAATGATGGAAGCCGATAAAAGACAAGCCTGCTTGAGTGAAGCAAGGGAGCGGAGAATGGAGGCCCGGAAATTGTCCGAAGAGAGAAAGGCGGCATGGCAAGAAGACGTCGTCTTCCATCTGCAGGAGCCCGGTTCAAGTATTATCCGCAGCAGTACTATCTCGATGTTCGACTTGGTCAAGCCCAACGACACGACCGCGGTTCCCGTGAAGACGATCTCACCCGAGGCCGTGGATATGCCGGAAACCGAAGTGAATCCGAAGGACGACGTGAATGCTGCGGTGTTCTCCCCCGCGAAGGTGAAGGCGGGCAGCAGGATGCTGGTGCAGGTGTTCCTGTATCTGGACGAGGAGGGTGACGAGGTCGTCAGCAAGGCCGAGGAGGCCGACGAGGAAGCCGAGCGCCGCGGTTACGCTCCATTGGATTTTCCCCTTGCCCGCAAGGAGGCCGTCACGGTCCAGTTGGCCTTCGAAGACATCGACTATCTGGAAACGAAATCTGTCATCTGGAAGGGCCGGATGAGGAAGATGGACTTCATCGTCAAGGTCCCCAAAGACGCGCCGGAGTCCTTCTTCGGCGAGGTGACGGTCAGCGCCCAGGGCCTGCCGCTCGGGTCGATGGTCTTCAAGACCGCCGCCGTCAAGTATAAGGAGCCCCTCCTGCACGCCGATGTCACCGCCATCGACTACCAGCGCATCTTCGTTTCCTATGCCCATGCCGACGAGGACAAGATCAAGTACCTCATCGAAGGCTACCGTTCCCTGGGCAGGACGGTCGATTTCTTCTACGACCGGATGTCCCTCCGTCCGGGCGACGAATACCCGGACCAGATCCTGGACTATATCGACCATGCCGACCTTTTCGTCCTGTGCTGGTCGGAGAACGCGGCGAATTCCCAGTGGGTCGGCATCGAAAAGAAGCGCGCCCTGGATCGCTATCAGCGGGAGAGCGGTTCCCGCCTGAGGTTGTACCCCATCAGCATCAAGCCTTCTGCCGACCTCCCGAACGACATGCGCGACCGCTTCCATTTCGGGGTGGTGAACTGACCTTCAATGACCGACTTCGCCGCGATAGACTTCGAGACCGCCAACGAGCAAATGTGCAGCGTTTGCAGCGTGGGGGTCGTCGTGGTGCGCGGCGGCGAAATCGTGGACCGGTTCTACAGTCTGATCCACCCTGAGCCGGAGTACTTCCAGCGGTTCTGCCAACGGGTCCATGGGCTCGGCCCCGAAGACACCGAGGACGCCCCCGTATTCCCCCGCGTGTGGGAGCAGGTCGAACCGATCATCGACGGGCTCACCCTCGTGGCGCACAACGCCGGTTTCGACGAGGAATGCCTCAAGGCCGCCTTCCGCGTGTACCGGATGGACTATCCGGACTATGTTTTCCTGGACACGCTCGCTGCCTCCCGCCGCCACTTCGGCAAGACACTCCCCGACCACCGTCTCCCAACCGTCGCCTCCGCCTGTGGCCACGTCCTCACCCGTCACCACAACGCCCTCGCCGATGCCGAGGCGTGCGCTTGGATTGCGAGGGTAGTGCTGTAGGCCGATTAATTTCGTATCTTTGCGTAAAACCGGTTCATCCAATGAAAGACAAGACTATCTCCGTATCATTTTGCCCAGACGGCCACGAGAAGTTCGTGAAACAAATTGCCGACGCACTATTCCTGGATTGTCTGATCAACCAGAAGCAAGGAGAGCCAAGGGCCGAAATCCGGGGAGGTTTACACGAAATCGTCCTTCTGCTGAATCAATTGGATGGTTCGTTCACATCCGAAATCACCGTCCATTCCCGTCTTGGACTATTCCGATTCTCCTCCTTTGGAGAGGCTAGGGATTTCATCTTGAGAGAAGAGTCTTTTCAGGCAAGCATTGTCAAGCCGGACACATCGTTAGTTTTGCACTCTAAACGTGAATCAATTCCCACCAGATTCCCATATTCTTACATAGATAAATCATACGAAACGCCTGAGAAAGTGCCCGGTTATTGGTCTTTCCTGTTTGGAAGGAAGCGCAATCCCTCCGGAGATGAAGTCCATTCTTCCGTTTTCGCTCCGAAGCAGGTAAAGAAAGGGCGGAAAATGCTGGTTCAAGTCTATCTTTACAAGGACAAGGAACGCAGCGAGACCTTCGATGATGCCGTCGCCGCCGACAGTGACGCCGAAAGAAGGGGCAACGCCCTCCTCGACCTGCCGATCCACATCCAAGACACGGTCCGGATTCAAGTCTCGTTTGCCGAGTTGGCATTTACAGGCATAGAAGACGTAATCTGGAAAGGGCGTCTCAGAAAGGTGGCCTTCAAAGTACCGATTCCCGGCGATGCTCCCGAGGAGTTCTTCGGCGAAGTGACCGTCAGCGTGAACCCGTTCGGCGGCAATGGCGATTTCATGCCGATCGGCAAGATGGTGTTCAAGACGGAAACGCTTTCCTCGGAAGAGTGTTTCCCCCTCGTGAACGCCGAAATCAGCGCCGAGCCCTACAGGAACGTCTTTATCTCCTATGCGCACAAGGATGTAGACAAGATCAATTATCTCGTCGAGGGATACCGTTCCCTGGGGCAGACTGTCAATTTCTTTTACGACAAGGACGTCCTTCGGCCGGGGGACGATTTCCCGGATCAGATTTACAAGTATATCGACAACGCCGACCTTTTCGTCCTGTGCTGGTCCGAGAACGCCGCAAATTCATTGTGGGTCCAGCGCGAAAAGGACTATGCCCTGCAGCGCTACCGCCGGGAAGGCGGCTCACGCTTGAAACTCTACCCCATCAGCATTTCCCCGCACACCGACCTCCCCCTCGACATGCGCGACAAGTTCCATTTTGGGGTGGTGAACTAGGAAGGAGGACGCCTTGCGCGCAACTCCGACAGACGCCTACTCCATATCTACTGTAAAACTCAGATTCGTCGTGCTGTCATTCCCGGGGCCATAAATGAATGCATAGGAAAACACCTTATGGCCGCAGATAGTGTAGTCCTCAAGGAATTCCTTCTCGAAGAGATCGATCCAGCGCGTCCTGTAATACTTGCCGACGTGTGCATGGTAATGTGAGGGAATACGAAACTGCGGACAGTTCATCAGCGCACCAATAGTAGTCACGTAATTGGCGAAATTCTCAAGGACGCAGCCATCATCGTCAACGATTCTCTTGTATCCGCCGTCACTCGTCCGGCATCCGAAATGATCGGCAAAGTATTGTTTCGTGTCTTTCTTTATTCCCTCGACGAGCACTTTAAGACGGTCCTCGTATCCAACAACATTATCGGGGTTGGCCATGGACCGGAGTCCATCAAAATAAGCAATCAGGTCACAGATTACCTGCGCATTGCCTGACTTTTGCTTGAGCCACTCCCACCACAGCCTGGCATTGTCGGCATAGGCATACAATGTCGTCTTCATCGCATCGTCCGCACGATGAAGCAAGTCTCCGATCCTGATCCGGGAATCAGGAATCAGGGAGTACAAATCCGGCAACTCAATCTGGACACCTTCGGATTGCAGCATCGCAATCAGATACTGGAAAGTTCCAAAAGGATACTTGTACTTGAATCCATAATCCGTGAACACCCTGTTGCCGTCTATCTGAGGGCTGTACTTTACGCCTGATCCTATGATCTTCTGCTGATGGACCGCATTGACGGCGACGATGTGCTGGTCCACGCAGACTGCCTTGTCACTTGTCACGAACATATCAATGTAGACATGCTTGTAAAGGTCGTCGTAACCATCGGCCAGCCATACCGTGTCTTTGCTGTTCGTGAAACCGACAACTTTGCAATCCAGGTATTTTACAAGGATGATTCCGCTCAAGATGCCGTCAATATCGGTGTTGATGATGATGTTAGGATTCTGTTTGAACAAATCTACAAGTCCCATAGTTATTATTAATTTGCGTTATAAACTCTGACAAATCCGACGATAATCCTCCTCATGGCCTGATCATTTCATCAACGGTCATCCCCAAACCCAGTGCTATCTTCTGCAGGGACAGATAGGAAGGATTGCGTTCGCCGCGCTCGACCATGCCGATGTAATTGCGGTCGAGCCCGGACTTCCGGGCAAGTTCGACTTGCGTCATACCTTGAGACTGGCGCTTGCAACGTAGCACGTTCCCAAGTTCTTTCAGTGCAATTTGGCTCATTATGCCTACAATAAGTATCATCAAGCAAAAAGGCACCGCAGTGGCGATGCCTTTCCTGACAATATGGTAACGAGTTCATTCATCGTTCATGCCGTTGAACAGAGAAGGTTCCTCCACTTTCCCGAACTGAGATGTGTACGAATACATTTTTCGAATCTCCCCGTCTCCGAACATATACCGGGCAAACAGTTTCACCAAAGCCACGTTGATGCTGTTTCCGAACTGCTTATATGCCTGGGTATTCTTGTCATCGTATTTGAACGTGTCAGGAAAACTTTGGAGTCGGGCGCACTCCCGGGGCGTCAAGAAACGTTTCCGCTTACCGACAATGGAAGTCTGGGTAATGGCCACCAATGCAGGGAAATACGTTCCAGGCTTGATTCTCAGCCCGGAAGGCCGTATCTGCATGATATGCTGCCATACATCGGGATGCTTCGTTTCACCTGCCTGCCATTCAAGTTTTGCCTTTGCTCCGAAAAACAGGGGATTCTTCTTGGCCCTGACCAACCATGCGTCGATGAACTCCTTGTTCCTTTCCCACAATTCACTGTTCCTCTTGATAAAGTTCTTCATCCATCCCGGCATGACCTCCCATTCTCCAATCATTGGATTATCCTCAAGCGCACACAAGGAGTCCGCCCAAACCGGGAACCCGGGCAACTTATCACACTTGATCCCCTGGAGAAACTCATTCCAGTTATCTATCCATTCTATCTGCTGAGGTTTCAACCGGTAACGGGCCAAGTCAGGAATCTCATCGTCATCCAGCAGGATATCGTCAATGCTGCACTTCGGGATACGCTCCAGATTGAAGCAGAAAGGAGGCAAGCCTCCGACATCCTTTCTCACGCACATGATGAAAACACGTTCCCGATGCTGCGGGACACCGATGTAATGGGGACTGAAAATGACTGGTTCATCAAGGACATTGTATCCGGCATCGACAAGCGAGTCGTGAATTACCTTCCAAGTATTGCCATGGTCATGGCTGGCAAGGTTGCGGACATTCTCGAGAAGCGCATACTCGGGCCTGTGATACTTCATAATCCTGAGGATGTCGAAAAAGAGGGTTCCTTTCGTCTCGTCTGCAAACCCCAGTCTTTTTCCGGCCTTTGAAAAGGCTTGGCAAGGGAAACCCGCGCACAAGACATTGTGGCCCGGTATATCCTTCTCCTTGACTAAGGTGATGTCCCCATCCGGCCTGATTCCATAATTGCGTTCGTATGTTTTGCGGCAATCCGCATCGATATCGCTGGCATAGACACATTTACCCCCTAATTCTTCCATCGCCTGGTGGAAGCCGCCTATTCCACAAAAGAGGTCAATGTAAGTAAAGTCTTTCATCAAATAAAAACAACTGACAATCCAAGATGCTCTGTAATGCAAATATAACAAAAAAACCACAATAAGTATCATCCAGTGGCGAATAGGACAACGGTTTGACGGAGTGGATACTGAAATAATAAGCGTAATAATAATTGAACAACTCAATTAGAATGACATCCTTGACATCGAGCGGAATTCTTTCTATATTTGTTTGTTTGAAACGTTTGCGATGTCAATCCGGCCTGTCATCATCAAGTCTGCGGCGATTGCGGTCCTTACGGTCGCGTTCTCGGTCGTGCTGTACTACGCCTGCGGGAAAGTGCTGTCCTACATCGGCGTGGACACGACGAACCTCACCTACCTGAGCAATTTCTACAACTGGGTGAATGGGAGCGCAGAGAAGCGCGGGCGGCAGGATGACATCGTGGTCCTGAACACGCAGAACCTTGACGAACTGAACTACCGGCAGGAGATTGCCGAACTCGTCGACTCCCTGTTCCGGTACAATCCCAAGGTGGTGGGCATCGACATCCGCTTCGTCTCGCCGAAAGATTCCGCTTCCGACGCTTATCTGAAAAGAGTCGTGACCGGGAATTCCGAAAAGATCGTCCTGGACCAGGCGAGCCACCGGGATTCCGTTTTCCGCAGCATCTTCGACGGGGAGGACGTCTGCTTCGGGCTGACCAACCTTCCCCGATACGAGTGCTATGCCCCTTTCCAGGTCATCAAGGGGAAAGAGTATCCCACGTTCTCGTACCAGGTGTTCCGAAAGGCCTGTCCGGACAGGGAGATCGACTTCGACCGTTTCATCGTCAACTACTCGAGCGTCTCGTTCCGGGCCTTCGACGCGACCGCATTCGACGACCTGACGCCCGAGAACAAACGGCGCTTCTTCGAAGGCAAGATCGTGCTCCTCGGCGAGACCGACAATGACAAGGACTACCACAACACCCCTTTCAAGATCGAGGGCAACGTCTGGGAGATCGGCGTGTACCTGCACGCCTACGCCATCTATTCCCTCATCTCTCCCGACCGGGCGTACCGGTCCCTGCATCCGCTCTGGAACATCCTCATCTGCTTCGTCCTCTGCTTCCTGTTCTCGCTGATCTACGTCACCATCACCTATGACCGGGTGGTTTCGCGCGTGGGTTTCCTGAGAAGGCATCCTTCCATCGCCATCATCGCGCGTCCGGTCCTCGTCATCGTGGCGGACCTGCTCGTCCTGGCGCTCTGTTACCTGGTCTTCACGAAACCGTTCAAGATCGTCCCCGACGTCGTGTTCTACATGGTCTCCGTGCTCCTGATCAAGACCTTCAGCGATTACCTCTCCTATCGCATTAACGACAAGAAATGATGAAAAAGCATATTCTGGGAATCATTGTCGCGCTTGTGTGGGCGCTTTCGTCCCGTCCGGCTCAGGCTCAGACTTTCACGATCTACTCCTGCGAATTCACGGGAGTGGAAGTGAAGAAAGGGAATTCCCCATGGAAACCTTTTGACATCAACCTGCTGGACATCATCACCCTGGTCCGGACCGATTCCGTCCGGTTCAGCAAGGGATCGCTCGAGATCAGGATGCTGAAGGACAGGAAAGACCGGATCCGGACCGCCAGTCCGGGGAAATGGTCCATCGGGCAGATCTGGGATGGCAAGGCCGTCGCTTCGTCTTCCGACTTCTCGCCCGTAGGAGATACTCCGAGAGGCCGGATGTCGCCCGTTTCCGTCGCGTTCAAGGCACAAGGAAAATCGTTCGGCACCGAGTTCGCTCCCGATGCCGTTCTGACGCACGTGGCGGTCTCCAACCTCGGGGCCGACTCCCTGTACGTACGCGTATTCTGGAGAGACCATGTCCCCGGGATCATGTACCCGATTCCTACGGATTATGACGAGGCGATACCGCCGCACACCGTCTCCGTTTTCAAACTGGACCAGGAACCGTTGGACGGGTCCACGGATCCGTCCTCCATCTACGTGTGTTATGCAAAGACGCCCTTCGAATTGATCCTGCCTGACGAGATTACCGTGGATGATTTTGTCAGCCTCATTGCCCAGATGGGCATTTCCTGCGCCACACACGAAATCAAGTACCGTAATGAATAGACCCCTCGCCGTCCTCGTCCTTGCCCTGCTTCTGGCCGCCATCCCGGGATCTGCCCAGAACAGGAACAAGGGACTCTCCAAGAGCAAACTGGAGCCAGTCACGACCATGCGCGAGTCCGGGACCCCGTATGAATCGCCCAGGCACAACTGCTATGCCATCGCGGTCAGTGCCACGGGACCTTTCATCGACAGCACCCTGAACACGCTGTCTTTCCCTGACAACGACTGCCGGGAGTTCTTCAACGCCGTCAATGAGCAGTTCCGTTTCCAATACAGGATCCGGCAGTTCGACCTCCTGGACCTGGAGAACTCGAGGCGGGTGTACAGGCAGGCGGCCGACCTGCTCGCCAGGGTCCAGAAGGAGCCCGTGCAGGAAGGCGACGTCGTCCTGATGTATTTTTCGGGACACGGACTTACCATCGACGGCCGTTACTGCTTTCCCCTGTCGGATGCCGACGTGGTGGCTGTCCAGCGGATGCTGAGCGGAGCCGAGATCCTCTCGGCCGCGGAGAACTTCGCCAACCGCGGGGCCAATGTCCTCCTCTTCCTGGACACCTGCGAGGCGGGGAGCATCGAAAACGAAAAACTGAACCTCACGGGGGCCGGAGGCGTCGCCTGTTTCCCGGCTTCCAGCGCCGTGACGTCCACGCAGGAAAGGCTTGCCATCGGCAGTTCCGTTTTCGGGGAAAGGCTCACGGGAATCCTCTCCGGCGAATTCAAGGGCGGCGGTGACGATGCCCTGACTGTCAGTGCCGTCGGCCGGTCGCTTACTCCGGTCCTGATCGGGGAAGTTTCGCCCAAGTATTTCGATTCCGGGAAATCGGACGTCGGGAACGCCGTCCTGGTGGACAATCTCGATGCGATCACGGAATACAACCGGTCGCTGAGCACGTACAACGAGTATATCCGCAAGGGACAGCAGGCCGTTTCCCAAAAGCGGTTCCACGAGGCCCTGGCCTTCTACGGGAGTGCCGACGCACTCGGAAAGAGCATGTACCAGGAGGACGTCCTGCTCCTCCAGTCGGTCATCCGGGACCTCAACCAACAGATCAGGAACGCCTGCCAGGAGCCCGCCGGCAGCGACGTATGGAGGTTCCTCTCCAGCATCGACACGGGCAATCCCCTGCTGGATCTGTCCGGAAACGACCTGGTCAGTCTCTTCATGGGCTGCGGAGCCTACTACAAGTCCCAGAAGGACCTGGACAACGCCTACCGCTTCTTCCAGAATGCGGAGAAGCAAGGGGACAAGAAGAATGCGCCCTATGAACTCTACCTGGTCTCGGCAGGCGGAAACGTCCCGTCCTACAGGCCCGTCACGGAGGATGAACGTGAAATCCTTCTGATGACGGCGGCCAAGAACAACAACAAGGCGGCCAAGAAACAGTTGGACCAGGACGGGGTTCTGAAAGACCTGTTCAAGCGGATCCAGTATTCCTTCATCGGGGAAGACCCGGTCTATGCATTTGCCATCACGTCGGACTTGTCAAAGAGTCTGTTTTCTGTCGGAGAGCGGGTCGACTGCTTCTGGGGATCGATGCACATCGGCGCTGACATTGCTTTTGGGCCTTCTCTCCGCGACAAGACGGAACCCAGCACGAAATTGGAAACCCGGGTCTTCGATGGAATCCTCGTTCCTGAAATCGGTTTGGCGGGAACGGCGAAATCAGAACAGATGGGGTCTTTCTCCTATACCGTTACGCCGGGATTCTTCTACAAGTTCATATCCCTGGACCTGGGTCTGGGACAGATGTGGACCCGGCAGTTCAATGAAGACGTCTATTTCGACGCCTACTCCTACAACCATGCTGCCGAAGAGGGCAAGACCTCGACTTTGATCGACATGCGTTTCGAAAAGACGGTCCTGAAGAACAGTTATTTCATCATCAAGCCGGGCGTGACCCTCATTCTCCCCATCGACTGGATCGACTCTCTCGACTTCTATCTCGGAGCCCGCTACAGAATCTGCCCGAAGGAGAAGTCCCTGAATGCATTCGAGTGCTCCGTCGGGTTCTCATTCCCCATTTGACGGCATCCCCGCGAGCATCGCCTCGCACCCTTCCAGCAGATCCTGGAAGGTGGTTTCGAAATCGCCTGTGTACCAAGGATCCGCGACGTCCCGGCCGACGCCCGTATAGGACATCATGAGGTGGATCTTCCCTTCCGGGTCCGACGGGATGATGCGGCGGATCCAGCGGAGGTTGGAGGCGTCCATGCAGATGATGCGGTCGAAACGGTCATAGTCCGATGCGGTGACCTGACGGGCCGTCTTGTGCGGGTCGAACCAGATTCCGTGCTGCGTGAGGCAGCGCCTGGCGGGTGGATAGATGGGATTGCCGATCTCCTCGGTGGAGACCGCCGCCGATTCGATGTGAAAGCGGTCCTCCAGTCCCTTGGCGCGGACCAGCGCCTTCAGGAGGAACTCCGCCATGGGACTGCGGCAGATGTTCCCGTGGCACACGAACAGGACCCTCATAGCAGCGCCGCCGTCCGCGCCGCGAGGCGCGCGTTGTTCAGGACCAACTGGATGTTCGACGCGAGCGAGTCTCCGCCCGTGATGTCCTTGATCCGGGCCAGCAGGAACGGGGTGGTCTCCTTGCCCTTGATCCCCTGCTCCCGGGCTTCCCCGATGGCCTGGTCGATGGCCGCATTGATCCGGACCGGGTCCATGGAATACTCCTCCGGAATGGGATTCGTCACGAGCATTCCCCCGCCGAGCCCCATCTCCATCTTCGCCCGGAAAGCCGCCGCCAGTTCCTCCGGCGTGTCGATGCGGTAGTCCACCTTGAAGCCGCTCTTCCGGGTGTAGAAAGCCGGAAGTTCCTCCGTGCCATAGCCGATGACCGGCACGCCCTTCGTCTCCAGGTACTCCAGCGTGAGCCCCAGGTCCAGGATGGACTTCGCCCCCGCGCAGATGACCATGACCGGTGTCCGGGCCAGTTCCTCCAGGTCGGCCGATATGTCCATCGTCGTTTCCGCCCCCCGGTGCACGCCGCCGATGCCGCCGGTCGCGAAGACCTTGATGCCCGCCAGGGCGGCGATGATCATCGTCGTCGTGACCGTGGTCGCACCGTCGGCTCCCCGGGCCACCAGGACCGGGAGGTCCCGGCGGGAGGCCTTCGCCACGCCTCTCCCCTTGCGGCCCAGATACTCGATCTCTTCAGGCGTCAATCCCGCCTTGAGCCGGCCGCCAATGATGGCAATCGTCGCGGGCACGGCGCCGTTTTCCCGGATCGTCGCCTCCACCTTCAAGGCCGTCTCCACGTTCTGCGGATACGGCATCCCGTGCGAGATGATGGTCGATTCCAACGCCACCACCGGTTTTCCGGCCGCCAGTGCGGCAGCCACTTCCGGAGAACAGTCCAGATACTTGTTCATCACATCAGGTTCTTGATTTCGTCACTCACCGCGTGCGGGCTGGAAACCGCGCAGCGCGCGCACTCCAGGCCCCAGCGGGCCGTTTCGTCGATGTCCGCCTCCGGACCTGCGTGCACGATGCCTGCCAGGAGCGCGTCCCCGCCGCCCGTCACGCTCCGGACGATGCAAGGAAGCGCCGGATACTCATACAGTTTGTAGTTCGTCTCCACCTTCAGCCCTTCCGCTCCCACGCTCACATACCGACGCTGGACGCATTGAACGTCAAACAGTTCCAAGTCCTCCAGCGCATTGCACTTGAGAGCGAAGAACTTCTTTTTCTCAGACAGGGCGACCGCTTCGGCGATCCGCGCCGCCTTCGCCACCGACACCGCGTCCAGATACAGCGGACTCGTGCAATGGTCGATGAGCCAGGCCAGGCTTTCCGCCGAACTGTTCGCATCGGCCACGACGACGTCGGCCGCGTTGATCGCGTCCAGGCGACGGGACAGCCACTCGGGCGTCATCCCCTCGGTCGCATTCATGTCGGCCACGCCGCCGATGAGTTCCCCGTCGGCGTTGTTGATGGACACGAAGAACGAGTTCGTCCCTTCACGGGCAATCTCGGCATGGTCGATGGAGATGCCCAGGTCGCGGCAGGCAGCCGCGATGACCGGGCCGAAGACGCCTCCGCCGAAGATGGTCACGAGTTCCACATCGTCGCCGAGGAGCGCCAGGTTGTGCGCGATGTTGCGCCCGACCCCGCCCCAACTGACCTCGACGCTCCCGGGATTGGAATCCCCCACCTGGAACGCCGCCCGGGACGTAGCGGTGATGTCCACGTTCGCCCCGCCGATGACACAGACTTTCATAAGGCAATTTGCTTTGTGTTCTTACAAATGTACGTTTTTTCCGTTAAAAAAACCGTTATTTTTGTAGACGGGGTATTTCAAGAAACACCAATAGGTGTTAACTTTGTGGAATGGTACTGTATCTGTTGAAACTTCTCGGCTCCATCGCCGTGCTCATGTATGGCATGAAGGTGATGAGCGAAGCCCTCCAGAAGATGGCGGGCCCCGGCCTTCGGCACATCCTTGGTAAAATGACGGGCAACCGGCTTGCAGGCGTACTCACCGGTATGCTTGTGTGCGTGGCGGTCCAGTCGTCAGCCGCGACCACCGTGATGACGGTGTCCTTCGTCAACGCAGCCCTCCTGACGCTGGCGCAGGCCATCTCCGTCATCATGGGCGCGAACATCGGCACGACCCTGTCGGCCTGGATCATGTCGGCCGGATTCTCGTTCAACATCACGAACCTCGTCTGGCCCGTGTTCCTGGTGGCCGTCGTCCTCATCCAGTTCCGGAAGTACCGGTACATGGGCGACTTCCTCTTCGGTCTTGCGTTCATGTTCTTCGCCCTCGGGACGCTGAACATGACCGGCCGCGAGATGGACCTCGCACACAACGAGGGCGTGGTGAACTTCTTCGCCTCGTTCGACTCCGGCAGTTACCTGACCATCCTGCTGTTCATCCTCATCGGCGCCGGCCTCACGTGCATCGCGCAGTCCTCCGCCGCTTTGATGGCCATCACCATGGTCCTGTGCACGACCGGCGTGCTCACCATCTACCAGGGCATCGCGCTGGTGATGGGCGAGAACATCGGCACGACCGTCACGGCGAACGTCGCGGCCCTGTCGGCCAACACACAGGCCCGCCGCGCCGCGCTGGCGCACCTGGTGTTCAACCTGTTCGGCGTGCTGTGGGTGCTCTGCATCTTCTATCCCTTCGTGAACGCGGCCTGCTCGCTGGTGGGCGTGGACCCGCACGCGGACTCCCAGTCCCCCGCCCGCCTGTCCTTCGTGCTCGCCACCTTCCACACGATGTTCAACGTCACGAACACCTTCATCCTCATCTGGTTCATCCCGCAGATCGAGAAACTCGTGAGCAAACTCCTTCCGGAGAAGGAAAGCGATACGGAATTCCGCCTCAAGTACATCCAGAGCGGTATCATGCGCACGCCTGAAATCGCCGTCCTGCAGGCGCAGAAGGAGACCGAACTCTTCGCCTCCCGCATGCGTCTCCTCTTCGACGACGTGCGCGAAATCTACAACGAGACCGACAAGGACGCCTTCGACAAGAAGAACGCCCACATCATCGAGATGGAATCCTTCAGCGACCGCCTCGAGAGCGAAATCGGCGGCTTCCTCGCGCAGGTGGGCAACGCCCATCTGAGTGACGACACCAAGCGGAAGGTCCGGTCCATGCTGCGCGCCATCAGCGAACTCGAGAGCATCGGCGACAGTTGCCGGAACCTCACCCGCGCCCTGGAGCGCCGGCTCACCCAGAAGATCACCTTCACCGAAGAGCAGGACACCGGCGTCCGCCAGATGTTCGACCTCCTCGCCAAGGCGCTCGAGAACATGGAGACCGTCCTGAAGGGAGAGGGCGAAGTGGAGCGCTCCTTCGAACTTGAGAACGATATCGACGCTCTCCGTAACCGCCTCCGCGCCCAGAATACCATCGACGTGGACGAAGGCAAGTACTCCTTCGACGCGGGCACCGTGTACGTGGACCTCATCCGCGAGTGCGAGAAGTGCGGCGACTATATCATCAACGTAGTGGAATCCAAGCGCGGCAAGCGCGACGTCGTCTCCGTCTTCGATTCCCTGTCCATCGACCC
>JAEEGL010544324.1_pt1 | contig 16220 bp, 13 predicted proteins | sample 9134231 | NCBI WGS metagenome assembly JAEEGL01 (sample SAMN16246548, study PRJNA631951) | gut metagenome | biome: gut microbiome; feature: rumen; material: fiber-attached | host: Bos | place: Iran: Karaj | collected 2018-10
CCTATGTCGAGCTGCTGTCCCTGATCCACCGTCTTCTTGAGTGACTTGTAGACGTCTTTGGACAGGTGCTCTTTCATGGCCCTGTCATCAAAGACCAGGGATCCGAAATAATCAGGTACGTTAGTCATTTTCTTTTCCTCTTTTCTTTCTGCGGATTTTATCCGCTAAACAAAATAAAAAAGACAGCGACGCCAAATACAAAGACGTCGTTGTCTCAATGAAGTGAATATACTCTTTCCCTAAGGATATGTCAACCTCTTTTACAGTAAAATGCTAAAGCGCACTGATATGCTCCTCAAGGCGCCTCATGATCTCCTGATAGGCCTCTTCCACGCCTCCCAGATCCCTGCGGAAACGGTCCTTGTCTAGCTTTTCGCCCGTGCTGCTGTCCCAGAGCCTGCTGGTATCGGGACTTATCTCATCAGCCAGAATTACGGAGCCGTCCGGAAGCCTTCCGAACTCGAGCTTGAAATCGACCAGCGTCACGCCGCACAGATCCCAGAACTTTTTAAGCTCATCGTTTATCTTAAAAGAGTACTCTTTTATCTTTTCGATCGCCTCTTCTTCCGCCAGTTCCAGAGCCATGGCCTGGTATTCGTTTATGAGAGGATCTCCCAAAGCGTCGTTTTTATACGAAAACTCTATGGTAGGCTTCTTTAAAACTATGCCCTCTTCGACACCGTAGTTCTTGGCAAAGGATCCGGCGGTGATGTTCCTTACGATGACCTCCAGCGGAACTATCGTCACCTTCTTCACGACGGTCTCCCTGTCACTCAACTCTTCAACGTAATGGGTGGGTATCCCGCGTTTTTCCAGCATTCTCATGAGTGCATTGCTCATCCTGTTGTTTATGACGCCTTTTCCCCCTATGGTGCCTTTTTTAAGTCCGTTGAATGCCGTTGCGTCGTCCTTGTAGGAGACTATGAGCAGCGACGGATCATCGGTGGCATACACCTTTTTTGCCTTTCCTTCGTAAATCTGTTCTCCTTTTGTCATGAGATAGTTTTTCCTCCTTTAGATCTATATTCCGCTGTCTCCGTAGTTGGACAGCACTCTGGCTGACGGATCGTCCACGTCGCAGCCTTCCCAGTCTTTGTTGGGCATCCAGAAGCCCACGATCATTTCAGCCTGCCCTGGATAATACTTTTCGAATATCTCCCGGTAGAGCAGCGATTCCTTGGTAAAGGGCTGCGCATGGCAGAACCGGCTGCGCCTTCTCTCAAACTCTTCATCGGTATACAGGCTCTCTGCATACTCCTTGAGATAGTCGACCATTGAATGTCCCACTGCATCGGAAAAAGCCGCCTTTTCCCTCCATAAGATGCTGTCGGGAAGAAGGCCCGTGCCCTCGAAAGCATGCCTTAAAAGGTATTTGCCTTTCCCGTAGCTGTTCATTTTCATCCCGGGATTTACGCTCATCACGTAGGATGCAAGATCAAGGTCACCGAAGGGGACTCTCGCCTCCAGCGAGTTGACCGATATGCAGCGGTCAGCCCGGAGCACGTCGTACATGTGGATCTCGCGTATGCGCTTTTCCGCTTCTCTCTGGAACTCTTCGGCTGACGGAGCGAAATCCGTATATTTGTAACCGAAAAGTTCGTCTGAGATCTCACCCGTAAGTATCACCCTGATGTCTGAGTTTTCATGGATATACCTGCAAACGAGATACATCCCCATGCTTGCCCTTACTGTCGTGATGTCGTAGGTACCAAGAAGCTCTATGAGCTTATCCAGTGTCGCCAGGACCTCGTCTTTGTCCATATACACCTCGGTGTGGTCCGCGCCTATGTATTCCGCCACCTGACGGGCGTACTTAAGGTCTATGGGATCTTCCCTCATGCCTATGGCAAAGGTCTTTACCGACTTCCCGCTTTCCCTTGCCGCTATGGCGCACACCAGGGATGAATCCAGGCCTCCGGAAAGGAGAAAACCGACTTCTGCATCGGAAACCAGACGTTTCCTGACACCTTCCGTGAGCTTTTTCCGTATGTTTCCGCAGACGGTCTCAAGGTCGTCTGCACATACTTTTTCTACTTCTGTCACATCGCTGTAGCGGACGAACTGCCCGCCTTTCCAGTAATGACCCGGAGGAAACGGCATGATCTTTTCAGTAAGGCCCAGAAGATTTTTCGGCTCGCTGGCAAATACTATGGCTCCCCCTTTGTCAAATCCATAATACAGAGGACGTATTCCTATGGGGTCCCGCGCCGCTATGAACTCTTCCGTCCTTCCGTCGTAGATGACGCAGGCGAACTCGGCGTCGAGCATGGCAAACATTTCGGTGCCATATTCGAAATACAGGGGAAGTATGATCTCGCAGTCGCTGCCGCTTTTAAAGACATATCCCTTTTTCTTCAGCTCCTCCCTCATGGCTTCAAAACCGTAGAGCTCGCCGTTGCATACGGCAAAGCAGCCGCTGAGCTCAAAGGGCTGCATCCCCTCTGGGCTCAGGCCCATTATGGACAAGCGTCTGAACCCCATGAAGCCCTTTTTCGTTTCCGTTATCCTTTTGTCGTCAGGCCCCCTCGAGGCGGTACGGTCAAGACACTCTCCGATCGTTTCCGGGGATGCGTCTTTGCCGCAATAACCTATAACCGTACACATGTCTTCATTCCTCCGTCTGTATTTTCTCAAAGCGGTCTTTTCCGGCCCCGTCCGGTATCTGCGTCGGATACTCGCCCGAGAAACAGGAAGTGCAGACCGTTCCCGATCCCTCCGCCATCTGCCGGGCATGTTCTATGCTAAGGTATCCGAGAGAATCCGCTCCTATTATCTTTGCTATCTCTTCTGCGTTGTGATGATTGGCTATGAGACCTTCGTCGCTGTCCACGTCCGTACCGTAGTAGCACGGCGCTATGAAGGGAGGAGCGCTGACCCTCATGTGGATCTCCGCGGCTCCCGCCCGCCTGAGAGTCTCTATGGTCCTGCGGCAGGTGGTCCCTCTGACTATGGAGTCGTCCACGAGAACTATACGCTTTCCGCCTACCACCGCTTTTATCGGGTTCAGCTTTATATCCACCCCTGATTCTCTCTGCTCCTGCGATGGCGCTATGAAAGTCCTGCCTATGTATTTGTTCTTGGTAAACCCCACTGCATAGGGTATGCCCGAAGCGTTTGCATAGCCTATGGCGGCGTCTATGCCCGAGTCCGGGACCCCTATGACCACGTCCGCCTCCACGGGATGCTCCTCTGCAAGGAAAGCACCCGCCTGCTGACGCGCCATACATACGCTTCTTCCGTCGATGACGGAATCGGGTCTTGCAAAATATATGTACTCAAATACGCAAAGTCTCTTGGGACAGATCCCGCAGTGACTTCTGTCGGAACTTATGCCTTCTGCGCTTATGGTGACCACTTCCCCCGGGTCTATATCTCTGACAAACGAGGCTCCCGCCGCATCCAGAGCGCAGGTCTCCGAGGCAAGAACAATGCTGCCGTCCGGGCGTTTTCCCATACACAGAGGCCTGAACCCGTGGGGATCCCTTGCTCCTATGAGTTTGTTTGCAGACGCGATGACGAGGGAATACGCCCCGTCCAGTATGTCCATTGCGGAAGATATGGCCTGCTCCATGGTCTCGTTTCCGAGCCTCTCCCGTACTATTATGTATGCGATAACTTCCGTGTCCGTGGTGGTGTGGAATATGGAACCCTGCTCTTCTAGTTTCCTTCTGAGCTCTGAAGAGTTCGTAAGATTGCCGTTGTGAGCAAGAGCCACGCGCCCTTTGCGGTGATTGACCAGGATGGGCTGGATGTTGCTCTTGCTGTCATTGCCGGTGGTAGCATACCTTACATGACCCACGGCAATATTCCCCCCTCCCAGAGATTTCAGTCTCTCAGGGGAAAAGACTTCACTCACCAGCCCCAGGTCCATGCAGGCGCGGAAATCTCCTTCGCGGTTTACAACTATACCGGCGCTCTCCTGTCCCCTGTGTTGAAGGGCGTAAAGCCCGTAGTATACGACCGGCGCCAAATCTGCCGGGGCCGAAGACCATATGCCGAAGAGCCCGCATTCTTCATTTAAATGTCTTTTTAAAGTCCCGTCCATAATGCAGCTATTCTACGTCCTGCAGAGCGTCGTAGCCTTCCTCTCCTGTTCTGACCTTTACCACGTTCTCAACGTCATATACGAAGATCTTGCCGTCTCCTATATGGCCCGTATAAAGGACTTTCTTTGCAGTTTCTATGACGTCCCGGACCGGTATCTTGGATACGACTATATCCACCTGTACCTTAGGTCTGAGATCCGTCTCAACGGGAACTCCTCTGTAGTACTCCGTCTGACCTTTCTGCATGCCGTAGCCCATGACGTGGGATACGGTCATACCCGTGATGCCCAGTTTGCTCATGGCATCCTTGAGAGCGTAAAGTTTTTCTTCCTTGAAAACGATCTCCACCTTTGTGAACTTGTGACCGTCCCTGCTGAAAGAAGGCTCCCTCTTGACGGGCACCGCTTCGGCCGGCGGCGTCGTTCCGGTAACGGCAACTATCTGATCTCCCGTGCCGAATTCGGCATATCTGTCTACCGAGGGCATGAAGTCTGCGTAGGCGCTGGGAAGTCCGTGCTCGCTTATATCCAGTCCCGCAAGTTCGTCCGCAGGCTCGGCCCTCAGGAAATCCATCTTTTTGAGCAGCCTGAAAAAGAAGAACATCGTGACAAAGGCCCAGGCCGCAACTGCGGCAAATCCCAAAAGCTGCAGCAAAAGCTGAGTGAAATCTCCGGTGTAAAAAAGTCCCTGAAGGCCGGCAGGAGCATCGGGATTTGCAAGAAGCCCTACCGCTATGGTCCCCCATATACCGTTTGCGCAGTGTACGCCTACGGCACCTACGGGATCGTCTATATGAAGCTTAAGATCAAGAACCTCGACCACGATCACGACGAGAAAGCCCGATACTATACCCACTGCCGCAGCCCCTATGGCATCGAATGCATCGCAGCCTGCAGTGACTCCCACAAGGCCCGCAAGGGATGCGTTGAGACACATGGAAACGTCGGGTTTTCCGTTCTTGATCCAGGTATATATCATCGTAGTGCAGGTGGCCACCGACGGGGCTATGGTCGTTGTCAGGAATATGGACGAAAGCTCGGATACCGTTGTCGCCGCAGCACCGTTGAATCCGTACCAGCCCAGCCAGAGTATGAATACTCCCAGAGCTCCCAAAGGAATGGAATGTCCGGGAATGGCGTTCACCTTGGTCACCTTTCCGCTGCTGTCTTTAACATACTTTCCGATGCGGGGACCCAGCATGGCCGCTCCTATGAGAGCCGCTATGCCTCCCACCATATGTATGGCGCAGGATCCGGCATAGTCGTGGAAACCGAGGCTGCTGAGCCAGCCGCCTCCCCAGATCCAGTGGGCTTCGATGGGGTATATGAGCAGGCTTATTACGCCCGAATATACGCAGTATGCGGAAAACTTGGTCCTTTCCGCCATGGCTCCCGATACTATGGTCGCCGTAGTGGCGCAGAACACGAGGTTGAACACGAAATAGCTCGCATCCGTGAAGCCGTCCGCAGGGGATGCGATGAACGCTTTGAAATGAGTGAACAGTTCCAGGTTCGGTTTTCCTATGAGTCCGAAAAAAGCATCCTCGCCCATCATCAGGGAATAGCCGAGCAGAGAGAACACTACGGTACCTATGCAGAAATCCATAAGGTTCTTCATGATGATATTGCCTGCGTTCTTTGCCCTGGTAAAGCCCGTCTCTACCATTGCGAAACCCGCCTGCATCCAGAACACCAGCGCCGCTCCTATCAAAAACCAGAATTCTACAGTCATATTCATTTTTCTGCCTCCTTCCTGCATCAAATGCTCCTGTAAAAACAAAAAAGACGCCTCCGGACCCTTGGGTCCAAAGACATCTTTGTCTTAATGGGTTATTTTATACACTCCTTACCGGTGCTTGTCAACAAATTTTTAAGAGCCTTTTTTCTTGACAATTGTTCTTTCAGGGTGTATTTTACGCGTATATTATATAAGAAACAAAGGCGTTTCATCTTTTTGTGATGAAACGCCTTTTGTTTATGCTTTGAAAGGACAAGCACCATGAAAAAAGAAGGCGAGATACGCATCCCCTCAGGCTGCGCCATAGCCGCGGTCATATCAAAAGAAGGCAGGATGATATCGGGCGAGCTGATCACACGAGCCATGAAACCAATGCACGAGAGAAGCAACGGTCTCGGCGGAGGCTTCGCAGGCTACGGGATCTATCCCCGCTACAAGGATTTTTACGCCCTGCATATCTTTTTCGATGACAGGGCCGCAAGAAAAAACTGCGAAGAACTGCTCAGGGAGTACTTCGAGGTAGTGCACGCGGAACTCATACCCACGAAAAAGATACCCGAGATCACCGACAAACCCATGATATGGAGATTCTTCGTAGATCCTCTCAAATCGATGCTTGAGGAGCTGCAGCTTGACGAAGATGAACTCGTTGCCCGCATGGTCATGAAGATCAATACGGAAATGGACGGCACCTACGTTTTTTCCAGCGGCAAGAACATGGGAGCGTTCAAGGCCGTTGGTTTTCCCGAGGATGTGGCCAGGTTCTATATGCTGGACGAATACGAAGGCTATTCATGGACTGCCCACGGCAGATATCCCACCAACACTCCCGGCTGGTGGGGAGGCGCTCATCCCTTCACCCTGCTGGATCTGTCGGTGGTGCATAACGGAGAGATATCGTCCTATGACGCCAACCGAAGATTCATAGAGATGTACGGATACAAATGCACCCTCAAGACCGACACCGAAGTCATAACGTACATAATGGACTACCTTGTCCGCAGGCAGGGCCTCAGCCTTAAGGAAGCGGCGAGCGTTATAGCGGCCCCCTTCTGGAGCACTATCGAAAGGGAGCAGGGCAGCGAAGAGAGGCGCGAGCAGGCATACCTCCGGACCGTGTTCCCCAGCCTTCTGGTGACAGGACCCTTCTCCATAGTGATGGGGTTTACGGGCGGCATAATGGCCCTCAACGATAGGCTCAAGCTCCGCTCGATGGTGATAGGCGAAAAAGGCGACAAGGTATTCGTCGCCAGCGAAGAAGCCGCCATAAGGGCGATGGAACAGGATGCTGAAAATATCTGGGCCCCATCCGGAGGCGAGCCGGTGATCATCCGGGTAAAGGAAGGTAAGTACTGATGATTTTAGATTTCATATACCCCGAATTCGAAGTGGTAAGAGACGAGGACCGCTGCATTGCCTGCAGGGTCTGCGAAAGGCAGTGCGCCAACGAGGTGCACCATTTCAGCGAAGAACGCGGGAAAATGGTGAGCGACGAGACCAAATGCGTCAACTGCCAGAGGTGCGTTGCCCTTTGTCCTACAAGAGCTCTCAAGATAGTCAAAAGCGACTGCGTACTGAGGGAAAATGCCAACTGGCAGAACGACATCATAAAAGAAATATACAAGCAGGCTTCCAGCGGCGGAGTGCTGCTCTCTTCCATGGGCAACCCCAAGCCTTTCCCCGTTTACTGGGACAAGATACTCATCAACGCATCCCAGGTGACCAACCCCTCCATAGACCCTCTCAGAGAGCCCATGGAGACCAGGGTGTTCCTGGGAAAAAAGCCCGACGCGATAAAGCGGGATAAAAGCGGAAAGATAATAAAGGACATGCCTCCTCAGATAAGCCTTTCAATGCCGGTCATGTTTTCAGCCATGAGCTACGGATCTCTTAGCTACAACGCCCACGCATCCCTTGCACGGGCTGCGGCAGAGCTGGGGATACTATACAACACGGGAGAAGGCGGACTGCACGAGGACTTCTACCAGTACGGTGAAAACACCATCGTACAGGTGGCCAGCGGCAGATTCGGAGTCCATGAAGACTATCTTCAGGCCGGCGCCGCCATAGAGATAAAGATGGGCCAGGGAGCAAAGCCGGGCATAGGCGGACACCTGCCGGGAGCAAAGATAGTAGGAGATATTTCCCGTACGAGGATGATACCCGAAGGTTCTGACGCCATATCTCCCGCTCCTCACCATGACATATACTCCATCGAAGACCTTCAGCAGCTGGTATATTCCCTCAAAGAAGCTACCGGCTATACAAAACCGGTTATCGTTAAGGTCGCCGCAGTCCACAACATTGCGGCCATAGCCAGCGGAATAGCAAGAAGCGGAGCCGACATCATAGCCATCGACGGCTTCAGAGGAGGCACCGGCGCTGCGCCGACCCGCATAAGGGACAACGTGGGCATACCCATAGAACTGGCTCTTGCAGCCGTGGACCAGAGGCTCCGCGACGAAGGCATACGCAATAACGTGTCTTTGGTCGCAGGAGGATCCATAAGGAGCGCCTCCGATGTCGTCAAAGCCATAGCCCTGGGAGCGGACGCCTGCTACATTGCCACCGCGGCTCTGCTGGCCATGGGATGCCATCTCTGCCGCACCTGCCAGACGGGAAGGTGCAACTGGGGCATAGCGACCCAGCGTCCGGACCTTGTCAAGAGGCTCAACCCGGATATAGGAAGCGAACGGCTCGTAAACCTCCTCACAGCCTGGCGCCGCGAGATAATGGAAATCATGGGAGGCATGGGCATCAACTCCATAGAAGCGCTGAAAGGCAACCGCCTGATGCTGCGCGGAGTCGGCCTCAATCAGAAGGAACTTGATATACTCGGTATAGCTCACGCCGGAGAGTGAAGATATGAAAAGAGTCTACGTAAATGAAGAGTGGTGCCTGGGGTGCCATCTCTGCGAATACAACTGTGCCTTTGCCAATTCGGGACTGTCCGACATGGCGCTGGCTCTCAAGGGAAAACCCATATTTCCCCGCATACACATAGAGGAGGGGGATAAGATCTGCTACGCGGTATCGTGCAGACACTGCGAAGACCCCATATGTGTCAGAAGCTGTATAGCGGGAGCTGTGTACAGGGAAGACGGTGTGGTCAGGATAGACAAAGACAAATGCGTCGGCTGCTATACCTGCATACTGGTATGCCCTTACGGAGCCCTCTCGCCCGGCGAAGACGGCGTGATGCAGAAATGCGAACTCTGCCTTCAGAACACTGCCGGGGAACCCGCCTGCGTTAAAGGCTGTCCCAACAAGGCCATAGTTTACGAGGAGAGAGGTGAATAAGCATGAAGCGCTACGTTATTATCGGAAACGGTGTCGCGGCGGTAAACTGCATCGAAGGTATACGTGAAAAAGACGGCAAGGGCAAAATCACCGTGATCTCCGAAGAGAAACACGAAGTGTACTGCCGCCCCCTCATATCATATTACCTGGACGGAAAGACGGACCTTAAACGGATGAGATACAGAGACGCGGATTTCCCGAAGCTCATGGGCTGCGATATCCTTTACGGAAAGAAGGCAGTCCGTATAGACGAAAAAGCCCGTAAGGTTTATATGGATGACGGAGAAGCCCTTCCCTATGACGCTTTATGCGTTGCAACCGGTTCTTCACCTTTCGTTCCGGACATCAAGGGGCTTGAAAAGGTAGAGAAAAAGTTCTGTTTCACCACCCTTGACGACGCACTGAAACTTGAAAAAGCCATAGATGAAAAGACCAGGGTCCTGATCATAGGAGCCGGCATGATAGGTCTCAAATGCGCCGAAGGCATACGGGGAAGAGTATCGGCGGTGACCGTCTGCGACATGGCAGACAGGATACTTCCGACTTTCCTCGACGCAGAGTGCGCCGCATATCTTCAGAGGCGCCTGGAAGAACACGGCATATCTTTCATACTGAAAGACAGCGTTGAAGAATTCTCCAGTGGCAGGGCACTGCTCAGAAGCGGTTCTTCCGCAGAATTCGACGTGCTCGTTCTCGCCGTAGGATCGAGAGCCAACGCCTCCCTTGTCAGGGATATCGGAGGCAAGGGTGAACGGGGGATCGCGGTGGACGGTCATATGCGCACATCCGTAAGCGGCATATATGCGGCGGGAGACTGCACCGAAAGCCTCGACGTTTCTTCAGGGCAGATAAAGCCGCTTGCCAACCTGCCCAATGCGGCTATCCAAGGATATACCGCCGGCGCCAATATGGCAGGAGGAGACGAAGTATTCGATACTGCCGTTATGATGAACTCCATAGGCTTCTTTGGGCTCCACTGCATGACAGCGGGAACATACGAAGGAGACATGTACGAAGAGAAAACGGATAGTTCCGTAAAGAGACTGTTTACAAAAGACGACAGACTGAAGGGTTTTGTCCTCATCGGCTGCGAAGACCGGGCCGGCATATACACTTCCATGATAAGGAACTGCACGCCTGTTTCGTCGGTGGATTTTGAGACCATGAAAAAAGCTGCGACCATGACCGCTTTTTCCAAAGACATAAGGAAGAAAGTGTTAGGAGGCATCCAATGAAACGCATAGATGCAACAAAGCTGGATCACAAAGAGATAAACGAGGCCCTAAAAGGCATATCGGGAAAGTGCGTCATAGAAAACTGCTGCGGTCAGCGCTTCATAGGCGCAGGTATGAGCGGTATAAATACGGAGATACACGGGGTCCCGGGCAATGCTCTGGGCGCCTATCTCAACGACGGCACCATCACGGTGATGGGGAATGCCCAGGACGCTGTCGGAGACACCATGAATGAAGGACTCATCGTGATCCACGGCAATACGGGAGACGCCGCCGGTTACGCCATGCGCGGCGGGAAGATATACGTAAAAGGAAATGCGGGATACCGCGCCGGCATCCATATGAAAGCGTATGAGGACAAGATGCCCGTCATGATCATAGGAGGAAAAGCCGGCAGCTTTCTCGGAGAATACCAGGCCGGAGGTATCATAGCCGTGCTCAATCTGGAAAAGCCCGAAGACAGGATAGTCCACTATTTCCCCTGTACCGGAATGCACGGGGGAAAGATATTCCTGCGCTCGGAATGCAGAGACGTGATATTTCCTGATCAGGTCACCGCAAGACCCGCAGATAAAAACGATCTTAAAGAACTGAAACCGTATATATCGGAATACTGCAAATTTTTCGGTCTGGATGCGAAAGAGATAATGTCATCGCGCTTTACCGTTGTCACTCCTGACAGCAGCAATCCCTATACTCAGATGTACGTACCCAATTAGATCATCCCTTGAGCACCTTTTCGGCTGCTTCTTTACGGGTGATCCTCTCGTCCATGGCCATGTGCTCTATGTACTTGTGGGCCTCTTCTTCAGTCATGCCCTTCTTTTCGATGAGGGCCCACTTCGCCTTGTTCACCAGACGTATCTCAGCCATTTTCTCATCTACCGAGACCTGCTTCTTCTGCTCTCCTGCGGTCTTTTCTATGCCAGAGCACAAAAGCCTTAAAGCCGCAGTGAATTCCGCCCCGTTTATCTGCCTCGGGATGCAGTACACACCAAGAGAGACGACATCGAAATATATGTCGTCGTAGCGGTCTTTTGAGACCATGAGCAGAACGGAAGCTTTTCCTTTCATATCGCAGGCAAATCTCTTGCCCTCAGCTTCAGACGCCGGCCAGTTGACTATCACTATGTCGTAGCTTCTTTCAAGAAGCTCCCTTCTGGCTTCGCTTAGGCTGTATATCTTCTTTATGGGATAAAACTCGTTGAACGGGAGATACCGACCTGCCGCTTCATCAAATTTTCCTTTACCGCATACCAGCAGCACGCTGTAGCAGCGGTCTCTGAAAACCAAGTGATATCTCCTTTATTCTTTGTCGAGATAAGCTTTTAGAACACATTCGGGAAGGCAGCCCTGTATGAACGGACTGGCTTTCGAATACTCCTTTGCTTCTTCAAAGCTGACCGGCAGTCTTTCAAAACGGTCAAGCTCCTTTTCATCCGCGCTGTCAAAATCGATATCGCATCTGTCCGGAAGAACGAGGCCCTTCTCCACGCCGTAAAGCCCCGCCTCGATCAGAAGCGCCAGCGCTATATACGGGTTGGCAAAAGGATCCGCCGAGCGAAGCTCCGCCCTGTGGATGCTCTGCAGGCTTTTGGGTATCCTTATGAGCTGAGAGCGGTTCTCTTCCGACCAGGAGATATACCCCGGGGCTTTCATCTTTCCGAGCCTATCGTAAGACTCCCTGCAGGGATCCAGGAACAGTGTCATTTCCTTTATCTTGTCCAGTATGCCCGCGTTTACCATGGCAAGAAGCTCCGCATCGGACCTGTCGTTCACCGAATAGTTGATATGGAGACCGTTGCCCGGCGCGTCCTTTATGGGCTTAGGTCCGAAATCGGCGCAAAGCCCGTTCTTGGCCACTATGCTTTCGACCACGAATCTGAAGGTGACGGCGTTATCAGCCGCGGTAAGGGGATCTGAATATTTGAACGCTATGCTGTTCTGCCCGGGACCCGCCTCATGGAAAGAATACTCGGGCAGTATCCCCATCTCCTCGAGAGTGGTGCATATCTCCCTCCTTATATTCTCACCTTTGTCCAAGGGGGCCGTATCCATATATCCTGCCCTGTCGTAAGGCTCTCCTGTGCTCTCGCCCTCATCATCCGCTTTGAATATGTAGAATTCTGCAGCCGGTCCTATATCGAAGCGAAGGCCCTTTTCCTCCGCCTTTTTTACCGTTTCTTTCAGTATCCTCCTGCAGTCTGCCTCAAAAGGCCTCCCGTCGGAGTAGCTGATGTCGCAGAACATCCTCTCCACCTTACCAGATTCTGATCTCCACGGGAGTCCGCAGAAAGTTGCCGGATCCGGATGAAGGAACAGATCTGCCTTCACCTTCATTCCGAAGGCGCCTATTGCCGACGGGTCTATGGGAATGCCGTATTCAAAAGCCCTTTTCAGTTCGGAGGGCATGATTGCAATGTTTCTCTGGACTCCGAACACGTCGCAGAAAGCAAGGCGTATGAACCTTACGTCTTCCTCTTCCACATACTGCATAACTTCTTCTTCGGTATATTTCATGGCGCTCGGGGCGGGCCTTTCCGTTGGCCGCCCTCCTCCTTTCTGCTTTGTGAATAATAACTCATAAGAAAAGCAAATAATGAAGATATAATACCACAACGACGCAGATTATGGAAAAATATTGACAACGCATTTCCATGAGACTATATTAAACATGTTAATGAAAAGTTGACCGCGAAGGCAATGGGGCCCGGCGGTTGGCTTTTTTTGCTTTTGCGGAAAACCCTCCGAAGGGAGAAGAAATATGCCAAAGGATATAGACTGGTCGTCTCTCAAATTTTCATATTACAAGACAGATTACAGGTTCGTTTCACACTACAGAGACGGGAAATGGGATGCCGGGGCTCTGACCACCGACGACACCGTCGTCTTAAGTGAGAGCGCCTGCGTTCTCCAGTATGCCCAGATCGTCTTCGAAGGGATGAAAGCCTATAGGACGGAAGACGGACATATAGTCATATTCCGTCCGGACCTCAACGCAGACAGGATGGTCTCATCCTGCAGGCGCATGTGCATGCCGGTATTCCCAAAAGAAAGATTCATAGACGCTGTAAAGGAAGTGGTCCTTGCCAACAGGGATTATGTTCCTCCCTACGGCACCGGAGCATCCATGTATTTAAGGCCCTTCATGTACGGAAGCGATCCATGCCTTGGCGTAAAGCCTGCATCGGAGTACGAATTCCGTATCTTTGCATCCCCTGTGGGACCGTATTTCAAGGGAAAAGCAAGGCCTCTTAATCTTCGCATATGCGATATGGACAGAGCTGCTCCCAAAGGGACCGGCGGAGTCAAAGCAGGTCTCAACTACGCCATGAGCCTCTATGCCATAGACGAAGCCCACCGCCTGGGCTTTGACGAGAACCTCTACCTCGATTCCGCGAGCAGGAACTTCATAGAAGAGACAGGCGGTGCGAACATCTTTTTCGTGACGAAGGACAAGAGGATAATAACCCCCAAGTCAGATTCAATCCTTCCATCCATAACCAGACGTTCTATGCTCGTAGTTGCAAAGGAAATTCTCGGAATGGAAGTGGAAGAAAGAAGGATAGCAGTCGACGAGCTCGTAGACTTTGACGAAGCGGGACTTTGCGGCACCGCAGCCGTGATATCTCCCGTGGGAAGCATAACCTACGGAGACCAGATAATAGAATTCCCCTCGGGACTCAAAGCGGCGGGCGAAATAACCCAGAAGCTCTACGACGCTCTCACCGGCATACAGATGGGAAGGATAGAAGCCCCGAAAGGCTGGATATACACTATAGAATAAAAAGGAATGGTTCAAAAAAATGACTAAGTACATTTTCGTAACAGGCGGAGTAGTATCGGGCCTCGGAAAAGGAATAACCGCGGCATCCATAGGAAGGCTCCTCAAAGCAAGGCACCTAAGGGTCGCTGCGCAGAAACTCGACCCATATATCAACGTGGACCCCGGGACCATGAGCCCCTATCAGCACGGCGAAGTATTCGTCACCGAAGACGGCGCTGAGACCGACCTCGATCTCGGCCACTACGAAAGATTCATAAACGAGAACCTGAACCGTTTTTCCAATCTGACTACGGGCAAGGTATACAGCAACGTCATTTCCAAGGAAAGAAGAGGAGAATACCTCGGCAGGACCATACAGACCGTTCCCCACATAACAGATGAGATAAAATCCTTCATATACAGGGTAGGCAAGGAGACCGACGCCGAAGTGGTCATAACGGAGGTTGGCGGTACCATAGGAGATATCGAAGGCCGTCCCTTCATAGAGGCCATAAGACAGATAGGCTACGAAGTGGGAAGAGAAAACTGTCTCTATGTCCACGTGACGCTGGTACCCTATCTCAAGGCCTCGGGAGAACATAAATCAAAACCCACCCAGCATTCGGTCAACGAGCTGCAGGGCATGGGAATAACCCCCGATATAATCGTTCTGCGCTGCGACGAACCCATAACAGATGAAAACATATTCCGCAAAATTGCGGACTTCTGCAACGTAAAGCCCGACTGCGTCATAGAGAACCTTACCCTGCCCATACTCTACGAAGCACCTCTTGCCCTTGAGGAAAAGGGCCTTTCGAAAATCATCTGCAGAGAGCTCGGCATAGAAGCGGAAGAACCCCACCTGCGCACCTGGAGGGCCATGGTGGAGAATATAAAGAACGCCGAAGGAAGCGTAAAGATAGGTCTGGTGGGAAAATACGTCCAGCTCCACGATGCGTATCTTTCGGTGGCCGAAGCTCTGCATCACGCAGGTTACGCCCTCAGAAAGACAGTGGATATCAGCTGGATAGACTCCGAATGCGTCACGAAAGAAAACGTGGCCGAGAAACTTTCAGGCCTCGACGGGATAATAGTACCCGGAGGTTTCGGAGACAGAGGCATAGAGGGCATGATAATCTCCGCCCAGTATGCAAGGGAAAACCGCATCCCTTACTTCGGCATATGCCTTGGGATGCAGATAGAAGTCATAGAATTTGCAAGAAACGTTCTGGGGCTTAAGGACGCCAACTCCGGCGAATTCGACCCCCAGTCGGCACATAAGGTCATAGACTTCATGCCGGGCCAGAGCGACGAAATAGATAAGGGCGGAACTTTAAGGCTGGGCGCCTACCCCTGCGTCATAAAGAGCGGCACCACCATGGAGAGATGTTACGGGGAAAAGGAGATATCCGAGAGACACCGCCACCGCTACGAGTTCAACAACGATTACAGGGAGGCCTTCGAAAAAGCCGGTCTTACCATATCGGGACTGTCCCCCGACGAAAGGCTTGTGGAGACCGTTGAGATCACTGACATGCCCTTCTTCGTGGGAGTGCAGTACCATCCCGAATTCAAGAGCAGGCCGAACCACGCCCATCCCCTCTTCCTCGGTTTCATAGAAGCGGCACTGAAGAGAAGCAACGGCTGATAACATCTACCAAATACAAAACCCGCAGGCTTTGATGGCCAGCGGGTTTATTTTACATTATTTACCATTTACTCCCATTCTATAGTCGCGACGGGCTTAGGTGACAGATCGAAGAGCACTCTGTTAACGCCCTCGACCTCATTGGTTATCCTGTTGACAAGAAGCATCATCAGATCCCAGGACATTACCGCAGGACTTGCGCTGGTAGCGTCAACTGAGTTTATAGCCCTGATGATGACCGGCCACTCGAAGGTCCTCTTGCCTTCCTTGATACCTGTGGACTTGATATCCGGTACCACGGTGAAGTACTGCCATACATGGCCTTCAAGGCCTGCCTTTGCAAACTCTTCGCGAAGGATAGCGTCTGATTCCCTTACAGCCTCGAGCCTGTCTCTTGTGATGGCACCTATGCACCTTACTCCGAGTCCCGGGCCCGGGAAGGGCTGCCTGTATACCATGCTGTCGGGAAGACCCAGCTCGTGTCCTAC
>JAEEGL013453670.1_pt1 | contig 16220 bp, 15 predicted proteins | sample 9134231 | NCBI WGS metagenome assembly JAEEGL01 (sample SAMN16246548, study PRJNA631951) | gut metagenome | biome: gut microbiome; feature: rumen; material: fiber-attached | host: Bos | place: Iran: Karaj | collected 2018-10
AAGAGATTTGGAACTCAGCGGAAAGGCCGGGATATTCAGGGACGGCGATTTTTACAAAAATTAAACCTTTGTCGGTAAGAAACAACTTTCCTACTACTGTAGTGTTTGCTGATCAGTTTGGTGATCCTTTAACAGAAGGAAGAGTTCTTACTGTTGAATTCGAGAAGTTTTATTTAGTGAATGTTTACACGCCGAATTCGAAAAATGAGTTAGAAAGATTGTCGCTACGGGAGAAAAAATGGGATCCGGAGTTTTTGAAATATGTAAAGGACTTAGAAAAAGAAAAACCAGTAGTTTTCTGCGGAGATTTAAATGCAGCGCATGAAGAAATCGATATTGCGCGACCAAAGACGAACCATCATTCGGCGGGATTTACGGATGAGGAACGACAAGGAATTACGAACTATATTAATACGGGTTTTATCGATACGTTTAGGAGTTTAAATCCGGATGCGGTGCGCTATACTTGGTGGAGTCATTGGGGACATGCGCGTGAGAATAATGTGGGATGGAGAATTGACTATTTCTTTATATCGAAAAGTTTGAGATCGAATTTGAAATCGGCGGAGATTTATGAAGATATAATAGGTTCGGACCATTGTCCGATTTCGATTGATTTGGAGATTTAATGGATTATTTTGAGAAGATTGAGAAGAAGCCGGAAGAAGAATTAACGTGGAACATTCCGGAGAAAAAGACTGGTTCTGTAAATATAATTGGCGGGAATAGTCAGAGTTTTAAAACTGAAATAAAGATTGCGGAATTTTTAGGCGAAAAATATCCGATTGAAAAATTGGATGTAGTTTTACCAGATGTTTTGAAAAATCAGTTGCCGCCACTACCAAATTTTAAATTTTTAAAATCGACAGATTCGGGTTCGTTTGCGGATGAAAAGGAAATTGTTGGCATATTAAATACAGGAGATTTTAATTTACTATTAGGAGATTTGTCGAAGAATTCGATTACTGGAAAAGCGATGATGAGTGCGTGTAAAAAAGCTGAGAAGCCGGTTTTAATTACACGCGATGCAGTGGATTTATTAACGGAAAATATCAACGAAGCGAGTTTAACGAATGAGAATTTAATCTTTTTTGCTTCGATGGCGCAATTACAAAAATTACTGCGCGAGGTTTATTATCCGAAAATGTTACTACTTTCGCAATCGTTAATGCAGGTAGCGGAAGTTCTACATAAATTCACTTTAAGCTATCCGGTTTCAATTATAACTTTGCATAATGAGCAAATCTTAATCGCAAAAAACGGAAATGTGAAGGCAGTACCGATGATGAAATCTGGTTATTCGCCGATTATGTTCTTCCAGGGCGAGTTGGCAGCAAAAATTCTAGCTTTAAATTTATTTAATCCAAATAATTTTATCGATGCAACTTTAGCGGCAATTTTTTAACACGACGTTTAACTTTGTTTAAGAAGAGTTTAGGTTGATTAAGAATGAGACAGAAGCCGCCGATGTATTCTTCGGTGACGCCGCGGAGACCACCTTTAAAATATAGTAATGGGTTTTTTGGCGAAAAGTCGCCTTTCATACCATAGAGATTCAAACGAGTTTTTCCAAGTTCTAGACATTTTTCAATATTAAATCCTTTAATTGCAGTTGAGCCGTTAAAATGTTTATTTTTTTCAACGGTTCCGGCGACAAAAGCAACCATTTCGTTAGGATGGAGAATATCGACTTCGCTAGAAACAAGTTCGCCATTGTCTTTGCGGCAAGCTTCGACAAAAATCGCATTCTTTCCGAAAGCATCCCACAAGTCTTCAAAGTATTTGACTTCGCGAGTATGAACGCCATTTCTTTTATCGCTATCTTGTAGGGCTTTAAGCCATTCGGGTAATTCTTTCTTGTCTTTTAAAACTTTAATATCGAGTTCACGACGAGTTTTATGGAGTTTTTTGCGCGTACTGCTATTCATCGTTAACTCGGCTTCACGAATATCTTTAATTCCAGTTAAATCTTTTACGAACATCCAGCGGTTAGCTTTGTTTTCGATCTCGGTGGTGAAACCTTCGTGAGCAAAACCGTGTTTTTTAAAGAGCTCGAAGATTTTATCATAGTCCCATTTTTCAATGATACTACCATCTAAATCGCGAGTTGATAAAACTAGCGGCGGGAAGATTTCGAGTTTAATAAAACCGTTTTCTTTACAATAAGTTTTTAATTCAGTAAGAAAAAAATCAAGAAGTTTAATATTTTTATAATCTAAAATAGGGCCGAGTTGGATCCAGGCTTCTTTATCGCGTTCAATTAAAAGTGCAGCAAGAAGAACTTTTTCTTTATCTTTGACGCCGATTAAGTGAGTAGAGAATCCCATTTTTTTGCGAAGCTTAGCGCGGGGAACGGATTGAAAAAAGTTTCCGACTGTTTCTTTTTCTTCAAACTTAGTAAATTCTTTTTCTTCTAAGTTAACAAATATCATAGATTAATTATAACACTTTTAGATATTACGATGTTCGGCGGCGTGAAGTTTTTTAAGATAGAGTTTTCCGATAGTATTCAAAGGCGCAGCGAAGGTACCGACGAATTCCTCGACTTCGCCATGGAAGCCTTGTTTAAAATTAAAGACACCATCGTTAGGATCGGGATTAGTGCCCCAGAAATTATATTTCTTATAACCATTTGCGTAAGCGTAGCGAATCATATTCCATTGAATTAAATGTGGGCCACCGAGTTGTTTATGCTCGCGACTTAAACCACTCGAGAGATAAATGATTTCATCACCATATATAATAAAGAAGCCAACGGCGACTGGGGTTTTGTCAGGAAGTTCGGCAATAACAGCCGTGGCTTTACCATTGAAAGTTTTATGCATTTGTTCGAAAAACTTTTGATCGCGCGGAATGAAATTATGAACTTTTCCAGCTTCTTCTAAAAGCTTAAACATAATATTATATTCTTCTGGTTTTAATTCGCGAAGTGATAAATTGTAACGTTCGGTCGCGTAGCGAATTAAATAACGATGGCCTTTTCGAAAAGTTCGGAAAAGAATTTGTTCAGAGTCTTTATCGAGATTTGGTTTTAATAATTCAGTTTCTTTTTTCAGAGGCTTGATTTTCGGTAAGTTTTCGATTTTACTAAAATCTATTGTGTAAATCCATTTAACTTGTTCGTATTCACCGAGATATTTGAAATGCATTTTTTGTAAATCGGACTTAAAGGATTTTGAAACATCAGGGACGAGAAGATTCGGTGAAATTTGAAGAATGATGCCGCGCTTAGTCTTTAAAAACTTTTTCGTTTCTTCTAGTAAATAATAAAACGATTTCATATTATTTTTATAGTCGGCAAGTGGACCGCGCGAGAAGGTAAAGATTTTATAATTAAAACGTTCAAAAATAACACTTGCGATACCGGCGGCAGTGACTTTCTCGTTTTCAATAACGCCAACTAAATAAGATTCGCGACCGATTTCTTTGTAGCGACGAAACATTTCGACGGACTGCATGTAGTTTTTATTCGGACAAGATTTTAAAAAGGATTCAAATTCTTTTTCAGTAATTTCGCGAAAAGTTTTTTTCATTTTTTAGCTTTCTTTTTTTCAAGTTTTTCTTCAATGTCGATTGCGTCGCGGGAAACGTGTTTTCTACGTTGGTGCAAGAAGAACCAAGCGAAGATGAAGATTGAACAGCCGAAGGCAAAAAGAATGTACTTTACATAATCAGGCCAACTCGTAGCGAATAAAATGAAGGCGTTAATAATACCGAGACAGATTGTATATAAATAGCGGCGGGTGAGAACGATTTTTTTTGCAAGCGGAAAATTGCGATTTGTTAAAGAATTTTCTGTGCAGTCGTCCGGATGTCCGAAGAGTTTTCCGTAAAGGATAAATTCGAGGATTCCGCAAATAACGAGATAATAAACTATTACGATGAGACCTGCAATCCAGTTAACTTGGAGTGTACAGAAAAGGACATGGGCAGCGGCGAGTAAAACGTCGGAAACGATGTCGAACTGAGCAGCATATTTTCGATATTTCGGAGTTTTGTTTTTCGGGAAAGGCCATTTACGTGCACAAGTACCATCGAAAACGTCGGTTAGTTCGGCGGTTAAGAAAATAATAAAAGCTGCTTCAGGCGATCCGCCGGCAAATGCTAAGCCTAGTAAAACGAGCGCCAAAATAAATCTTGATAAGGTTAATAGATCAGCTAAGTATCTCATGACTTAATTATAGCAAATATTTTCTCTAATAAATCGATACGTTTACTAACAAGAATTTCTTCGCGATGCGCGAGCATAACTTTAGACATTTCTTCGATTTTTTCGGGGTGAGCCAATAAATCATTTAGGGCTTCGGCCATCGCTTCGGGGGTTTCGTTTTTACTATAAATGTAACTTCCTTTTGGAATAACTTCTTTCATGTCGGGATCACAGAAGAAAGCCGGAATGCCGTAGGCTTCGGCTTCGATTAGGGTCATACCGAAAGTGTCGAAATTATAGGAGACTAAGACATCTAAATGTGCGGTTTCCATAGCGCTGACAAGTTTGTCGAATTTAACGGTGCCGTGAAACTTAACATTCATATGATGATTTTTGACGAAGCGTTTCGCACGGAAAAAGTCGCCGCCGCCGCCATAAACATCCATGCGGTATTTTCCTTGAACATTTTTTAGAGCGTTTAGAAAGGGCATCATGCGTTTTTCAGCCGAAACGCGAGAATGCCAGATAATTTTTAATTCTTCGCCTTCTTTTAGAGTTCTTAAGATTCCGGTTTTTGGAAACTTTTCGTCCGCGAAACCGTTTGGAAGAACTATAATATTTTTCTTAACGCCGTAGTGAATGAGTTTTTTGCGAAAATGTTCGGAGGGCGTTAAAACTAAATCAGCATAGTTAGCATGGTTTACCATCATGGTCCACATTTTAGCTTTTGCGTAGTTATCGGCTAGATGGTTATCGCGCTTAACGGTCGTTTTATGCGGAAGATACCAGGAATGAAACCAGTTAAGTAGGATTGCGACGATGGTTCGAAAGCCGTAGGGAATAATGTTCGTTTCGCCCATATCTTCGCGTCCATGCATGACTTGGATGGTCGGAATTTTAAGCTGTTTTCCAAGCCTTAGGCCCGCGATAGAACAACCGGATTCGTAGTGACTGTAAAAAATGTCGAAATCCTTGATTTCAGGATGCTCTTTTAGAAGCCAGCGTTCGATAATTTTTGGTCTTCTTGAAACTGGAGTTAATCCGCGGAAACATAAATCACAACTAGGGACTTGATAAATATTTTTTTCGGCAAGCTTTTTTAGTTCGGCTGATGTTTTCGGAAAGCCAGAAGAAAATATATAGACAGTATGGCCGCGACGTTCGAGTTCGGCTTTTTGGGCGTTCATTGAAGTAACAATCCCACCAGTTAAATCTAGATAACAATCAGAGAAGAATGCAATTTTCATAAGTTTATTATAGCATAATTAGTTTTTGTATTATAATGGGCTTATGCTAAGGTTATACAAATTTAGTTTTTCCTTGTGCGTTTTGTTGTTGGTCGGATTTACGCTTGTTTCTAGTCTTTTCTTGTCTTCTAGTTCTTCTTTTGCTCTTCAGGGTGAAGATCCTATTAGAATCATAGACCGCGTCCAAGTCACTGTCCCAGTCTCCTGTACTCTTTCTGGTGTAGGCATGCAATCACATAAGGCTACGATTAACAATGGTACTTATACTTCTGATATTGGTACTACTACCATTAAAGCCTATTGTAATGATAAAGATGGCTTTGCTATTTATGCTATAGGCTATACAGACGATACGGATGGTAATAATGTACTCACTAATTCCGAACTTGGTTCTACTGCTAATATTGCAACTGGTACAGGAACAAGTGGTAATTCACAATGGGCCATGAAACTAGCTACTGATTCTAATGCTACTTATCCATTAACACTTCAAAATAACTATAATGCTTATCATACTGTTCCTGATGACTACGAACTTGTTGCTAAACGTACTGCTAGTACTGACGTTGGTTCTGCTGCTGTTGGATCTACACTGACTTCTACCTACCAAGTCTTTATTTCTTCTACTCAAGCTGCTGGGACTTACAATGGTAAAGTTAAATATGTCATGGTGCATCCGAATAGCGTATACAAGCCGTTAAAAGATGAAATCGAAGTAATATATAACGGTGATGGACTCACTTTCCCAGGCGGAGTATCGACTAATAGGGTCATTTATAGTAATAGCGCTTGTGATGAACCGATTGATGTAGGTGCTCCAACGATAGTTAAATCTTCGAATTTAGCAGACGACGGAAGTCGTATTGATAATGGATTTATTGAAGAAGAATTCAATAGGACAATTTCGTTTGATGGTGCAGATGAAATATTAGTAATGGTAGATTATGGTTTGACTTACTATTCTGGTATTAGTGTGGTAGAAGGAGAGTGGGGAGGTTGGGGGGACGGCGATCCTTCTGGTGAATACTATGGGATTGGTTGGGATGACGAAGTATATGGACACGATAACATTTTTATTAATGGTGATACGGTAACTATAGATGTGAGGATTTGGGGTGAAGACTATGGTGCATATATTAAGCTTTATCCTATTTATGAAGAGTCGGAATTAAATACAGAAGCTGTTTCATTCTGCGAACTTAGTACTACACCGATTAGTGGAGTATATTCTACGACTACGACATGGAATGATAAATGGTATATGGTGATAGATGATGAATTTGTTTGGAGTGATGCATATAGTGGAGAACCTGCTTGGTTTACTAGTGAAGAAGAAATAATTGATTTCCTAGAGAGTCGCAAAAAGGTAGAAAATCTTTTAGGTTCCACGGTTTATATATATGCTTATAATCCGTATAGAGTTGTTTATGACGGAAATAATGCAACTAGTGGAACCATGAGTGGTTTTTCTATGAATTTCGACACAGCATTTAGTGAGGGTCGATTAGCTCCTCCAAATTATTATAAAAATGGCTATGGTTTTGCTGGTTGGAGTGAAGATCATAATGCTTCTGTTGGATCTAGTGGAACGATTTATGGACCAAATCAGGATGTTTCTGCATTGGAATTAGATTTAGATAGCAATAAACATGAAACCACTCTTTATGCTGTTTGGGTGCCGAGTGCTGGCAATCTTCAAAACTGGTCTGGTTGTAATGGGTTAGTTAAGGGTCAAGTTACTGCTCTTACTGACACTAGAGACAATAATACTTATGCGGTGGCTAAATTAGCTGATGGCAATTGTTGGATGATAGAGAATCTTAGGTTAGATGCCGCCAATTCTTCTGATAATACTAAAGCACAGGGATTTGGTGGAGTGTTTTCTGGATTGGCCGACTCGGAAGCTCCCAGTAGTTTTAATTCCACCACATCTAATGCTAAATATAGTACTAGCAACATTTCTGGCAATAATCAGATGTATAGATTTCCACGATATAATAACGATAACACTGATTCACCTGTAGCTAATATGACCACGACAAACGCTAACATTTATGGTTACGGTAATTATTATACTTGGGCAGCAGCTATGGCTAATACTGCCGATTTAACAACGATAAGTGGTTCAGAATCTGCTAATACGTCAATTTGTCCTGCTGGTTGGAGCCTGCCGTATGGCAATAATACGGGCAACGGTAATGCCAGCGGTGGGTTCTTTTATTTAAGTAATAGAATTAACCATGATCCAAGTATTACTGGCAGTGGAGCGATGAGATCTTTTCCGAATAATTTTATTACTTCTGGTTATGTGTCCGGTTCGTCGATTACTATGAGAAACTCTTGGGCATATTATTGGTCATCGTCAGCGAATAGTGCATCAAATAGTTATGTGATGACTATAAACAATAGTTCGGTTGATCCAACTAGTACGCTTAGAAAAACAACCGGATCTTCAATCAGGTGTTTAATTAAAAATTAAAAGTAGAAGATAGCGTCAAATATATAGTTTTTGATAGTGTGTTATAATTGTCTTATGAAATTATCTGAAGAACTAATTTATCGTGGTTTTGCTGCGGAGACGACGATTGAAAATCCAGCAGTTTATCGTTGATGTGCAACCTATAATTTAATAGTCCTTCGGATAATAAAAACTCCTTGAAAAAGTGAAATAAGTATGGTAAAATTATTGATAATCGTTAAATAATTAAAGGTAAAATATGAGTTTTTCTATTCTAAAACAGATTGGTGATGCACAGAAGAAGAAAGCTGTTGTTGATGTGCGCTCGGGCGATACTGTTCGTGTGACGCAAAAAATTAAGGAAGGTGGAAAGTTTAGACTTCAGACTTTCGAAGGTGTTGTTATCCGTGTTGATCGAAAAGAATCACACACTGCGCGAATTGTAGTACGCAAGGTTACTTCTGGTGTCGGAGTTGAGAAATCTTATTTGATTCATTCACCGCTCGTAGAGAAGATCGTAATTACGAAGCGTTCGAAAGTACGCCGCAACAATCTTACGTATCTTCGAGATCGTTCTGGTAAATCCGCTCGTCTTTCGGGCAAGGATTTCGATCGTGAATCAGTAAATGATGTTACAGTTCCGGAAGAAGAAGTTGAAGTTGAAGTAGTCGAAGAAGCGAAAGAGGAAGTTAAGGAAGAAGTTAAAGAGGAGTCAAAAGAAGAAGCTAAAGCTGAAGAAGTGAAAGCTTAATGGCGATTCTCGGAATTGACGAAGTTGGACGCGGACCCCTAGCGGGTCCGCTTGTTGTTGGAGCAGTAATCTTATCGGAAGAAAAACCGGAATGGGTTTTAGAACTCAGAGATTCAAAGAAACTTTCGGCGAAAAAACGAGAAAAACTAAGTGAAATGATTTTAGCTGGAGCTTTAGCTACAGGATTAGGTTGGGTTTATCCTTCCGAGCTAGACGAAGTAGGAATATCGGAAGCTTTGAGGCTTGCAACAAAGCAGGCCGTGAAGTCAGTTCAGGGCCTTCATGTTAGTTTTTCACAGATAGTGATTGATGGAAAAGTAAATTTTCTTAAGGGAACAGCACTAGAAAAATTTGTTTCGACTATGCCGAAAGCGGATGACCTTATTAAAGAAGTTTCGGCAGCTTCGATTATTGCTAAAGTAGCGAGAGATAGGTATATGACTGAGCTTTCTAAAAAATATCCCGCATACGGGTTTGAGAAACATGTCGGATATGGGACGGCGAAACATATAGCAGCGATTCGAGAGTTTGGAGTGACGTCGGAACATCGGAAGAGTTTTGAGCCAATTCGGAGTATGGTGGGATTTGATAGGGATGGTGATGGTATAAAGGATGTTGTAAAAAATACAACAGTTATCGGAATGAAAGGTGAGTTGGCAGTTTGTGAATATTTAGAAAAAATGGGACATAAGATTATCGCGCGGAATTATAAAACGAAGCTTTGCGAAATTGACATTGTGTCGATTCTCGGAGATAAGATTTATTTTACGGAAGTGAAGTATAGAAAGAGTAATTATCGAGGCGGTGGATTGTTGGCGATTACGGATAAAAAGAAAAAGCAGATGGAGTTTGCGGCAAAAAGTTTTTTGAAGTTTAAAAAACAATATAGTAACTACTCGCCTTTACTGGCAGTGGCGGAGGTGTCTGGCGAAGAATTTAGAGTCGATGAATGGTTCCCGCTCATGGTATAATCAGATAGTAAAGGTTATTACATGAAAGAAAGTTTTGAAAACAGCAACGAGGATGTTAATCGACAGGAATTGACGAGTGAGCAGACTTTTCAGACTTGGGAAGAACACCAGAAAGAATTAGCTGAAGCAGGGTTAATTGAGGGTGATGCGACATCAGTGAACGAGGAGAAGGCTAGTGAAGAGCCGGTTGACTTAGAAAAACTACGTTTGGATATGAAAGAATTGGCGACGAATGGAGCGACTGGCGAAAGTGGCGAAGAAGCCGTTGAGCTAGTGAAGTTTGGTGTAATGGAAATACTGAAAGAGATTGTCGGTGAAGATAGAGTATTAGTTGATTCGTTGAAGGAACGGTCGAAATTTGATTTAGTGGGACGGGCAAAGGATAAGAAAGCTGCCGACAAAATAATGTTCGATGAAGATTCGATGGAAGATGAAGAGTTTAGGGAATTATTTACTCCAACGGTAGCCAGTTTATGTCTAAAGGAAATGCACGATAACCTGAATAAGTTTAGACAAATGGATGGTCGAGTTTTTGAGGCTTTACCTTTAGATGTACAGCTGAAAGAACTGTCAAATCCGGAAATGATTCAGTTAATAATGGGTGGCAGATCCTTCATGAGCGATAGTTTTGTAAATAAAGTAGCTTGTGGTGTGATTAATAATCTTGCGACTGAACAAGATGAATCGAAGAGGGTCAGTGGAGAAGCATTTGCTCATATGATAGGATGGAACGCTCGGTCAAGAAGTTCATTTGGTGGATACCCTTTATCTGAGTGTTTGGACGAAAGAGTTTCAGGAAAACTGTCCGAAATTGCGGAAGGGTTTGGAATAAGTAAATATGATACCGCCTTAGCATTACAAAGCGACGAAGCAATAATTGATCATCTAGATAGTCTTTTAGATCCTAGGACGACGACAGTAAAAGAAGTATATGATATTAGATTTATTATCGAAAGCGCGGAAGAGAAAGGAAAAGATGTTGAAGGTTGGAGAGAGAAATACGAAGCAGCATTTGCTCCAGAATTACGAAGATTAGTAGAGATTGGTTCATTAAAGTATAAAAAAATGACGGTTGAGGACGCGTCTTCTGTGTTAGATGAAATGGATGCTACGAGAGAAAGAAGAGAGGTATTAGGTTTAACTGAGGGACAATGGGATCATATCAGAACGGTAAATCCGGTTATTTACGAACAATTAAATACAGCAACTGAACTTGATGAAGCTACAATAGCGGACGTGGAAACATATGCGAACTCTGGCTTAATGGATACAAGTAAGGATGAAATAAAATCATTAGAAGATATAAAAAACGTTGATAAAGTTTTACTTGCTACTGCAAAAGAATTGCTTACGGAGTATAATGATCCGGACGAAGCAAGGGAGTATCTTGGACATTACGCTTTTGGGATGGGGGTTACGGAAATAGCAGATACTTTAGTGTCGTTAGGGATTGCAGAAATTAGGAGACCAAGAACTGCATCAACTACTGGTAATTTCCTTTTTGGTGTAGATCATTTTAAGTTAAAAGATATGTCTGCTCTCGGTGAATTGTCTAGGGAAGAAAAACTCCTAGTTCTAGAGGCGATTGCGTTGTTAGGCTGTAAAAATGAAAAACTTGAAGAAAAGATAGGATGTTATGAGGAGCATAGTGTTCCTTCAGATGAGAAAAAGAGATTTGTGGATATTATAGAAGGCGCAAAGGAGAGAAAACAACGAGCGATAAGTGAAACGTATAGTGGGTATATGCAAGAAAGTTTGAAAAAAGGCTTGAGATTGGTTGAAAAACAGCAATTTGAAGGTAAAGAGATTCCGGTTTATGAGATGGAGGGCGAAGAGTTTATGTTATTGATTCATAGGTTGGGAGCTTACGCCGGAAAAGATAAAAGTGATCCGGCACAATGGAATAGTGACGAAAAACTAAAAGAGACCGCTAAGTCTATTGGGTATATTTCTACTGCGGCGATAGCTGACGGGGCTTTGAGATTAGCTAATATCCATTTAAGTGAACTTGGTAGTCAAGACGAAGTGTTCTATTCTTTTTCGAAACTGGGTGATAAATCGATTGAAACTATGTGTGAGACGGATGCATATACTAGGGTGGAAGAGTTCAGACGTGGCTATGATACGAAAAAGTCTATTATGACTGAGAGGCAAGGGTTTTTCTATGATGATCCTCGAAAACTGATTGCACGAAGTAAAAGAGCCACGAAGGAAGATCGTGAAACCAGACAATATTGTGAGGTGGTTTTGGATCGTTATTCTGGAAATCCTGATGAACATGGCGGTCGATTACAGCCGAGTGAGATTGTCGCTTTTGTTGATGATCCGTCGAAAATCGGTGATTTGCAGAGAAAACATGCGGCTTATTTTGGAATACCAATAGTAATGATAGATCCTAATAAGTATAAATAGGAAGGAGAGAAGATGGAACAGTTTCCGAATAATACAAATAATGAAGATAATGGTGCTGGTGAAGAGGGTGTTATGAGTGAAAAAGCAAGGAAGATGCTGATTGAATCGTTAAAAAATACCTTGAAAAATCGTGATACTGATAATAACAAAGTGAATCCTAATTCACCATTGACAGATGAGTATTATGATAAAGTTGAGGAAGTCTTAAAAGAGGGTGGCAATCTTTAAACGTTGAATTTAAATTCGACGACATCACCGTCTTGCATGACGTAGGTTTTTCCTTCAGTGCGAAGTTTTCCGGCGGCTTTGACAGCTTGTTCGGAGCCGAGTTCTTTTAGATCGTCATAGTTACAGATTTGAGCAGCAATAAAACCGCGTTCGAAATCGGTATGGATGGTGCCGGCGGCTTCAGGGGCAGTAGCACCTTTTTTGATAGTCCAGGCGCGACATTCTTTTTTGCCAGCAGTAAGGAAGGATTGGAGGCCGAGAGTTTTGTAGGCAGCTTTAATAAGTTCTCCAAGTGCATCTTCTTTTATGCCATAGCTTTCTAAAAATTCTTTTCTTTCAGTGCGATTCATATCAGACATTTCTTCTTCTAATTTCGCATTGACGAAAATTGCTTCAGCGGGTTTAACTAGTTCTTTTAATTTTGATTGAAAATCTGTATCAGTAAGACCGTTTTCGTCGACGTTAAACATATAAATGACTGGTTTGTCAGTAAGATATGGAATATTTTCGTCGTTTGGATCCTTTTTTCGTTTTGCCTCGACTTTTGCTTTAGTTTCGTCGTCGGCGAGCTGTAATTCTAAGTTAATAATATCAATATCATCCTTAGCCTGTTTTAAAATATCGTCCTCAGGTTTATTGTCAGCTCGGACAATATCATCATTCTTAAAAGCACGGACGACGTGGCAGATGGCTTGGCATTCACGGATGTGGGCGAGGAATTTATTGCCGAGACCTTCGCCTTTTGAAGCACCTGCGACTAATCCAGCAATATCAACAAATTCAACTGTAGCTGGAACCACTTTGTCGGTTTCGTACATTTTTGCAAGAACATCAAGGCGTTCGTCTGGGACGGGGACTATACCAACGTTTGGTTCAATAGTAGCAAAAGGATAGTTTGCGGCAAGGGCGCCAGCATTTGTTAGAGCATTAAATAGTGTGGATTTACCAACGTTTGGTAAACCGATGATCCCGATCTTTAAATTCATAATCAACTTTATATAATTTCTATCTGTTATTATATCATATTATTAGGATGGAATGGAATTAATCTATAAATTGTCTTTTTTGCTAGTAGATGATATATTGTATTTATAATTTTGAGAAAATAGCATGGAAAATGAAAAAATAAATACGTCATCCAATTCAAAGCGCGATGCGTGGGAGGATGTGGTTGATTATGGAAAAGAACATCCAATAGAAGAAAATAATTTAGTAGAAACAACAGATTCGTCGGAATTAGCTCAAAAGAAACAAGAGGAAATTGAACAGACTGCCAAGAAAGTTAAAGAATTGTACCGTAAAGGTAAGTATGATAGAATGGTGCGTTCTGCGGTTGACGAAATAAAAACAGATTTGAGAGATGACAATGTTGCTGTGTATAGGAGGAAACAAATTAAGTCTCAGCCAGGTGCTTTTAGAAAAGCAATTCGACTGGTAGGTGATAAGTTGAACTTAAGCACTAGGAAAAGTAGAGAACGGCGTAGAGGAGAAGCCATTTATATTGCTTTAACTGAATACGAAGAAGAAAAAAAGCAAAAGAAAGCCATCGAAGAACAAGAAAGGTCTGAATCTTTAAAAAGAGCAGCAGAACAAGAGAAGCGACTATCAGAATGGCGCGCTAAAGATGAGGCTGAGAGGCTTCAGAGAGACGAAGAAGCCGCCAATAAAGCTTTTTCGGAGGCTATGGATAATTATTATTATAATACTTATAAAGGGAGATTTGAAAGACAAAGAGCTCAAGAATTGTTTGAGCGTGAACTAAATTCTCGTTTATTGAAGACTGAAGATTTAGATGCTGAGGCTTATTCTGGTAATCCTATGGTCGAAAGAAGCTTGGTCTCTTTTGAGGATACTGAAATACCAGTTTATAGTTTAAAAGGAATTCCTTTTTCAATTCTTTCTACTACGATTGATTTTAAAGCGGATAAAACTCAGGGAGCGGAAACTGCTCGCGAAGTAATGAAGGACCCTTCTGTTTGGATGATGTCACGTGAAGAAGTGAAGAAAGATGATAATTTTGGTGCTGTGAATAATATGAAGTCGAAAGGTGATACTATTTCCTGTTCTTATTACACGAGTTCTGAGCGTAATATCGATAACTACATACCAGGAGAATTAGTATATGGTTTTGAAAATGTTGGCGCAGATTCTGTGATTCAAGCATATAATGGTGATGGTATGACTGGGAATATGATTGGTCAAAGAGAAACGAGATTGTCTGATGCTGGTGCTTTACAAAGATTAACAGAGTTAACTGTTCATTATAACGAAGTTGTGCTTCGGCGTTATGATGAGAATGGTAACCCAAAATTACCAAACTATATTGTTGTTAGAAACGGAAAGATTAGCGATGTTTCAATTCGTCACGCTAAGTATTTTAATATACCGATAGTCAATATTGACCGCTCAGCCTATCGTGAAACTGAGTAGGTGTTGAGATTCATTCTAGTTCTTGGTATAGTTTTAATAGATGAATGATATAAGAAAGGATTAATATGTCTATGCTTGATAAAATGATGGATGAAAATATAGATACATTAAAGAAAATGCAAAAAAAGATGCTCGATATGCAGGAAGAAATATATGCCGAAAATGGTGAACAGATTGAGCGAGTTAATAAAAAATCGGCAGAGCTCGAAGCAGCTGGAACTAAAGTTAAATACGAAGCAGCAGCTAGTGGTATAAAAGAAGGATTGTCTGGAGAACCGACAAAATATTGTCATGAATGTGGGAAAGAAATAAATGCTTCAGCGAAGTTTTGTAGTGAATGTGGCACTAAGCAAAACTAGCATTAATAAGAAATGAAAAAGTCCTGACGATCCGTCAGGGCTTTTTTAAAAAATAGTGCTAAGGGGTTTGTAGAATGACTCAAAGTCTAGCCTTTTTAAGGCTCTTGCCACCATGTCATTAATTTGCTCGCCAGTATAGCCATAGCGAATTCTGATTTCATCAAAACTTAATCTGTCACCGATATGAAGACCAAAATAGGCAACAACTATAAGAGCTTCTTCAATGGGTAGAGAAGATTGGAGTTTTTTGACTAAGTCACTAAACTGTTCGTCAGTGATGTTATTAGTGACCCTAAGAGGTTTTCTAAGCGTCATTGAATTGTTGTTTGTGTCGGCGATGGCGCGAAGCAAATTAAGAGTGCGTATGGTTTTCCAGGAAATGGTAGCCACAAAATTCACCTCCTTTAAAATGGTAATGTGCTAATTTGTTTAATTATAGCATAAAAGATATAAAAAGTCAATATTAGAGGCTATCTGTCCAGGATTTAATCTTTGCTAGAGGAGCGTCTTGATAAAAACGGACACCTTCTTGCCAATCGCCGGCATTAGCGTCGTCTTTTAATAACAAGTCGCTATCGCCAAGTCCGGAGGAATGAGAAGTACAAAATGGGAGTACAGTTTTCCCGGTCCAGTCTTTGGTTTTTACGAATGAATTGGTTGGCCAGGCGGCGATACCCCACCAGATTGGATAACCGATAATAATGCGCTCGTATTCGTTCCAGTTTGGAATGTCGGAGTTTTTTAGTTCAATATTTCTAAGCTCAGGATTGTCATTTTCTTTTGAAGCACGAGAATCTGGATTCGTCCAATCTAAATCTTCTTTTGCGTACGGTTTTTCCGGTGTAATTTCATAAATATCGGCTTCTAGGTTTTTAGCAATTTCTTCGGCGACTTTTTTAGTATGTCCCTCAGCTGAAAAATAACAAACTAACGTTTTCATGGTACCTCCTTTATAAAAATGGTCAGGGTGATCAGACTTGAACTGACGACCTCAGCGTCCCGAACGCTGCGCGCTACCAACTGCGCCACACCCTGACAACTAAGTGGTCTGGGATAGGAGATTTGAACTCCTGACCTCACGCACCCCATGCGTGCGCGCTACCAACTGCGCCAATCCCAGGTACGTATATATTATACCATATATTGTGCGGTTGAGGATTTTGGAATGTAGTAGACGGTAATGCTAACTATTAGAAATTGCTGTGGAAAACTAT
>JAEEGL013551730.1_pt1 | contig 16220 bp, 12 predicted proteins | sample 9134231 | NCBI WGS metagenome assembly JAEEGL01 (sample SAMN16246548, study PRJNA631951) | gut metagenome | biome: gut microbiome; feature: rumen; material: fiber-attached | host: Bos | place: Iran: Karaj | collected 2018-10
GACCTATAGCTCAAATTGCAGGCTAAAACATCTCTGAAAGTCCGATAAAAACTATCGTTCCTCGCAGTCAAGCTACCTTGAACAATAAATCGACGGTTGAAATCGCTCAATAGCTCATTTTGCAGGCTGAAACAGGTCTGGAGCTCCGATAATCACTAACTTTGCAGCCATTTAAGGTATCATAAAAGCAAGGTTGGCATGTTCAAAATGAGATGTCTTGTGTGTGGCAGTACACACACGAAAAAGAATGGTGTACGCACGGGTGTACAGTTGTACAAATGTCAGGAATGTGGCTACCAGTTCCGTGCAAGAGTTGATGTGAGCAAGGATGAGCTGTGGGATGCCTATCTTCAGGAGAAGCAGACGATCAGCGAGCTTTCCTGCCGTTTTGGTGTGAGTGTGGCCACCATCAAGCGCAGGCTGCACGACATCAAGCGAGAATGGGTACAGCCACCTCTGTCCGGTGAGGGCTTCGTGCATCTGGACGTTACCTATTGGGGGCGCGGCTTCGGTGTTCTGCTTGCATTGGACAGCCAGACAGGCAGACCTCTGTACCTGGCCTTTGTGAAGAGTGAGACGGTGAAGGACTACGAGGATGCGGTCAGCAGCATAGAGGAACGGGGCTACACCATACGTGGGTTAATCATAGACGGCAAGCAGAGCCTGTTCAAGAGATTTTATGAGTATCACATACAGATGTGCCAGTTCCACATGAAGCAGATTGTCAAGCGCTATCTCACAATGAATCCCAAGATTTTGGCAGCGAGAGAATTGAAGGAATTGGTTGGCGGGCTTCACAAGGCTGAAGAGACGGATTTCAAGAAAGATTACCAGGAATGGAAAAATAAGTGGAAGGAGACGATAGGCCACAAGAGCCTCCACAAGGACGGAAAGATGCACTATACGCACCAGCGACTGAGGGCTGCGATGAACAGCCTGAACTTCTATCTGCCATACCTCTTCACATACCAGCAAGAGGAGTGTGAAGGAATGCCAAATACGAATAACAAGATTGAGGGAACGTTCACTGATTTGAAGAAGAACCTGAACAACCACAGCGGCCTGACGCAGGAGAACCGCAAGCGGTTCATTTCTGGGTTTTTCTTGGCATTGGCAGAATCTCTAGGAATGAAAAAGCAGGAGCCCCAATAGAGACTCCTGCCCATTCCTGTCGATTTGCGCAGTCCTATTCCTCATGGAGTTGCTCCCCAGCAGAGCTCCACTACGCTTCAGACTGTGTGGCGAAGGTACATATTCTGTTTGACCTGACAATGAAAAATTTCGAAAAAGTCAGCCTGCAATTTGAGCTATTGAAAACCTACTACTCAAAAATAGCCTGCAATTTGAGCTATACGCCGCCATTTTCTCTGGATATTTCAGCACCTTTATAGGCCTCACTCACTTCATGTAATATAGGGAGCGTATCTGTGTATGGTCCTATTATTTTCAAATCTCCAGGATTAATGTACTGAGTTGCGGTAATGTGACCGTCATCAGCAATAGTATTTCCGCCAAAAGCACCACCTACAAAAGCCCTTTAATGTTTACTGAGATTATCCCAGTGTTATTCACTCCTCCTTGAGCATAGATAATGTTTCCTGATAGATTCTTATCGTTCGTTTCCTGCTTTAAAAATTGTTCTTCCTGTAGGGTCTTCCAGGGAAAATCCTGATAACTAATTATTTATGCCGTAATGAAAGACAGTAACTCTGCTTTCATCAAATATTCTTTTACCATTTAACCCCTCACATGTGTAATAATCATGAAGATTTTCGCCACCTTTTAAAGAAATGTAATGGTTTACAAAGTAAAAACCATGATCCAAAGGAGGTAATTGTTCTTTTCCATTGATTTTTCGAGGACAAATAGGCTGAATTTCCAAGGAATAGGTGTTACCCACTTTAAGCTTTTCCTCATACTTGTAGTAGTCTATTAAGCGTGAAAGAATAAAATATGTTGTTTCATTACAAACCGCGGTTATAATGTACATATCTTTGAACTTTCGTTTTATCTTCTTTATAGTTAAGTCTTTTTTAATGGGAGGATACATTTCTGAGTCATATTTCGTCAGTCCGATTACTGTTATATTTGTGTCTGACTCCATGTTTCCAAATCTTCCATGGCTTTCGTCTCTCAATTTTTTTACATGATAGGGGTCAAGCCTAAGATATGGGCATATACCCATTTCCTCATAATTATCATTGCTGTTATGGATAATTCGTTTGCCATTTAACTGACGAGATGTGAAAACATCCCAAATACCTTTGTCTGGTTCTATTCTTATTCCATGATTGGCATAATTAGCACAAAGATTGATTTGCGGAATATCTTTAACGCCATTCCATGAGATATTTAGCATTGACTGAATCCATAAAGAATGGGTTTCGCCTTCTTTCATTTTTTTCCCTTGTTTATATTTCCTGTCATTATAGGAGACAATTTTATATAATGTATCGTTACACGACGCATAGATGAAATACACATCCTTATACCCTTTTTTTATCTTTTCTATCTTTAAGTCTCTTTTTAACAGTGGAACATGTATGTCCTGCCCGTTTGCAGGAAGGATGAAGACAAGCATTATAACAATTAAAATTCTTATCATTTTGATTATAAATTTGTTACTTTTCGGATTATAATGTATTCATTATTATTCCTATATACCCTATATTCTTCTTTTGTTGCATTAATACCTATAGAGATAATTCCAGTATTATTATGATTGTTTTTCAATCTGCCAAATTCATAAAAACAAGCTATACTCAATAGATGATGTTGCTAATATTGCTTATCCTTTTTCATGTTTCTAAGATTTCCTTTTCCCAATCATATTCCGTACGGTCGATGATTATATTGTATTTGTTTTCTTCTTTACGGTATATTCTATAAATTAGTACGGGGTCACGGTATCTGTTCATAGGGCTTGAATAATATAATGGCACATTTGATCTAATAACAGGCAGCATTTCCGTCATCCCACAATCATAATTTCTTTTTAAATCAAAGACTCCAAATTGATAGTAATATTGAATACTGTCTTCCTTGCTCCAAATTAACTCATCGTAACAAGAATTGTCATAGCTATAGAGCCCTATCAAATAGATTGTGTCAGAAGAGAAGATTTTTGATATTTCATCAGAGTATTTCAGTCTAAGTTTTTTCATAATACCAGGTTTTCCTATTAACCATTTTTTTTTCTGCATTTTATATAACAAGTCTAAAGGAGATGATGCCTTTATGGTTGTCTTGTATCTTATTTGTATTCTTTCTTGTCCAATCATTTTTGTTGAACGAATGGAAAATACAAAAGATAATAAAATGATTACAATCACTTTGTAATTTTGATTATGATTTATAGCATAATGTTTCATTTTTGTTGTTTTTACAATTTAATAAATATAATTGTTTTTAGATATGCTTTCATAATTAGGCCTATGGTTTCCAAATGAATCAAAATAGTTTGCCTTGCACCGTAGTCATACCAGTCCAGTCCGTGCATGCGGTCAAGGCGCTTGCCGTCCGTTTTTTTTATTATTTATTTTAAAGTTTCTATATCCTATCATATCATTGTGAATATATCTTTCCCATTTTTTGCCATATAGTTTTGTAAGATGATTAAAAGTTGACATATTGTATGCCGTAAGTTTATCTTTAGGCATAGGAAGGCTACATCCTAAGAATACAATATGAACGTTAAACTTCTTCTCAAATTTTCTGGCCTTATTTCTGTACAATTTAATCTTTTCAAAGAATTGTTCACCAAGAACATCGTATAAATATTGATAATTCCACTTATCATTATAAGCTATTTCTTCGACTAAATCACTACCGTCAAAGTGGATGTTAATATTGAGAAGTGTATCCTTTTCTTCAACTTTTAATTTGTATGATCTTGTGGAGTACCCGACATTTCTAATTTTTATAATATATGTTCCAGCCATGATATTCTCAAACAAGAAATATCCGTTTCTGTCAGTGAAGGTCATTTTCAACGTATCATTCAAATATACAGGCCAATGCACAGCGGCAATAGTGTCCTTATCGTATATTTCTTTCACAATTCCTCTGATATTTGGATTTTGCCCATGTGAAACATGAAGTGAAAGAAATAAAAAGAATAAAAAGATTGCTTTTGTTTTTTTCATTTACAGACTTTTATGATTCTGGATGAATAATAATGATAATGAATTTTAATATATTATACAATCTTGTTCATATTTTTTGCGTGGTGGTAAATTGTGTTCTTTTCTGATTTTGTTTTCGTTATCCAAAGCATCTTTCTCACATTTTAATATAACTACCCAACCTTTTTCTGTTTCTACTCTTTTCCATACTGAAGTATTAAGTTGATTCTTTATCCTATCTCTTGAATGAAACATCTCATGGGATAGGGAAACGAAAGGCTTTCCACCTTCTACTGGTGGACTGTCTGGATTCCAAACTATTCCACTTCCGATTTTATTCATATACTCGTAATCAGACTCCCGATTATTGTCATAAGTTTTATGTGTTACTCTTACAAACACTATAGCCTCACTGAGTGCAAGTTCTTCTACTAACTTGTTGCCTTCTGGTTTTGATCTCAAATCAATAATTGCTTGATTAAATATACTTTTATCAGAATCTTCACCAATTGTGTTTTTATTTAAGTTTCCAGTATAGTCTGAATATGAACCAGTATATAAATCATATAAAAACATATTTCCAAAAGATGATATTAAAACGATACTGTCACCATTAATGTCAACAGCATTCACAGGGTCGTTCCCGCAATAGGCATACGGACTCAGGTGCGGGTACTTCTCACACAGCGGGTCAATAACGGCGAAACGTCTACCGTAAAGGCATAAGTCATCCACCACTACTTGAATTATACAAAATTACTCGTTCTCAGAAATGCCTCTACATTTTTAGATTAAAGAACTATGTATAGTATCAACCGCTTCTTTGTTTAATCCTCTTTGCTACCCGGATTTGGGATTATTCTACTGGATCTATTATTAATCAGCTTCAATGATTCTGTCGCCGGACAGTTGCAATGATGTCAGGATATTCCATAATTGCTCATTATCTTCTAATTTGATTAAATGCTTGAAACTAAAAACCACTCTGATTCCAGATTCAGGAAGCTCTGCTGGGACATTCTCTGTCATTAAGGGCTGGTAAGATTTTGTACATAATGTGTAAAGTCTGCCCTTTTTAAGTTTTTCACCCACTTTTGCGTCACTCGACAATTTTCTGACTGGAGAGATTATTCTATACAAAGTATCGTCACAAGTGGCATAGATGAAATACTCATCATCGAAAGCCTTTTGAATTTTCTCGATTTTGTATGTTCTTGTCTGGGGAGGGACACACTTATATCTTATATTTAAGTTGATTACAGAATGGTCGTTATACCATTCTTTGTAACCAAATATCTGCTCGCCTTCTTTTAATATCCTTTTAGCTTCGGGGGGAGTCAGCGCAAAGCGATAGAAATCGTAATATTTACCTATGTATCCCTTGGGCAGGGAAGGGTCATCCGTTATTTTTTTCCCATTTAGTTGCCAACTGTCATATAGACCAATAATCTGTCTTTTTTTCTCATGTATTATAGGATGGTCAGCATATATAGGTGTAAAATCAAAACAACTAATTGGCTCTAAGATTAGAGGTTGCTTTAATTGACATGGAGAGGAAGGTATGGAGAATTGGTGACTGGTTTTTGATTCAGAGATTTCGCTTTCCTTACCACTTCTTGAAAGTGATTCTCTATCTTGAATCCAAAGACTATATGTTCTACCTCTTCTAAGTTTTTTCCCTTTTGTGTCATGCTTATCGTGAAATGAAAGTATTTTGTATATTGTATCATTACAAGAGGCATAGATATAATACAAATCGCGAAATGGCTTTTTAATCTTCTCAATTCTCAGTTTCTTGAATATAAGTGTATTTTGTGTGTCTTGACCTTTCGTATAATGAATGCCAATCAATAAAAATAGAATAATTAATTCAATTTTATATTTAAACATATAATAATTATTTTAAGTTTAGGAAGTTAAAGAAGAAAAAAAAAGAGTTAAAAAAAGTAGTTAACAATCATTTAGCTCATGGACAATAGGATTTGTAGAAGAAAATCTTATGGCACATTCACAACACATAAGGAATTATATTTCTATTTATGGAACCGGCAAAACAGCAAGATTTGTGTCTGATTTGAGAATTTTAGGCTTATTTCCATACTGGGAACAGTACTTTATAGTAGCATTTCTCATCGCCAAATTTCAACTTGGTAAAGCGGAAACCAGTAGGGTTGCCATGCTTCATGCAGTTCAAGGCATCGCCTCTTATCAGTACGAGATAATAGTAATCAGGCTGTTTCTTGAAGTAAAGGGGGTAATAAGAATTTTTTCGATTCTTATGTTTCTCACTCCTTCTGTCCCATATATCAAATTCTGGCAGTCTGAACTTTGTTTTTAAAAAAAGTGACGGGCTGGAAAGTTGCTTCAAGTAATATCCTAAGTCCCACTCCAAGAGAAAACAAGAGGAGTCAGAAAACATACGTTTCTCCGAGAAGCTGCTTGCTGTCCACACATAATCCGGAATAATGAACGTATGGCCGGTTCTGTCCGAGCGCACTACCTGATATAGGTTGATATTGAGACTAAGGCTGTCTATAAGATAGACATTAAGTGTGTTGTCTTTGTTCTTATATGGAATCTTGTCAGGAGTCAGCCAGTCAGTTCTGCATGAGATGATAAAGATAAAAGAAAGAATAATTGTAAAAGTTCTCATTAGTTCTATCAGTCTAGGCGGAGTTCCGCGATTAAAAGCCTCTGGGTTATTTGTCATTCTCATTTCTTAGCCAAAACTTATCCTCCCAAATAGGTACCAAAAGTTTATAGAACCCCATAAAGTCAGGAAAGTTTAACCAGGAATATTCATATCCATCCATCCAACTATGGGTCATTTTATTATAAACATCCCCACGGACCAACAATAGATTATAGTATGAAGGCGGTAATTTGTAATGATATGACACATAGGTTTCTCTTATGAGGGATACTGAGTCCGGATATAAATAGATTTCTTTTTTTCTATTATCTGGTATTATGCCTCCTTCTAAACTTATCAGATAATCAAAAGATTCTCTCCAGGGAAACAGATAAAACCTATTAATAAGCCAATTCATCCTATATCCTAATATAAAACAGGACGGATCCTCAAGGATTTTTTTCTCTGAGAAATCCTTGTCTTTCCATATATCGTTTGTCACAATAAACGTCTGATGTGTTTTTGGAGAGCCAATAATCTGATATAAGCTCATGTCAAGGTGGATGGTGTCTGCTTTATAGACATTCAATCCAATACGCGGTTCAAAACGTAAGGGATCTCTTTTTCCTATTTTTGATTCAGAAGGCTTATATGATTTCTTCTGAATGTGTTTTGTTTGCCATTTATTTGGCATGATTATACTACATCCACATATTAGAAAACCATATAATAAAATCACATAAAAATATTTCATAAATGAATCAGCTTATTTAATGATGTGCGTAAAACCGACACCGACAAAATCATCATTATCGTTTATATATCTTTTATAATTCCGGGCTCTTTTTATGACACTCTTTACTTGACCTTTTGATATTTCAAAACCTTTCCTTTTGGGTTCGGAACTACTTGGTGTCATCAAACCGAACCGTGAATGTTCAAAGCCTAAAGAATGGCCGACTTCGTGCGCACCCGTCATTTCTTCCTTATGAGAGGCTCTTACTCTAATGATATTATTATTTGTATTTCCATTGACATTAGAATCAGGAATGTCTCCTATCATAAAAACATTATTATGTCTTTGATCGGGCAAAAGTAAGTTAATATCCTCAGTATATTCTTTTTTTAGAATGTATGTCAATGCATGCTCTTTGTCCCTAAAATGCATATTCTCATTTATTGTATTTAGATAGTCTTCTGTCACCTCTATTGCTTTCAAATCAAATCCGACTTTGTAACCGTCTATATCGTATGACAATCCATTCCAGAAACTCAGTGCATAATTCAGCGCATCCATGTCTTCGCTCATGGCATAATAGTTTGCCGTGATGGTCTTAGTTTTTTTCTTTTCATCAACAATGACAAAATAATCTTTTCCATCCGGATCCACAAAGTTCACAGGGTCATTTCCACAATAGGCATACGGACTCAGATGCGGGTACTTCTCACACAGCGGGTCAATACTGGCGAAACGTCCATAAACGGGGTCATATTGCCTTGCACCGTAGTCGTACCAGTCCAGCCCGTGCATTCGGTCCAGGCGCTTGCCCGTGTATTTATCCGCGTTCACGCCCTCGCCAGTGCAGTCCTGTGTCATCAGGCCGCCGAAGGGATAGTAACGTGTACGCTGCTCGGTAGTTCCGTTGCCGAATACAGCCGCCACGCTACCCTGATGGTCACGGATGAGGAAGTGAAAGTCAAGCACGTCGGCAGGTACATTCGGGCGGTACGTGGCATAACCGTCCGCAAAGTCGAAGCGCGTGATCTTATTGCCGCTCACCTGGAAGCTGCCCATGTATTCAACTGAGTCCTTCGAGAGAATCTCCGACACCGTCAGCTCATGACGGCTTCCGGCTGCCACCGTTATTCCCTCAACGGCAGTGAGGTGGCGCATCCTCAGCCGTCTGCCGTCAGAAGCATAGACATAGTCCGTCACACAGCCGTCCGTGAACTGGATACGCGACGGATACCCGCGGTCGTCGTAGTCGATGAGCGCGATGCCGCGGTTCTTGTCCCACAGCATCGAGCCGCACTTGTCGTAGCTGTAGCGGTTCTGACCCGTCCCGTTGCTGAATCCGAACGTGCCGGCATACACGGGCTGGCCAACCACGTCATACACGCCCGTCAGACGGTTGCCCGTGTAGGTCATCTGCATGAAGTCCGTCTGGCCGAACTGCCCCCCGTAGCTGCCGTAGCGTGACAACACAGTGATGTTGCCGTTCGCGTCATACTCCAAGCTCTCGGAATGGGCGGCACCCTGGGGAAGCATGTCTTCCCTTACCGTACCCTCGGCATTCACAATCCGCCCCAGACTGTCATACTCCAGGTTGAAGCCTTTCCATGTGCCGCCCGTGTAGGTGTTCACCCCACTGATCCTGCCGCTATAGCAGGGATGTGCACCGTCAGCGTAACGCAGACGTTGACAGTGGTCTATGATATAGGCACCGGTCATCCGCAAAGTCTGGCTGGACAACAGCCACCCATGCTGGTCGTATGTGCGTAGGGTCTGCTTGAAGTGGGGGACACTGTCGCAGACACACCTCCCAAGCGCGTCGTAGCGGTAGTGCTCGGTGAATGACGAATTCCCGTTCGTGACCACTTCCAGGGTTTTCGACAAAGGCTTGTCCGTGACAGGACTGTAGGCGTATGATGTCCTGACGCCGTGGCTCCCGCCCGAGGGATGGTAGAGCGTCTCGGTGGTCTGTGCCACTTCTCCCGTGTACGTGTATGATGTGGAGGTGCGCGTCATCCACCCTCCAAGACGTGTCTCACGGAAGTCGGTCACGCGGCCCTCATGGTCATAGTATATGGCGCTCAGCTGGGTCTGCCCGTCGGTGGCTGTGACTGCCCGGCCCGTCACCAGGCTCTGCGTATAGCCCTCGCTTACCCCCTGCAGGCTGGTACCCTGCGGCAACATGGCAGTGCTGAATAAAGGAAGGGAGAGAAAGCCGTAGCTGTCGTAATACACAGCCTCCTCCACCGTCACATCTGTAAGCGGCATCCCTGTGGGCATGGTATAGCCGGAGCCTCCAATGCCACCTCCCTGCACGTTGAGGCTGGTCACTGCATCGTATGTGCCGCAGTCAAGGGATATGCCGTCAAGCGTGGTAGTGCCGGTGAGAACCGTCCTGCCCAAAGTGTCGTAAAGACGGAAACGGCACAGCCCCCGGTCGCTCAGACGTTTGTCACGCTCAAAAGCGAGTCTTCCTCCACGGTCGTAATTGTAATAGACTGGGTCACATCCAGGGAGGGTCTTGCGGACGACATGTCCATGGTCGTCGTAACGATATACAAACCGGAACTCAGTCGAGCGGGTCTCCTCATGGCGTGGCTGGAGCATGAAACGCAATCTGCCGCTGGTATCATACACGTAGTAAGTGTCGTTACCGCCGCCCCTGCGCTCCAGCAACACGCGCCCGGCAAGGTCACGGAAGACTGTCAAGCGGTGACCATCCTCATCGGTAGTCACCTCACCCGTCAGCGTGCCCGCAGGATGATAGCCGTTCTGGATGGGAGAGGTGGATGTGGCGGAAATCATGCGGAACTTACGAACGTCGTTAACACCATTCACGGTATATTCCATCTCCTGGGATTTTCCTCCCTGATGCCACTCTGAGCCGGGGCGGGTCACACAGGTAACACGTCCCAGAGCATCGTGGGCGGTCAGGGTGTAAGGATAATCCCCGTTGACCCGACGGCTGCCGAACTGCAGTCCGTAGGCATTCATGTAGTCAGGCCCGCTTCCGCTTACTGCTGGCAGCCACACACTGCTCTCACGACCAACATTGTCATATTCCGTCAGCGTATGGAGGTATTTGCCATCCGGGTTCACACCGCCGACAGCCGTCTGAACCGGACGACCCAGACCGTCGTAGTACTGCACCGTCCTGACCACGTGCTGACCGGCTGAGTCCAGCCACTGCTCGCTCATCACATAGTTGCGCGAGGAGGTCTGGGCGTGTAACGGCAAGAGAGGAAGCGCAGTCAGGGCATACAGTAGGAAGAGGACTGAACGTATCCGCCTGAGAAACATCCCACACCTCATCATTTGCAAATTTATGGTTTTTATTTCACATTCACAATACATAACGGTATTTTTTAATTGTTTATGCGTAAATAATCCTTATTAGTTTCCAGTTCTGTAGTGATAACTGTACTTTTGCTTCGTCCGTAATTGCCGGTCCATGACCTTGGTAAGGCGGCGGCTCCTGTCGTATACGTAGTATTCCTTCTTACCGTTGCCTGTGGTTATGCTGATGACATTGCCTTTGGCGTCGTATGTGTAAACCTGTGCTGACACGTCATCTAAAGAAAAGACGTTCACGCCGCCGTATTTCAGCGTGACCTCCGTCTGGTATGGGATACTGTCGAGATCCACTATGCCTCCTGATTGCACGGGCGGAATGACTTCATAGACGAGCTGGTCAGGGTCAATGTCGCCTCTGACCTCAGCAAGAAGACGACCCTCGCTGCTCCACAGCAGCGTGGTCTTGCCCTTGCCTTTTATGGTAACTTCCCTCGGAAGCCCGGAGGCGGTATAGGAAAGATAATGCACGGCGGTGTCGGGAATTGTAGCGCCGTTAACATATTTGATGTCAAACTCCGGCTGGACTCTGCCATCGTAAAGTCTCCAGCAGGACTCATCCTTCTCCTGGAACACATCATTCATCCTTCGCTCAACAGACAGGGCGGGCAGGAAATAGCCGTTCGTGAAGTCCGTACTCCCTAACGGGTAGGTATATGTCTCCGTCAACCTGTCGGAGCCCCGCTTTTTCACAACAGATGTCAGTTTTCCCAAGTTTGCGTGGAAGGTTTTGTTGCCGAGTCTGTACGTCAGTGTGTCGGAATAGACATGTGTGTATTCCATGGTGTCACACAGAAATTCACTGCCATGCCTTGTCATTGTGACCGAACGGACAAGGTCGTATTTGGGATAGAATATCTTGTAGGTGCCTCCTCCGTAGTAGCTCACGTTGGCATAATCGAAGTTCTGTGAATAGAACATGTTGGAGGCATACACATAGTTCTCCTCTGCGTCAGTTCCACGGTAGGTGTTGACGGTGAATGACATCAGCACATTGTCAGGACTGTAGGTCTCGGCAGAAAGCATCCGTCCGCGTCTGAATCCCCTTTCCGAGAACTTGTCGAAAGGGGTAGCCGCAGTGTCGCTCAAGGTATAGGTAAACCGCTCGTCCATGGCGTTTTCCATGTTGCTGTAGTGATATACGGTTCTGTTTCCCGCAAGGTCTGTCTCGGTCACGTATGAATAACCCACGTGCGGACCGTGAGAGTTGGCGAGAGGCCTTATGGGAACCGACCGGCAGGTGGTCATGTTGACAGTCCCGTTGCTGTGTGCCCTGTTTGTCTGCCATGTGAACACATACTTCGGCCTTGCGTAGAGTGTGCCGCTGGAAGTGGAGGTGCCGGGGATGTCATAGCTGAACGTCCTTTTTTTCAAAGGGACTGTGGTGGTGGAAGTCTCATATTCAGCAATGCTCTTCACTCTTATTCCTCCAGCAGTTCCCGCCAGATTCTCCACATTCAGGTGATTGTCGGATATGCAGTGGCTGTAGCTGTTCGGTTCGTATTCCAGTTTTGTGCAGCCTCCGGTCGGATAGGTGATTGTACTCAGTGTGCCGAGTGCTGAAGTTAAAGGTGCAGGAACACGAAGGCTGTCGTATGAAGTGAAATAATCTATGATGGAGGCTCCGATCCTTGTGCCTGTGGCATTTACCGAGATATTATTTGTGTCAGGTTCCTGGTAGCTTATGGGAGGTATGGGAGGACGGTAATACCCCCAGTGGTCATAGCTGTTGGAGAGATAATCAGCTGGAAGCTGATTATAACCGTTGTATCCGAATGTGTATTGTCCACTCTTTGAGACACCGTTTCCATAGATGCTGATTCCTGTCAGGTGGATACGCCCTGAGGTGTCATAAGAGAAATTGTATTTTCTTTCTCCAACAAACATGCTGTCCTTGATTACAATCTGGCTCAGCACCCTCATCCCGATGGAGCTGAGCGGGTCGTCATCCCTGCTGACACTCGCGGGAGCTTGGCACTGGCATATTTGCGGATTATGTGTGTCCTGAAGATAGAAGAACATCTTGCCGGGTTCATGCATAGGGTGGCATCTCCAAAACTCCTGTGGCAAGCGTCCGTTGGGCGTTCCGTCCTGATTGTAGAGGGACTCATAAATAATCTTTGACACCTGGTCGTTTCCGAAGGCGTTGACATAGGAAAAGCGCAGTGTCTTTTTGTCAGGAGTGGTGATGCCGGTGAGGCGGACTGGAGCGTTGAGGGTGCCGGACAAAGCATTCAGACAAAGCGCATCATATTCTATGGGCCCGCTTGAAAACGCCTCGTAGTATTCCACGTTGTTCAGCTGTACCATGAAATAGTCGCGCTCATAATCAAACCTGAAAAGCACGTTGCCGTGACGGTCCAGCACACGGGTGAGATACCAGCTAGTGGCTATCCACGGTGAAGTGAACTCATCGTCCGCGGTATGGAACAGGTCCGTGGAATATTCGGTCGCATCAGTCGTACCGCCGAACTCATAGCGGATGCCGTCATCATCAAGCAGGGTGAATCCGTTGATGCTCTTCGGTGACTGATGGTCAGGGTTGTCACAGATATATCTTATAAACGGGTATGCATAGTACATGGTGTCAGTGCTGATGCTGTAGATAGAGCCGGTGGCATTAAACGCCACGGTCAGATTCGACTCACTGTAAACCTTCCAGTTGCCGTCGTTGCCCAGCAGGAAATAACCACTTTTACCCATGAAGTTGAAATGGAAAATGTCTGGCATAAAATCCTTCTCGACACCAGTCAACAAACTGGGATCCTCATTACCCACGGCAGGCATCTGACCGCATGACTTGAAATAGCAGCCATTGACAAATGAATCAACCAATTCGTCGGGGATGTTGTTCACCGTCCTTGTGATGCATCCTCCGGCGTTCAGCGTCCAGCCATGCCCAACACAGCCCGGGAGCTGGCTGACAAGTAGGCCGGATGTGTCATAGCTGAGGCTGACATCAAGGGTTACTCCTCTCTGAGCCACTTGATAGAGCGGGACTGACACCGTCGCCCTGCCTGTATGTCCTGAAACGGGAACATCACCATACCGTCCCAGATCTGTGGCATTGGGAGAAGGAAGGCTCGTCAGATACTGGCTGCTGTATAACTCATATTCTCCTTGAACGGCCACATCCTGGGAGAAAACTCCGGGTGTGACCAGAAAAATCAGTGCAATGAAAGCACATGACCTTGATACAAGAGTGGAATTATGATTCATATTAAGTCTGTTTGAATGATTTGATGATTAAAACTGACTATACACACAATACAGTGACTATTTTGTACGACTCTGTTGATTTTTAATACCAGAAGTGTTGGAGAGCCTTTCCATCGCTATCTCTGAAATGTCTCACTGTACACCTGACCGTTGCAATTGATATAAAGCAGATAAGTGCCATGCAGAAGTCCGCTGCAGTCGAAATCCGCCGTATAACCGCTGCCGGCTTCCTTGCGGGTGGAGGCACTCACATACGTGATGCCCATCGCATTGCAGATGAGGAATGTGATGTTGGATGCGGCTGTCACACTGTAGTTGACACGCAGTAGTCCTGATGAGTCCAACTGTATTGTGTATTCCATGTTGGGAGTCATGGCCTGTTGAGCGTGAGCCAGTGAGTCGGCAGCCTGTATCTCCATGTTGACGGAATCGTTCAGGCATTGCTGCCAATCGGGAAGGCTTAAATAGGCTTCCTGATGCTCTGACACCAGAGACAAGTTGTCGTAGAATGTCACTGTGACTGTCTCCAACACAGGATAGCGGAACCCGCGGACATACCACAGATAACGTTCCTCTATCTCCTGACGGCGTTTCGACGGGTCGATTTCGGTCGTGTCATCGGGTTCATGCATCCATACAGAGCCTGTTTTCAGATAATGCAGACGCAGGGCGTTGCGCAAGGTGTCGCCTTCCGAAAGACAGATGCTTCCTGAGCCGTCAACCTCAAATGATGATGTTCCCTCCGTCTCTATCGAAAGACGCTGGCAGTACATACCGCTGCCACGGAACTCACCGCTTTGCGTGTCGCCAAGACCACAGGGAAAAGCAGTCATACAAATTGAAGGGGTATAAGCCATGCTGCGGAGACGTGTCTCATAGCCTGTCAGCATCAGCGAATCACCGGTCAGCCGGTATTTTAATATCCGTGACGGCTCCATGCACAACAGGTTGCCAAGAGAGTCAGAGGTAAAATACACACGATGGATGTCTGTTGTTGAGATGTCGCCTGAAAAATCCCACAGCACATCCTCACCGTCAGGACCTGCTGGAAGATAAACTGCCTCACACCTGACGATGGTGTCAGTTTCCCGCGGGGCATTGGTGGAATACGCTATTGCTGTCTGCGCTATGCAGAATGATGAAGGAATCATGGCAAACAACAATAATAATTGTATGATTGTATTTCTCATATCTGTTATTTATGAAGAATTCACTCTCTTTTGAAATAACATTAAAAATTTTTCAGAAATCATCTTGATATATTTATTCTGTCACACGGCGGTAGCCGTTTATATCGGATCCATCTGCAACAAGAACATACCAGATGATTTATGATTCATGCTCATAAGCCCTTTATAAGCAATCAGAAATCCAACATACCCTCATAAATGACTCCGTTAATCACAATCTGTATTAAATAGTAAGATTCATTAAATCCTGATAAGTTTACAGATACTGTGTTTTCATCAGTAAAGTCCAAAATTCCTTGAGATAACAGCTCATCATCCTCATCAAATATAGAATAGGAGCAAGCGTCTATCAATTCGCTGGAAAACAGTAACGAATTGTTCACCCAATCATATTGCAATGATACGGGGCAGGATTCCACAGGATCCCTATGTGGTCCAGGTATAGGACTTGTGATGTTTCTGGGAACTAAACTAACGGGAATTAAATCATCATCAATAGCAAATGTGTTTATTGTCATCAGGCAAATTACACATGATAATAAAAAGATTTTTGTTCTCATAATAATATGAATTAAATGGTTAAAAAATTATTTGCAAAGATAATCTATGTAATGATTATTTTCAAATAATTCTTGTTTCAATGTGTTTCTGAAACAAAAATTTCTTTAGGACAGTTCTGCAGAACAAGTTCCAACATCTTGTATATTAGATAAATACAACACTTCACAAATACAACACTTCACAAATACAACACAGCCGATATTATGAGAAACACACCTGGAAACGCTCTGAAACAGGAATGATTTGCATATCATAAATAAAATTCCTATTTTTGCAAAATAAATAAAAAAAGGATATGAAGAAAAGATGTTGTCGTTTTATAACAGTTCTGTTAATCATCTTGTCTGGCTGCCATGATAATGACACAACCATTGACAGATTGAATTATATTAAAACTGTAGGAGACACAA
>JAEEGL014671215.1_pt1 | contig 16220 bp, 19 predicted proteins | sample 9134231 | NCBI WGS metagenome assembly JAEEGL01 (sample SAMN16246548, study PRJNA631951) | gut metagenome | biome: gut microbiome; feature: rumen; material: fiber-attached | host: Bos | place: Iran: Karaj | collected 2018-10
GAACGAATGTTTGTATACAAATAATGATCATTTGATCTTGATCTTGATCTTGATCTTGATCTTGATCTTGATCTTGATCAAATGTTTATTAAATTTTTCAATTATTTTTCATTTTATTCTTGACATTTAAAACAATTTGTAGTATATTAGAGTTGTCGGAAGGATAATAGCTCAATATTGCGTTAGAGCATATGGTTAAGCTTGAAGATATCAAAACCATAAGGTTAATGTTAAAGTCATTTTATCTTTTCGGCTATATGAAACATTAGTATAATAAGTATTACATATTTTGCCTTTAATATTTGGGGACGCGTCATATTAAGGGATAAACAAAATAAAATACTAGTGCAAGTCTAGTATGTTTCAATTAAATTATGGTTTGCAACCTAATAGCAAGAAAGAGGGAATAAAAATGGAAACAAAAAAGTATGAAGTAACAGTATTAGAAAAGAAAGGTACTTGCGACAACGCATTATTTGAAAAAATGGCAAAGAAAGGAGATTTAACAGCTATCAAATTATCTGAACTATTAGGCGTAGAAGTTAAAATAACTGGATACGCTAAATGTAATGTAGTAACAGATGATAAGAATTTTAATATCAATTATTTTGATACTGAAGAATACGGATTAGTTTCAAGCGGTAGCGAAATCTTTACAGAAAGCGTAGTAGATTATTTCGGAGAAGTAGAAAGCGTAAGATTAGTCGAAGTAAAAACAAAAAAAGGAAAAACATATAAAGCTGTACCAGTATTAGGAAATAGCAAAAAAGAAGAAAAAACAGAACAAAAAGAAGAAGCTACAAACGACGATTTACCATTTTAATTAAATTTGTAGAAAAGAGGAGTAGAATATGCCTAAGGTTAAAAAAGAGCTAACTCGAGAAGAACAAGAGTTATTTAACGAATTAAAAAAATTAAGTAAAAGAGCTAACCAGCGTATAGTAAGGTTAGAACGCGAGTTTGGTAAGGATACTTGGGCTACAAAATATTTAAAAGAAAAGCTTGCAACCGAACCGTTGCAAGCTTGGACTATTTCTGGGCGTGTTAGAGTAAATAAATCTATGACAGTTACACAAATGAAAGCAACAATAAAAGCAACAAAAGAATTTTTAAATAGTAGTATATCAACAAAAAGAGGGGTAAAAAAAGCGAAACAAAAAGCAATTAAAACATTAAAAACTAGATTTAGTACTGATGTTTCGGATATATCATACGAAGAAGCAGAAGCGTTAACTAGCTTTTTTGAGGATAAAGAAGTAAACAGCGTAACGAATTTTATACCTCGGGTCTGATGTTTTAGCGATAATAGAAGAAGCAAGAGAGAAGCAAAATGATTATTCTACATTTGCAAGTCAAATGGAAAGTATAAAACAATGGAACAGAGGAACATCAATGGAAAATGTATTAAGAAAAATTTACGCAAAATATATTTATCGAGGAAATGAAGATACAGACGAAATAGAAATGTTATATAGTAATGTATTAGAGCTTATAGCAAGTGCTACAAGTGAATATGATTTACAAGAAGTCGAAAGTATAGTAAGCAATTTATTATCCGAGGGAAAAATCAAAGAGCAAGAATATAATTATTTAATGAACGCTATAAATGATAAAAGAAAAGAGTTATAAAATATGAAATATTTTAAAGAATTTCAATATCATTTTGGGGATATAGTAGGCGAAAGAAAGCAAGTAGATAATACTATATATTCGTTAGATATAGAAACATCAAGCTATTTAATTTTAAACGGAAAAGTACTACCAGCTATTAAATATTTAGATTTAACAGAGGAAGAACAAAAAGAAGCTGAATTTAGAAGTTGTATGTATATATGGATGTTTTCTATAAATGATGTAGTTTATTATGGTAGAACTTGGGAAGATTTAAAAAGCTTTTTAGTACGATTAGATTATTATAATAGTAATAAAAAAATAGTTTTTATACATAATCTTTCATTTGAATTTCAATATTTAAAAAGTATTTTTAAATTTAAAAATGTAGTAGCACGAAAAAAGCATAAAGTTATGAAGTGTGAAATGGAAGATTTTAATATAGAAATTCATTGTACTTATATGATGTCAAATTGTGCATTAAAGTTACTACCTAAAATATTTATGTTACCAGTAGAAAAGAAAGTAGGCGATTTAGACTATACATTATTAAGAACGCCAGCAACAACTTTAACAGAAAAAGAATTAGGCTATTGCGAATATGACTGTTTAGTTATATATTATTATATAAAAAGAGAACTAGAAACATATACAAGAGTAGATAAAATACCAATTACAAGTACGGGAAAAGTTAGGCGTGAATTAAAAGAGCTTATAGCTGATGACTGGGAATATAAAAGAAAAGTAAAAAAATCTATAAATATAAATCCGCATATATATAATTTATTACAAGAGGCTTTTGCTGGGGGATATACTCACGCAAATTGGATTTATACAGATGAGATACAACGAAATATAGAAAGCTGGGATTTTACATCAAGCTATCCATATATATTAGTGTCACATCAATTTCCGTCTACTGAATTTCAAAAATGTACAATAAAAAATAAAAATCAAATGTTAAATAAATTTGCATATTTGTTAGTAGTAGAATTTAAAAAAATAAAATGTAAATATTACAATAATTTTATATCGCAAAGTAAATGTAGCAAAATTGTAAAAGGTGTATATGATAATGGAAGAATTATAGAAGCTGAAAGTATAACAATAACTTTAACAGATATAGACTTTTATTTTATATTAGATACGTATAAATATGATAGTTACGAAATACAAGAAAGTTATTATAGTCGTTACGATTATTTACCGAAACAATTTATAGAATTTGTATTAGAAAAGTATGTAAATAAAACAGTATATAAAAATGTCGAAGGTATGGAAGTAGAATACGCAAAAGAAAAAAATAAATTTAATGCTTTATATGGTATGAGTGTTACAAATATGATACGTGATGAAGTAATATACGATAATGAATTAGACTGGAGCGAAAGAGAATTAGAAAATACAGAAATAATAGAGAAATTAAACGAAGAAAAGAAAAAAGCATTTTTAAGTTTTGCGTATGGTGTTTGGGTTACAGCTTTTGCACGTTCTAATTTATTAAAAAATGTAATACAATTAGATGAATATGTAGTATATTGTGATACTGACAGTATGAAATTAAAAGAAGGATATAACAAAAAAGTTATAGAAGATTATAATAAATTTGTTATAAATAAACTAAAATATGTAAGTAAATTACTAGAAATACCATACGAAAAATTTAGCCCGAAAGATAGTAAAGGCGAAAAACATATATTAGGTGTATTTGATAATGACGGAAAGTACGACGAATTTATAACGCAAGGAGCTAAAAAATACGCATATACAAAATGGATAGACAAAGAAAAGATAAAAGAAGATACAAATGTACAAGAAATAAAAGGTAAAAAAGCAAAAGTATTAGAAATAACAGTAGCAGGAGTACCAAAAAGCGGAGCGTTAGGGTTAAAGAATTTATCTGAATTTAAAGACAATTTTGTATTTGACTTTAAATATACAAATAAAAATTTGCTAATGTATTGTGAAAATCAAGAAAATTGTGATATAATAGATTATCAAGGGAACGAATATACGGTAAAAGATAAAACAGGGTGCTGTATAGTACCTACTACTTATGTATTAGGTAAAGCGTTAGACTATGCCGATTTAGTGTCCGACAATTCAAGTAAAAGAGCAAAATATAAGGAGTGAAAAATGGAAGATTTAGAATTTATAAAAAAATTTTCAAAGATAACTATATCGCGGTATTTGTGAAAAGAAAAAAATAAATAGAACTAATTTATTGACAAACAGAACAACAAAGAAAAACGCAAAAATAGTAAGGGAAGAAATAGAAAGCGAAGTAGCAAAATTATATATAAAGAACGATGATGAGGAGAAAGACAATGGCTAATAAAAAAGTTATCCATTATAATTTAGATAAAATAGACGCGATACGGTGCAAGATTTAACTTGATATACGGCGAGCGTTCCAATGGAAAGAGCTATCAAGTAAAACATAAAAAAGCCGTAGAAAAATATTTAAAAACTGGAAAAAGATTTATTTTAATGCGTAGATTACGCGAGGAAATAACATCGGAGAAAATAGAACAATATTTTCAAGATGTAGATGTAGCAAAATTGACAAACGGGAAATATAATTGTATTACATTATATAGAAAAAATTTATATTTATCGGTGTATGATAATGAAACGGGTAAAACAAAAAGATTTGAAAAAATAGGCTATGTAGTAGCGTTATCAACTGAACAGAATTATGCTGGTGCAAGTTATTTAGATGTAGAAGATATTATATTTGAAGAATTTATGAGCCGTAGTACATATCTACCTAATGAAAGTAATAAAGTAATGAATTTTTATGCAACAGTAGACAGAAAAAGACTAAAAGTTAGATTATGGCTTGTAGGTAATACAATATCTAGGGTATGTCCTTATATTAATGACTGGGGCTTGCATAGTTTAATAAGTTCACAAAAACAAGGTACAATACTAGTAAAAGAATTACAAGATGTTGTCGAAGATAATCCGCCTATAAAAATTGCGTTAGAGTATTGTATGTCAACGGGTAAAACGTCGGGAACAATAGGAACAAACGCAAAAATGATAAATACGGGAGCTTGGGAAACACGTCCGCAGCCGCATTTACCAAAAAGCTATAAAGAATATAATGTATTATATCGTTTTGGATTTCAATATCAAAGTTTCAAATTTTTATGTGAATATTTAGTAGATAAAAAAATGAAAAATAGCCCGATATGGTTTATACGTCCATACTATAAAAAATTTTCAAATAAAATAATTGTATTTTCTGATGTAATAAAAGTATCGAGATACTGGCAAAGAGATATATATAATATATCCATTAAAAATGATAAACTTCGTAACTTGTTTATGACGTTCAAGGAAAACAAAATATTTTATTCAAGTGATATGTGCGGAACAGATTTCAAGCAAGTTATAGATTTTCAAATAAGGAGATAAAAAATGAATAGTAAAATTTTATTAGTAAATAACATACATATTGACAGACAATATACAAACGTACTTTCGTATAGTGAAGCACAAATGTTAGAACTTTGTCGAGCTAATTTAATTGCACAAGCTGATAATTGCTCATTTTTACGCCCAACGGGAAGTATAATGGCTGGATTTACATACGCACAATGTTTACAAGCAAATTATATAGCTTTTCAAAATCCCGATTATAGTAACAAGTGGTTTTTTGCTTGGATAGATGACGTAATATATAAAGGCGATAAAAATACGGAAATTACTTTTACTGTTGATGCTTGGTCAACTTGGTTTGACAAATGGCAAAAAAAGACTTGTTTTATAAATAGACAACATACAAACGATGATACAATAGGATTACACACAGTTCCCGAAAATTTAGATGTAGGCGAAGTAGTACAAGAAAGTATTACAGAAGATTTAGCTTACGGAAATAATTTTGGTTATTGGATAGCTGTTGCTAGTAATTGGCAAATAAAAGACGGAAGCGACGGAACAGAAACATTAGAAAGTAACAAAGGTACGCAATATTCCGGTATTACTGTTTATGATAATACAGTGTTTGGAACACAATTATTTTTCTTTAATATAACATCTTTATCAAGTTTTACAGATTTAGTATTATTATTACTTCGTACAAACAGTGACGGTCATATAGAAGATGTACAAAATATATTTATATTACCCGATGTTGCAATAGACCAAAATAAATTAACACAACATACAGCAAGTGTAGGCGGACAAAATTTTAGTTTTTATACAATGGGTTATGATTTAACGCCCGAAAAATTTAATACTGTAATAAATAAAATAAATGCTTTTTCTGATTATACGCCGAAAAATAATAAATGTTTTGTATATCCATACAATTATTTATTTGTTAGCAATAATCAAGGTAGCAACAATATATATAAATATGAAGATTTTAATACAGAAAATTGTGTATTTGAAAATCAATTTAGTATTGCTATCGGTGGAAGTGGTAGAATTGTACCAAAGAATTATAAAGGTATGGCGACAAATGATGATGAAGCGTTAGCTTTGGGAAAATATCCAACTTGTGCTTGGAGTTCGGACGCATTTACAAATTGGCTAACACAAAATAGCGTTAATATGGCTGTTAGTTTAGGTTTAACAGCTGGGGCTATTGCGGGTACTATTGCAACTGGCGGGGCTACTGCTCCAGCACTTGCTGGGGCTGTAATGAGTGTAGCTGGAAATATAGGTAACACAATAGGACAATTTTATCAAGCGTCATTACTACCTAATATAAATGGCGGTCAAGCTAACGGCGATGTAATATGGGCTTGTAATAGAAATATATTTACTTTTAGACAAATGAGAGTAAAAACAGAATATTTAAAAATTATAGATGATTACTTTACACGTTTCGGATATGCTGTAAAATCTCTTGCAATACCTAATATTACCGGTCGTAGATATTGGAATTATGTAGAAATAGGAGCAAGCGAAGAAATAGGATACGGCGAAGTACCAGCAAAATATATGGATACTATAAATAATGCTTGTAGACGTGGTGTTACAATTTGGCACAATCACGAAAATTTAGGTAATTATAGTTTGAATAATACAATAGTATAGAAAAAGAGAGGAAATATCCTCTCTTTTAAATTTATACTAGAACATTTGAAAGCAATAAATTATTTGTTGGGGTAAGTGATGTGTAATCACTTAATAATCTTGATGAGTCATTAACACTTGAATTTTTTATTGGAACAACATCGAAAATAATGTTTGAAGAATAATTTGTAATATAATTGAATTTTACATTAGTAATGTTTGATGTTGGTTTTATACAAATATAAGTTGTATTATCAATTGTAACTGTTCCAAGTGTCCAATTTGAATTTCCAGTACCTTTATTAAATTGAATTATTGAATTAACATTTATATTTTCATCGCAATTAAATCTTATTGTATACTCAAAACCATTAATATATAATTTACCATTTATAACATTATATGGTGTATTCTGTGATAATATAGAAACTACATACCAAGTATCTGCACTTAAATTTTTATTTCCAATGTAAGGTGCTTGTGTGCACATTATTATATCACCTGGATTTGTTAATCTTGAAATATGTGTTATTAATGCATTTTTTACTTTAAATTGTGCATAATTACTTAATCTTTGTCTTAAATGTATTACTTCACACTCAATATTTTTTCCCAAGTCTAAAGTAGAATTTATTAAAAGAAATTTAGGAGCACTTGTTAAAAAGTCAAATAATCTGTTATTTACATCTCCTCTTGCATTATAATAATTTGCACCAACAACATTAATTGCTTCTTCCGTATTAATTTCTAACATTTTGTAAACGCTATCTCCATAACAGTCAATTAATCTTAAAAATGTGTTTACTTCTGCAAACATCGTCAAAGGATAATATAAATTAAATTCAGTTCCATTTCTAGTGTAAGGGTCAAAATTTGATGTTGTCTGGTCTTTCCAACGAAGAAGAACTTGACATTCCTTAATAAGTGATGCTCCATTAACTATAAATCCTTTTCTAAATCCGTAAATTCTGCACATATTTATATTATTATCAGTACAATTCATAATAACGCCTGTTCCGTCAAATTCACTTCCTTTTCCATAAAGTAAACAATCATTCATCAAAACATCTGCTGGACTTCCTGTAGTTTCTCCAATTCTCATACAATTTAAAAATCTGTAAAATTTACAATTGTATATTTTTAAATCTTTATATCCTTTTATAATATCTATACAATAAGTTGTATTACTATTTTCACCTTCTACAAATAAATCTTTTATATAAGAAGGAAAACCTACATCATTATTTCCTCTTGTTCCTTTATCAAAACCGATATAAAATAATCTATCAAGTGTCACATTATTAATTAATTTTGCACCGTTTCCATTAATTGATACTTTTTCATTTTCTTTGTATGGTAGATTTATTGTTTGATTTACAATATAAGTACCTTGTGAAAAATTAATAGTTCCCCCTTTATTTGCTAAAATACAATTGTTTATTGCTGTTGAACTATCTACTTGTGCTGTTGGGTCTGCTCCATAATATATTGGGTTTGTTTTATCATTTGTTATAAAATTTGAAATACGTTCCGCAATTAAATTTGGATAATTTGTAAGTGATATTATGTTTAAATTATCTACTACATCAGTATTTTCAATTTCTCTTATTTTATAAAAATACATTATTCCGTCATTTATTGAGTTTGTTCCATAAGTTTTAACAAAACTTCCATTTGCTATATTTTCAGCATCTTTTAACTCTGAAAGTGTATTATAACATAATATACCTTGTAAAGTTAAATATTGTGCAATAATTTCTGCTAATTGTCCGCCTTCTGCCATTTCATTAAGTTTATTGTTTATTTCTTCTTGTACATCTAAATTTTCAAAATAATTATTTACATAATTTTCTAATTCTATAAAAGCATTAGTTAAATTTTCCATTTGTGTTCCTAATGTATTTTGACTATTAATTATTGTATTTATTTCTTTTCCTAATTTGCAAAATAATTGCCACTCTGTAAGAGCATCAAAATCTGCCTCAATAAAAGGGAAATTTTCTAAAACAAACCATTTAAAAGGTGTTAAATTTGTATAATTAAATATATTCATTTTTCTTCTCCTCTCTTTATACTAACTGATAAAAAAGACACTCTAAATCTTTAAATATCATTGTATATATTGATTTTATATTTTCTTGCATTTCTTTTAAAATTGCTATTTTATCTGCTGGCGTTCTTGTAATTGTTTCGTTATATTCGTTTACATCTGTGCCGTTATTTTGTGCTTGTGATGTTCCTTGACTTGTAGAATTATCCTCGCCATTATTTGTATTTGTATCATAATTATAATTTGTAACATAACTTCCGTTACGCAAATCTTCTAATTGATTTTGAGGTAGTTCGCTATTTCTTCTATCTGATATATCCGCCGTCGATGTAGTACTGTGATTACTCATTTGATTACTTGTATTATTTGTACTTTCTGATGTTCTATTATCTTTTCCAGTTCTTGTAGTTACTTCGCCGTCGTTAAATATTTCCCAATTTTCTAATGCGTCAAACATTTTATTATATAAAGGCATAATCTCATTTAATTTTACATCTAATTGAATACGAAAAGCTGTTACTGTTTCAAAACCTATACGCCTTTGTAAAAAATGATTTAGTATCATTGTTTCAAATTTTTCCTTTGTAATATTAGAAGTTAAAGGATAATCAAAATTAAATATTGTACTACGTCCCGCTTTTGCTAAATCTTTTATTTTTACTTCGGGTGCTGGCTCGTTTAAATCTACATCGGGATTTACTATTGCTTCTAATATTGTATATATTGTTGGGGGCTTATTACAATTTGGCGGTAAAAAAGGATAAAACATAAATAATCCGTTATAATATGGTATCATCTTCGCCCTCGCTTTCTACGTCGTATTCTTCATCTTCTTTTTCGGAAGTTGGTACGCCGTCATAATATTTTACTTCTATTTCTTTTTCTATTGCTGGCTTTCCATTTATTAAAATTTTATTTGCTAATTTTTCGTTTATTTCTTCTATTGCTTTTTGTCTAGGCTCAAAACGACTATAACGGCTGGCTACTGTTCCGCCTTGACTTGCTAATACTTCGTCTTTTATATTACGTTCTTTTTTCTGAAAATTCATATTTGCAATACCAATTAAACGTAAAAATTCGTTCCAGTCTTTTTCTTTGTGTAAGTCTATTTTATCTGCTACAAATGGTGCGGGTGCAAGTACTAATGTTGTATCGTCCAAGTCTAAATCTTCATACGCAATTACTGTATTTTCCATAGCGTCTACATTATTTACTAAATCTTGTATTGACTTTACTTTTTCTGATTTTGTTTTCCAAAATCTAGGTGTTTTTTGCTGGGCTATATTTATATCTGCTGTTCTAGTATCTAATGCTATACGTTCCGCATATTGTAAAATATCAAGCCATAAAGGATAACGTCCATTATTATCATACATAATAACAAAATCATCTTGACTTTTAATAAATTTACTATAGCCATTTTGTGATATTACTTGTATGCTTGTAGGTCTACCGTATACGTCTAATTTTCCCATATTTTGATATGGCAATGCTAATAATCCTAAAACTTCATCAACAAAAAATGCTATACTTCCTTTTCTTAAAAGTGTTTTGTTTAAGTATGCTGTATCAATATATTTAGGCATATTTGTAAATTCAAAGACATTTTCAGCAAGTGTTAATAATTGCCTTCTATACATTTCATACGTTTTGAAATTTGAAATTTGACTATTTATTAATTTGTGTTGCATTTATTTTCTCCTTTCTTTTAAAATAGGGAGCATTTTAAGCTCCCATATTATATTTAAAACTCTATGCGGTTGTAATAGTAGCTGTTCCAGATACTGTTTTATCAAATATACTTGTTGCTGTCACTGTTACTGTAGAAGCTGCTGTATATCCTGTTGGTATTTTTAAGTATCCATCATCTGATATTGTTACTCCACCTGTTTCAGATGTTGAATCAACAGCCCAATGAACAGCTTTATTTGCGAATCCTGTTGTTGCAACTGTTGCTGTTAGTTTTACTCCTTGACCTGCTGATACTGTTGCTGTAGATGGACTTACAGTTACAGATGTTACTCCAGGTGTTCCTGTTGTAAATACACAAGCGTTTGCAAAAGGACTTGTTGAGAAAACTCTCCATGCGTGCAAGAAATGATTATTTGTCAAATTAGTTGGATTGTAAAATTCTGTCATTTTTTCTCCTGAAGCAGTATCTAACGCATAATCATAATCCATGAACCACTCTCTTTCTATTAAAACAGCTGGAACTGTAGCTAATGCTGTTAAATCATCAGATGTAAATGAAACGTAAGCATCACCTAAAAGTTCAGTCAATCTTGCAGTGTCATGATTGTCAAATTCATCACAAAGTACTAATCGAGAGCGAAGCTCTGCTTCATCTCTAAAGAAAGATGTTGCCATTACATCTGTGCTATAATCAGCTTCATTAGCTGTATTAACTATTAATATTTGATCTTCAAATCTTGTTGCTTTTCTAATTCCTGCTGGGTTATAGTTTGGACTTCTAAATGACATTTTATTTGATACAGCTTTCATTGCTGAAACTCTTTGACGTGGTGTTAGACTTGAATAATTATCAATTTTAACAGGTGTTACAGTTCCATCTAATAATCTTCTACATAACATATATTTATCTACTATATATGTATCATATTTTAAAGATTCATATAACATAGATATTGCATTATCAATATATGTAAACAAATCCTCTGTTTCAAATGCCATTGCAAGTTGTGAATCAGATGTAGTTGTTTGATAAAATTTTTGAAAATTTACTTCATGCATATAATTAAATACGTTTGGTACAACATTTGTTAAAAATCTATCAACATCTGTAAAATTAGCATTATAATCATATACATTGCATAAATCGTTTATGATTTCTCTAATTTGTTGTCCAAATCTTAGTGTTCCTCTTTTTGTAAAATCCCATGGATTATCCCATGCATTTCTTTTGATTACTGTTAATCCTATTAAATTTACTGTGTTAATAAATGCATTTCTATATCTTTGGTTATTTATTATAATTTTTCCTATTGGTGCTATTGATTGACCTTGAACAGGTAAGTCAATTTCTCCAGCTAATTCTGGTGTTACATTAATTATATAACTCAATAATTCAGCACTTGTATTTGCTGAAAGAGCTTTTACTGATCTACTCATATTAAATTTCCTCCTAAAATTAAATTTCTTTTACGTCGATTATTTCTTCTTCTTTTAATTCTTCATCGACTTCTTTATCTTCATCGTATTTTTTGTCATCACCATTTAAGAATCTTTGTTTATACTTTTCTTGTAAATCATCAAGTTTGGCTTGTAATTCATCTATTTTAGATGTATCAACTTCGCCAACTTCCATGCTGTCTTCGATATCTTCTAATAATTGTATTGCGATTTCGTTATCTGTTACAAGCTCATTTACTTTTGTTTTTAGTTCTTCTTTATTTAACTTCATTTTCTCACCTTCTTTCATCTAATTTCTCACATAGTTTTGTTAATGCAATTGTGTTATTATTTAAAGCTGTTTTTATTTCATCTTTAAATTCTAACATTTCTTTACTATGCTGTGCATTTAATTCTTTAACATCCTCGCGATTGTTTTTAGATTGCTCCTTAACGTATATTGCCATTGATATACAAGCAATAATTGGAAATCCTAATGTACCTATTAATTGAACATAATTATCCATTTTTACCTCCTTCAACTTTAATGTAAACATTACTTGGCTGTACTGTTGTATCTACTGTTAATATATTTGTTCCTCTTATTGTTGGAATATTTACATTTGTATCTGATAGTGAGATACTTTCATTTTCTTCAATTGGTTCATCTATATAGATGTTAGTTGTTGTTGGTTCATGGTATGGTTCGTATGTATCATCTTCTATTGTTGTTAATCTTATCATGGGATAAAATTTAAGATTGTTACAGTTGTATCCAGCACCAACTCTAATTCCAAAAAAGTAATTTCCAGGAGAATTAACAGATATTATAACACCGTTCCCAATGTCAAATCCTCCAACGGTTGCATATTGGCTGTCTCGTAAATCACATCTTAGTTTTGTAGAATCTTGATTTTCAGGACATCCGCTTAAAACATATCTTGCAGCAGTTAAATATACAGGAAACGCTAAAAGTGAAAAATTACTTGAAGGTGTTCCATTTAATACAACAGTTCCATCATCGTTTTTTTGAAATGTAATTCCAGCTCCTAGCTGTGTTGTTGAAAGTTTTGTATTTAATAAATTTTTTCCATTTATTACAACAGGTACTTTGTAGCCATATGGTTCATATTCAAGGATGGTAGAACCAATGCAAAACATTGTATTCTGACTAAGTGTATCAGTAGCACTAAAAGACAATAATTTCACAAATTTAACATTATTATCTGCTATATCATAGTAAGTTGTTTTTGAGCCATAATCTTTTCTGAATATTTTGTTATTTGGGTCGTACGTTCCGATATAATTTTTATTGATATCATAGCCGATTAAATTGACTGAGACATTTGCTCTATATATGCCATTTGATACAGCAATAAAATCTGACATTATAGCAGATGGATCTGCTTGATTTATTCCTGTTGACCACGTGATACGATAACCTGTTGTCACTGTACTGTAATCAAACAAATTCTCCGTCCTATCTCCAACACCCCCGACTTGCACCATATATCCTATAATCTAATAAATTTTTTCCATTTCCTTGAAAAGTTATTGGTGGTATACCTTCAATTTCAATACCTCCATATCTATCATATAAAAATTTTTTAAAATAAGCAGGAATGTTCATTTTAGCTAAAAAATATTTATTTATCATTTAAATCACTACCTTCGTCTTTAGTAATATTTTCTTTAGTAATATCATCATTTTTAATCACTTCATCATTTTTAATGATATTCTCTTTATTAATATCATCAATTTTAATTACTTCATCATTTTTAATGACATTCTTTTTAGTAGTTTCATTATTTCTTTGATTGTTTTCACTTTGCCCGCTTTCTACATCTGAATTGTACCATGTTCCTTTATAGAAAATAAATAATTCTCCTGTATCTATTATATAACATGTAGAGCCGTCGTTTATATTTTCACCGTCTGGCATTGATTCATTCTCTAAACGAACAAAGTCAATCCTATATTTTAAATCTATCATTTTTATCACCCATTTAATTATATGCACATTTTTAAGTTTTTGTCAATACAAAAGCGAACACTTTTTTATAATGTTCGCTTTCTTATTTTATTTGCAAATAAAACCCATGGAAATTTTTTCTTTTTAAATATAGATGGTGGTTCGGGTGGTGTAGTTCCGTCCCAATGTACTATTGTTCCCCTTTCATTTGGTATTCCTAACGCATCGCTAGGATTTAAAAATGTATCATAATTCCAAATAGGGCTTGTAGAATATTCCAAATGTAAATGTACTCCTGTTACATTACCTGTTGCCCCCATAATTCCAACTATTGTATTTGTGTTTACTGTGTCGCCTACATTTAAAGTACTCGCACTTTGCATATGACAATAACGCCAATAATTTCCTATTTGACTGTCTTGTATAATTATTTGATTTCCTAATGTTCCGTCATATGTTTTTGAATATACTGTCCCCGAACAAACAGAATATAAATTCGGATTAGCTGGCGTACTTCCATACGGTGCAAAATCTGTACCCGTATGAAACCTAGACCAATTCGGACCAGTTTCCCCATATACAGCTGTTAATATTGTATCACTATGCACCGGCGAATTATTTATCGTTACTTCTGCCATATTATTTAATCACCAACTTTTGATTTGGATATATTAAATTAGGATTTTCTATATTATTATCTTTTGCTATTTTTTGGTATGTTGTATTATATTTTTGTGCTATTGCTGATAATGTATCACCAGATTTTACTGTGTATATTATTTCGCTTGAAACATTTTGCCCATATATAGAATTTACTTTTGCTTGTACTTCATTATATAAATTACCTAGTTTTTTCTTTCTTTCTTCGCCGTTTCCATATTTTCCAGCTATTACCTCTTTTGCTAATTCTTCTATACTTTTTGAGTTATCAACAGAGTTTTCCACATCTTCCACATTGTCATATTTTGTTAAATTATTACTATTTATTATTGACATAATTGTATTTATATATGTTGGACTTGTAGCATAACCACCGTTTTTTATTGCCGTTATACATTCTAATGGAGTATTTGCAACACAAGCTTTTCTATATCTCTGTGTTTTTGTTATTAAATCAAAATAATCAGATATGCTCTCCTCTAAACTATTATATGCTCTGAAACAAGCTGTAACATTTGTGTATATTTTTCCATCATAACATTCCTGCGTTTTAGCATTATATAATTTTCCTTTCCAATTTGATGTTGCCTTTATTCCAAATATTGCATTTGCTTTCATCATTATTTTACTTTGTCCCCAATTGCTTTCACATATTGCTTGTGCGATTACTACACTAGAAAATAAAGGATTTCCTCTTTTGTTGTTTTCCTCAACAACTAACTTTGAAACAGTTTCTAAAAATTCATTTTTTGTCATTTTTCATTTCCTCCCTTTGAAATTATTTTTCCTTTGACAACAAAATTGTCAATCTTTAAGTCTTTTACTTTCCCAATAAATCCTGAAATTAAATATTTCATATTTGATCTCCTTTCACATTTTTCTAACGACTTTTTTTTATATGTTTTATCCTCTTTTTCAAGCTCTGATTTAAGCATTCTATTTTCAGTTTCTAACTCTCCTAATCTTGCTGTATATTCATCACAATTGTGACATTCTTTTTTGTGTTCTTCTTTTTCTTTTTCATAAGCTGTTAGTAGAGTTTCTATGGCTTCTTCTAGTCCATCACTATGTTTTATATTGAATAATTTATGTTCTGTTATAAATTTATCTAATATCTTGATTGATTCTTCTATATTCATTTACTTACACCTCTCTTCAAAATACTTTCTTATATTTTCTATTGTAGGTATTATATTTTCATCAAATTCAGTTGTATCAAAGTAATTATGCCTTATAATATATAATATAATTTCATCTATTAATTTATCCTTTTGTGTATTTAAATCTAATAAATTATTTATTCTATTATTAGCTTCATATAAATCTTCTTCAATATTCATTTACTTACACCTACTTTCTAATCTCCTTGATAAAAATAATTATTTGCTTTGACAATAAGCAATAACCAAACTAGCGATATTGCTTTTAATAATACTAGACTAAGTGTTAATTTCTCAAAATCTGATATAAGAAGTATAAATGCGATAAATGATATTATTGTTAATATTACTTTTTTCATATGTTCATCCCCTTCCGACAATTATAATATACTACAAATTGTTTTACTTGTCAAGTATATTTTATAAAATTTATTGAAAAAATCTTAATACAAAATGTTGTTCGGTTATTTTAGTTGTCATAATTTATTTGTTATATATACTAAATAATACTTGACAAATTTATGATTTTATGTGTCGCTTGCGAGAGTAGACTTTGAACGGGGAAAATTTGTTCGGTTTACAATAATCGGAGCTACCTACCAC
>JAEEGL015781851.1_pt1 | contig 16220 bp, 13 predicted proteins | sample 9134231 | NCBI WGS metagenome assembly JAEEGL01 (sample SAMN16246548, study PRJNA631951) | gut metagenome | biome: gut microbiome; feature: rumen; material: fiber-attached | host: Bos | place: Iran: Karaj | collected 2018-10
ATTACACATGACTCTCTTTTACCATATTACAATGAGAAATGTATTATTTTGGTATGATGCTTCATTTGACTAATTATGTCTCATTAAGATTCATGTAATACCATTTTCTGAAAATGTTTTATTTGTAGGATATGTCCTCATATGTCTATTGTATCTTCTGCATGAAAACTGTGTTGCTTAATTCGCGACACAGTTTTTTTATAGGAATAGTAATGAGTGCTAACACATGGCTTGGAGGTATTCTATAGCGGTTTATTAAGCAATTCAATTGCGTTTAATGTATTAAAAACGCATAAATTATGCTTGAAATAATTAAATTTTTCTAAAATCTTGTCATTGTCAAGAGTATATATATGGTTGTATAATCTTGCGAGGCAGTAAAGTAAGTGTAATAGAAAAAATTGATTAATATGTTTTTGAAATATAATTGATCACGGTGCTAAGAAAATTGTGAGGAGATTAGTGTAATGGCAGAGAAGAAGTTAAACGGAACCGTAATTGTAACATACAGATGTAATGCACGCTGTTCTATGTGTAACAGATATAAGGCGCCCAGCAAACCGGAGGAAGAGATTTCCATAGAAACGATAAAGAAGCTTCCCAAGATGTATTTTACGAACATTACCGGAGGCGAGCCTTTTATTAGAACTGATATTAAGGATATTGTTCGCGAGCTTTACAAGAAATCCGATCGTATTGTTATCTCAACAAATGGCTTCTTCACTGACCGTATTGTTGATCTCTGCAAGGAATTTCCGCAGATTGGTATTCGTATTTCAATAGAAGGTCTCGAGAACACCAATAATGAGATCAGAGGTCTTGAGAACGGATATCAGAGAGGTTATCAGACCCTTAAGACGCTCCGTGAGATGGGAATGAAGGATGTAGGATTTGGAATGACTGTTCAGGATAAGAATGCTCCTGATCTGGTTCCGCTTTATAAACTCTCTGATGAAATGGGTATGGAGTTTGCCACGGCATCACTTCATAACAGCTTCTATTTTGTGGAAGCCAAGAACATCATTAAGGATCGTCCGATGGTTGCGCAGAATTTTGAGAATCTTGTAAATGAGCTTCTTGCAAGCAAGAGTCCCAAGAAATGGTTCAGAGCATACTTTAACCACGGACTTATCAACTATATTTACGGACAGAAGAGACTTCTCCCCTGTGATATGTCTTTTGATACGTTCTTTATTGATCCCTACGGAGATGTCATGCCATGTAACGGAACCAAGGACAAAGAGGTAATGGGAAACCTAAATACTCAGACCTGGGATGAGCTTTGGAACTCTAAAGAATCTGAAGAAGTACGCGCCAAAGTTCGCTGCTGCGACAGAGACTGCTGGATGATCGGTTCTGTTTCTCCTGCTATGCACAAGTATATCTGGGTTCCCCTGTGGTGGGTAATCCGTCATAAGGCGAAATTCTGGACCAAGAAGAAGTACAGCATGTATGAGAATAAGATTGTTCGCGACCTTCGTGATGGCAAGGTGACTAAGGAAGAACTCGATAAGTGCAGCACTTGCGATATGTGTGCTGTAGTAAATAATGGGCTTTCTGTTGCGTCGATGGAACAGCTTAAGGATAGGACCGGAGAAGAGATTGTTGATGCTGATGTTGCAGCGCAGATGGGAAAATAGGGCACATCGATCGTGAGGTAAAGTAGATGAAAGGTAAGAAATTTAGAATTGGATATACAACCGGAGTATTTGATTTATTTCATATTGGACATTTAAATGTTTTGAGAAATGCGAAGGACCAGTGCAATTATTTAATTGTTGGAGTAAGTACGGATGAACTGGTGGAGGAATATAAAAAAAAGAGGCCAATCATACCTTTTGATGAAAGAGTCAAGATTGTCGAAGCGATAAGGTATGTAGATGAAGTGGTTCCACAGACATCTATGGACAAATTTGCTGCATGGGAAAAGCTAAAGTATAATGCACTTTTCCATGGAGATGACTGGAAAAATAGTGATATGTATAATAAATATCTTGAAGAATTTGAGGGTACCGGAGTGGAACTGGTTTTTTTACCACATACCGAAGGAACATCCTCTACACTTCTTACTGAAGTGCTTCATTCGGTAAGAGAGAACGCATAATTTGACAGTGCAAAAGGCTTAATGTCATAGTTTTGTAAAATCTGAAAATGAATCTTAGGGAGAAGTGTTTGAGCTGGTGATATAAGGCTGTATTTGAAATGATGCTACAAGTAATGTGCTTGCTGGTTGTCTTTTGCAAGCACATTTTTGCTTTAGATGTGAATTGAGAATATTTGGTCTTACTAATGGTATTGGGGGTAACTTGTCTATGAAAAAAAGATATGATGCATTAGACGGATTAAGAGCTTTATCATGTATTGGAGTAGTTACGGTACATATAAAAGCAAATGCTTTTCCAGAGGTTGGAGGAGTGATATTTGATAAATTGTTTACAACACTGGCTACTGTTGTTTTCTTATTCATGGTAATCAGTTCTTTTAGTATGTGCTGTGGCTATTATGATAAGATGATTGAGATGAAGCTGGATGTTGTTTCATTTTACAAGAAGAGATATCAAAAAATACTGCCTTTTTTCGCGTTTTTGTGTTTGCTCGATGTAATTATGAATCCATCAATAGACTCGTTATTTGAAGCGTTTGCTAATCTTACTTTATGTTTTGGATTAATTCCTAATGCCAATATTAGTGTTATAGGCGTGGGGTGGTTCTTGGGAGTGGTATTTGTTTTCTATCTAATGTTTCCATTTTTCTGCTTCTTATTGTCAAATAAGACAAGGGCTTGGTGTGCTATGGTAGCGTCTCTTATTATGAATTATTTATGCCGTGAATATTTTCAGGTAGGGAGACAGTCGATTGCTTATAGTTTTGTGTTTTTTATGGCTGGAGGAATGGTTTATATCTATAGAGATAAAATTATGAAAATACCAAGTATAAAATGGATTTCATTATTATTGTTTATTTCAATGGTGGTGATGTACTCCTTTTATTTCCAAAGCATTTCAATTGTATTGCTGATTGATGTATTCGCTTTAATATATGCTATGAGTATTGACGGAAAGAGTATACTTAATCATCCATTCATGAGAAAAATTGGAGAAGTCAGTTTCGAAATCTACTTGTGCCATATGGTTGTATTTAGAATGTGTGAAAAAACACATATGATTAATGTTTTGCCAAAGGATTATGTTGGATATATATTGGCAGAAATTATTGTGCTGTTAGGAAGTGGAATAATTGCTATTACATTTAAGAAAATAGTAGCAACTTCTTTCAAACATGCGATCAGTTAAAAATTCAAAATACTTTGTAGCAATGCTAAAAATGAATTTTTGTTAATTGATGTTGTGAATAGAATTGCAGTGTACGAGGAGCTTGCCAGTGAGCAAATATGCCTTTTTATGTCCGTTCTCATTAGCTTTGATAATTGCAAACATATATTGTTTGATAAAAAAGAAATATATATATATTTTTATCCCATGTATGTTGTTTTTACCAAATTATTATGGTGTAGTACTGTCTGATTCGCTGCCTGTCATTTCTGTGACAAGGATTATGTTTATGATTTTTTATGTGTATGCAATTCTTAATAGAAGAAGGAGCCTACATATAGAGACATTCAGTATTAAAAGAATTCCTCAAGAGCATTTGTTATTGGCGGGGTATTTTGTTCTCAGAATAGTATCAAATGTATATTATATTACGACATATGGACAAGCAATAAAAACTATCTTTGAAATTGTGTTTGAACAGTTGCTTTTTTTGATTGCTATTTATTTGCTGAACCCATCGAAAGGAGAAGTAATTAAACTGATAAAGACTATTGTTTCTATAGCAGTAGTTCTTTTTATGGTAGGTATTTTTGAAAGTATTTCAGGTGTTAGAATATTTGATGCGTTATACACTGTTTCAAGATCGATGCTTAATTTGAAGCTCATGCGTTTAGGGTTGCTTAGGGCAACGACAACGATGTATATGCCGGGCTTTTTTGGAAATATGTGCGTGTTGGTTTTACCTTTGATTTTTTTCCTTTACGAGGAAACGCATAGTTTTAAATACATTTTGGCGTCATTGATTGATGTGATTGCAGTTATTCATTCAGGAGCGCGTTCGGATATGTTATTTATAGTGGTTATTACTATCAGTTATCTGTTGTTTGTTCTTAAGATTAAGGAGAGCAGATTACTTTTTCTCAGAAATGTGCTGATTGTGGTGGCTGCATTATTGGTTTATGTTATGAGTGCATCATTTTTTAGTGATAATTTGAGATATTTTTATATTGGCAATGGAAAGGCTGTTCTTAATGAGATTGGTTTTGATTTTGATCTGAACGAGGGAGCTCCTTCGGGTACGGGAGGATACGGTAATAATGCGAATGGAACTGTGTCACGAACTCGTCAGTTTACAGGAATGTATTATGTGGCAAAGATCAATCCTATATTTGGATTGGGGTCAGGTGCACAGGCTAGAGGTGATATACATTATTATTGGCGTTTTAGCAATGGTAAGGATGATTGGAGAGCAATAACGGTTTATGATTTGGGAATTGTGGAAATCTTTTGTGATGAAGGATTGATTGGATTGCTTGGAATTATTTCTTTGCTGTTATATTTGTTAATAAAAGCGAAGAATAAGAATTATTACCTACTATTGATATTATGTTATCTGTTGTCTACGCTAAATACGTCAAATATGTATCCCTTCTTTATGCTTTATGTGATGCTTATTTCTAGGAATGATTTGACCTGTGATGCCTTTGCTTAAAAAGCGGTATTTGAAATGAGTTTATGAGATGCTTACTAAGTATCATATTAAAAAGAATAATATGGGAAGGGACTTTTATGAAAATTTATTTCATGTGATAATTGCTAAATTGGGAAGAATAGTAGTATAATAATGCGGCATTATGCGTAAATTTACACGAATCGTGAATAAAGCATATTTGTTTCGACTGTAAACAATAAGAAGATGGATTGGTTAAAAGAGATATTTTAATGATGGGTACCTTTCTCGATAATAAAGATACAACTTCATGTTGTGGTTGTTCAGCTTGTGCAGATGTATGTGCTGCAAATGCAATTGACTTTGAATATGGCATAGACGGTGCACGATATCCTCATATAGACATGGAAAAATGCATTTCGTGTGGAAGGTGTAGGAATGTTTGCCCGATGAGAGCGGGATTGTCGACTCCAAAGCCTGATTTTGAGAAAAAAGCGTTTGCATTAATGGTAGAGCCTGAAGAGCTACGTGAAAAGAGTGCCTCTGGCGGTGCTTTTGAAACAATATCAACTACGCTTCATAGAGAACATGCAGATTTAATGATAGCTGGTGCTGTTTGGGGTGAGGATTTGAAAGTCTATCACAAACTTGTTACCTATGATGAAAGAAATGCATTAAAGAAATCCAAGTATGTTCAGAGTAATTGCAAGGGAATATATAAAGAAGTAAAGAAAAAGCTAGATGATGGGATTCATGTGTTGTTTACAGGTACTCCATGCCAGCTTGCTGCGTTAAAGAAATATTTGGGTAGAGACTACGACAATTTATTTTTGGTCGATTTAATCTGTCATGGTGTGCCCGGAGAGTCAATCTTAGATAAATACTTGAAGGAATTAAGTAATAAAAAGAATACTAAGGCAGTAAAAGTTACTTTTAGACATAAGAAAAAAGATCTATATGGTGAAATCCATTCAAAATTTATTTGTGTCGAGTTTGACAATGGAGATATTATTGAAGAGGAAGCTAAAATAAATCCTTATCTTCGAGGATTCCATGCGGGATTGTTTTATAGAGAAAGTTGTTATGAGTGTAAATTTGCTAATAACAATAGATTGGGTGATATTACAATTGGAGACTACTGGCGCATTCAAGAGCTAAACCCGGATTATGTGGACTATTCTGGTGTGTCATGTATGCTAATTAATTCTGAAAAAGGTTCGAATCTGCTTGACAAGATGGGCGATTGTAAGCAATTTGAAACAGAGGTAGAGGCATTATATAGACGCAATGGGCAGATGATTTCTCCATCTAAAAAGCATCCCAGCCGTGATTTGTTCTATTTGAAAAAAGATCATGAATCATTTGATAAAGTTATTGATTCTTGTGTGAAAAAAGAAAGCAGATATAAATTAGTAGTATCGTATCTTTTACCTGGGAGATTGAAACGAAGTGTTAAAAGTATGTTTAAGAAACAAAATGGAGCATTTTATAGTAAATGATGAATTCATTCGCTACATAATATAGTGATATTACAGAAAAGGCAAGGATGATTTATGGACCAGATTACATTGGATAGAATTCATGAAGTTCAGATTGAAATGCTAAAAGCTTTTCATTCTTATTGCAAGGAACATGATATTAAATACACGGTGATTTGCGGGACTCTGCTAGGAGCAATAAGACATAAGGGGTTTATTCCTTGGGATGATGATATTGATGTAGGGGTAGTAAGAGAAGATTATGAAAAATTGCTTAAACTTCTTAAAAAGGAACCTATTATTGGATGCTTCATCCAGGAATACTCCACAGATGAACATTACTATCAGCCATATGCGAAACTTGTAAAAAAAGGTACCGTTTTTGTTGAAGCATATCGTAAGAATTGCAAAGCTAAAAGTGGTATATTTATTGATATTTTCCCATTGGATAGTATAAAACAACCTGGCCTGTTTACTACTAAAGTAAGAAGGACTTTTTCAAGGCTTATTACTTTTGGAATATGGAGTAAAGAAGGCTGTCATATGGAAAGAAAGGGAAACAAAAAGCTATTGAATGTACTTGGTACAGTAGTTGGAATTCTTCCTAAGGGGTGGCTGGTTAATCTACAAAAGAATTTGGTCGTAAGACAACGAAACGACTGGGGATACTTGGCCAGTATGTTTTCGAGTAATTATGATAGCGACAGGTTATATTTTAAAAAGACAGATTTTGACAGATTAATTGAAATCGGATTTGAGGATACTGTTGTAAATGCTCCTGAAAACTGGGAGGAGAATCTAAAAAGGCTTTACAAGAACTATATGGAGCTTCCACCGGAAAATAAGAGAAATTCAGGTCATGATGTGTACAAAATCTCGATTTAATTCCAGGTACAAAAAGAGGATTAAGAATGAGAGTATTAAATCTACTAACTAGTGGCGAGGCCGGTGGTATAGAAAGTCTGTGCAGAGATATAGGACTTAATAGTGATTATGAAAATGGATTTTGTTTTTTGTTTTCGGAGGGTTCCATATATAATAATATGAACGAACTAGGGCTGAAAACTTATTCGTTATCAAGCATAAAGAATAAATTAAGCGTTAAAAGACTCTTCTTGTTAAAAAAATACGCTGAGCCCTATGATATCATTTGCGTACATCATGGAGATCCCTTTTTGAAATTATACGGTATACTGTTGAAAGTGTTTAGCAAGAAAAAAATGGTAACAGTAGTCCATTCCTGTTATGAGCGAAAATTCTTTTTCCCTAATAGTAAAATTAAATTTCACTTTGCACATTTTATATTTGCACTGGGACTGAAGTGTTCTGATTTGATAATATTTGTATCTAATGCAGGTAAAGAATCGTATGAGCAGGAATTTGACCTGAAGAACAAGAAAAAGACTGTTGTTTATAATGGTATATCTACAGACAAAATCGCGAGAGGGAAAAAGCATGTTGTTCCTTTGACAAAACCATACAACATCACATATATCGGAAGACTGAAATATGTAAAGGGACTAGATTATTTGGTACGTGCTATAGCAAAAATCAAAGATGAATATTCCCTTTCGGTTTCTATCGTTGGAGATGGTCCTGAAAGAGATGAATTAGAAAAGCTCGCAAATGAGTTTGGACTTAAAAATGTAATAAGATTTGAAGGAAGACATTCTGATGTAATACCGTTTTTAGAAAAGGCAAGTGTGTTTGTTTATCCTTCTGTTTGGAAAGAAGTTTTTGGTATCTCGCTGGTAGAAGCTATGGCATTTGGAATTCCTTGTGTTGCAAGTAACGTCGGAGGTATTCCGGAAGTTGTGCAGGATAGAAAAACTGGATTTTTGACGAAAGCAATAAGTGACGATGCTCTTGCAGAAGCGCTGCGTCATGCTCTTGACATTCTGAATAATGAGAAGATAGTTGAAAAGATTTCGCTGGATGCCAAGGAGAGGGCGGCATACTTTTCAATAACCAATACATGTAATAAATTAAAGGAAGAGTATTCCAAACTGGTTGTAGAGAAATAATATAGAGGAGCTAAAGTGAAATATATAACATTTGACAAAAAAAATATACTGTTTATGTTGTTATTACTGCTCCCGGAGCGTGTGTTTTTTTTGATAAACCAAGATTTATTTTTGAGTGTATTTCATATTAAGTACTCGGATTTTGTACTTTACATTTATTTGGCGTTCTTTATATACGTCCTTTTTCATTTTAAGATAAATGATATTCAAAAATATTACTTTATGTTAATTCTTTTGTTGATTATACCATTGATTATTATTTCATCGTTAGTTTCGTATTACTTGTTCAATCAACCGCTTGGTGCAAGTTTTTCAGGCCAAAAAGGGTTTGTAATGATCATTTGTACCTATTATATCTTTAGAACGCTTATTTTGGAGAAAGCCATAACAACGGATTATCTATGGAAGTGTTTATACAGGTTGTCTATTGCACTTACCGGGGTTATTATTGTTCAACATGTTGTAGCTAATTATGTAAGATTCTTAAGTGTTGGATATGGTAGAAGATTTGGAATACGAATTATGGATAATTTTACTTATCCAACAATTCTTTTAATAGGTTCATTGGTACAGTTCTTTAATACATCGAGCAAGAAAGGCAAAATTAGGGCAGTTATAGGGCTGTTAATGTCATATTATCACGTAGTATTTGTGTCCCAAACCAGAATTATCATGGTGTCATATGGTGTGTTAACAATTGTGATGGCGTTGTTTTATCGAAATAGCCCATTGAAAAAAATAACATATTTATTTTTGGTTGTAGGAGCGATACTTATTGTGTTGCAAACTGATTTGGCACAATACCTATTATCAGCACTTGGCGATTCTTCGACAGATCCTTCGGCACAGATAAGAGATATTGGTAGGGCATATTATCTTTCAGAAATTATCAAAACGCCATTAGTAGGAAGAGGTTACCCGCTTGGTGGAAGTGCGCTTGCGTATCAAGCTTCTGGTGCGAATAACAACATATATCTAAATGATAATGGAATATTTGGATTTGCATATATATATGGAATAATTGGTATCATTTGGTATGTTTGGCTAACAATTAAGATGTTTATATGTTCTTTTAAGGCTGTGTCAAAAGGCGATTACAGATTTTTACTTTTTACAGTATATTTGCAAGTGATATGTGTAAACATTATTCATTGGTATTGGCGCTTTTCGTTTGTAGTGGTATTTACCATAATGCTTGTATTGATGGAAGAGTGCATAAATTACGTATCTGATCATAAAGTTAGTCTTTATTTTGGCAATTAAACATGTGTGATAATAAACTGGCAATAATTGTATTAAATTATAACAAATATGAAGATACTATTCAGTGCGTACGACAACTTTTGATATCTCAGAAGACTGTATATGTAGTAATAGTTGATAACGCTTCTACTAATGATTCTTATGATATTCTTGTTACAGAGTTTGGTAGAGAGGAAAATGTATCTGTTATCAGGAACCAGATAAATGCAGGATATGCAGCCGGTAACAACTTTGGCTTTAGATATGCTCTTGAAAAATACCCTGATATCAACTATGTTGCAATCATGAATCCGGATACATTGGTGACAGAAGCAAACATCTTTGTGAAGATGATGAAAAAAGCATCGTTATATGAAGATGTGGCAGTAATTAGTCCAGTTCTGTTGTCTCATGGAGTATATGATGTTTATCACTCTTATTGGGATATACCTTCATATTCGGAAATGATTAAGCGTGGCTTTATTAAGTACAGAAAAAGAAAACAGTCTCCGCTTATTGTGCTTCCGGAGAAATGTGCTTACGTAGATGTTGTGCACGGAAGCTTACTTTTGATTAAAGTAGAAGTTCTCCGGAAAATTGATTTTCTTGATGAGGGAACATTCTTATATGGAGAAGAGAATATATTGGCATTAAGGCTTAGACAGGCCGGTTATCGTGAAATGATAGATCTTGAACACTTTTTTCAGCATAATCATGCTAAGAAAGGAAAGGCAACTTCGCTTAAGGCTAAATTATTTGTTCCCAACGAAGCGCTGAAATCAAGAGAGTACACTTGTCGCAAATACTACAATAAAAGGGGATATTTGCTAAAAGTATTTAAAGTGCTCAATAATATAATTCTAACCGTGTCATATCTGAAAGAAAGAGTAGGACGATAGGGAGCTTTTATGAAATTAGCTATTTTGACCTGGGTGTCAGGTACATCTAATTACGGTTCGGTTCTTCAAGCGTATGCGCTTCAGGAATATCTTGCGATGCAGGGCTTTGACGTAACTGTACTGAATTATAAGCCGACGATGAACGATGTTATATATCCGCCAAAGTATAATTTGTACTATAAGAAAGCAATTAATAAAATTGATCGTTTGGCTCGTAAAGATGTAATGATGAAATATATATTGAAAAGAGCCCAGCTCGTATGTGATGAGTTTGTGTTACATAACATCGAACTATCTAAGCCTATTCATGGGATTGATGGATTAAAAAAAGTCGCAGATAAATTTGATGTGTTTATCTGTGGCAGTGATCAGATATGGAGCATGAACAAAAAAGTGAACCCTGCTTATTATTTGGAGTGGGTTCCAAAAAATAAGTTCAAGATTGCATATGCTCCCAGCCTTCCGGTTCACAATCTGAACAAACTGAAAATTGATTTTCTTAAGCAAGCATTAGTAAATTTTGATGGAATATCTGTACGAGAAGAAGAAACTGCTACAACTTTAACCTCGATTGTTGACAGACAGGTGCAATCTGTATTGGATCCAACATTACTGGTTGACAAAAAGCTTTGGGAAGACTTACTTATTGATGGCTCAGCAGATAATGGTGAGCCATATATTTTGTGTTATTTCCTTGGAAGAAGAGATTTTTACACTCATGGAATAGAGAAAATTCAAAAGGCTACCGGGCTTTCAGTAAAGCTTATTCCAACTTCTTTAGACAGTAAGGCATTTGACTTTGATGTGCTTGAAAATGTAGGCCCGACGGAGTTTTTACGTCTCATTAAAAACGCTGAATATGTGATCACGGATTCTTATCACGCAACAATTTTTTCAGTGATTTTCCACAAGGAATTCTTTTTATTTAAACGATTTGATGATGAAAAAAAAGACACGCAGAATATTCGTATTTATGACCTGGCAGGGAAGCTGCAGATTGGCAGCAGAATTATAGACTCTGACACATCACAGCTTTGGCCGGCAGAAAAGATTGATTATGTCAAAGTTGATGAGTGCATTGCTCGGTTACAGAATAAATCCAGAGCTTTTCTGATCAATGCTTTGCCCGATGTTAAGCCTGCCGACAAGGAAAATAGTAACAATACATCAGTAAATAGCTTTGATGCGGTCTACAGTGATAATAGTAAATGCTCCGGTTGCGGGGTATGTCATGATGTTTGCCCTGTAAATGCGATAGTAATGCAGGAGGATAAGAACGGGTATAAGTATCCCGTTATAAATCCTGATGTCTGTTTAAAATGCGGGAAATGCAGAAGGACATGCCCTCTTTCAAATCAGGAAAAAAACGATTATAAGCAAGTCGCTTTTATAGCTGCTACAAAAGAAGCAGGCAAATCATACAGATCATCATCAGGTGGTGTATTTCCGCTAATTTGCGAAAAGCTGCTGTCAGAGGGTGGAGTGATATATGGTGCCGAGATCAGTAAGCATAACGATGGATTGTTTTATGTCTCTCATACATGCGTGGATTCTACTGCTGAAGTGACGAAGCTGTACAATTCAAAGTATATTCAGAGCAATACTACAGGTATTTATTCTGATGTAAAAGAAAAGCTAGAGAGGGGCATAAAAGTGCTTTTTTCCGGTGTGCCATGCCAGGTTCAAGGATTAAAGAATTTTCTGGGGAAAGATTATCCTAACCTGCTCACAGTTGAAGTTATTTGCCATGGAGTGCCATCGCATAAGATTTTTCATAAGTACCAGCAATACCTCGAAAAACACATCGATGGAACATTGACAGGTATCTCATTTAGAGATAAGACAAGGGGCTGGGATAAAAACATTTGCGTTGAGTATGTGGATAAGAGGGGAATAACGAAAAAGAAGATTATTCCATTTTATCAATCTTCATATTTCATGTTGTTTTTGAAGGGAGATATCCTTCGTGACAGCTGTCTGGCTTGTCCTTTTGCATCCAGAAAACGTGCGGCTGATATTACATTAGGCGATTATTGGGGCGCAGAATATGAACATCCACATTTTGTAAAAGCTAATGGTAATAAAAGCTTGAGACGACAGGGTTTATCATGTGTAATTATCAATTCTGATAAGGGCAGATCAATGTTTGACCAGATAAGGGATCAGCTTGTATATGAAGAGAGTAGCTATGAAAAGGTGGCGCTTCATAATAAGCAATTATTGTTCCATTTACCAATCTCCAATAATAGAAACAGGTATCTGGATATGCTCTCAAATCAGGATTATTCTGTTGTAGATAAAGATGTTCTTTCCAGATACGGCGCTGCCAGCAAGAAGAGCTATAACATGAATAATCTGGCTATTATGGCCAGGTTGTTAACGACAAAGAATAAGTGAGCATTTTATATGAAAAATAGGAAAATGAATGTATTGCTATGTGGATTATTGGTTACAAACGGAAATCTTGGATGTGTTGCATTAACATATTCAGCTATTAGCGTTTTGCAGATGGTATCCGAGAGAACTGGAGTTGTATTCCACTATAAGATTGTCGCAAGTAAATTAGATGAAAAATCAATAGATGCTCTGTGCGACCAGTTAAATATCGACAGAAAACTTGTTGAAGGCGAAGTGATCAAAAACGTATACAGGAATAGGAAAGAGAAGCAGAAGTTCCTGAATATAGTGAAAAACTGGGCTGATGTAGCTATAGATGCAACACAGGGAGATAGCTTTGCGGATATTTATGGTTGGAGAAGATTCATAAACTATACTTATGCCAAAATCCTTATTGAGAGAAATGGTGTTCCGTTGTTGCTTGCGCCTCAGACCTATGGACCATATAAGAAACTGAAGACCAGGATGATTGCCAAGTACGCTTGCAATAATGCATCTGTTCTCATGTCCCGTGATGAGATCTCAAAAAATGTATTGAAAGAAATGGGCATCAGAAAACCTATAGTTGTTGTATCTGACATGGCATTTTTCCTTCCATATCAGAAGCAGGAACTTGATAATTCTGTGACCAATATAGGGCTGAATGTTTCCGGACTTTTATGGAACGGCGGATATACGAAGAATAATCAATTTGGACTCAGTGTGGATTATCAAAGTCTGATCAGGTCTGCTATTGAAAGGTTAGAATCGGATTCACACAATAGAGTTTATCTGATCGGACATGTAATATCCGATAGTCCTGACAGCGTTGAAGATGATTATTCAGTATGCCGGAAATTAGCGGAAGAGTATAAAGTCGAGTGTGCACCAAAATTCAGAACACCGATTGAGGCCAAATCCTTTATTTCGGGACTTGATGTTTTTATCGGATCGAGAATGCATGCTACTATTGCTTCATATTCATCCGGCGTCGCTACTATTCCGCTGGCATATAGCAGAAAGTTTGTGGGTCTGTTCAATAATCTTAACTATCCATATGTACTGGATATGTGCAGCTTGCCTGAGAGCGAAGTGCTTAATACGATGATAAGATACATTGGAGAATATAAAAAATTGATGGATTGTATCTCAGACTCTAAGACAATGCTTGAAGATAAAAATAAATTGTTTATAGATGAGATTGTGAAATGGATACAGGAGATTTGATATATGGCACATACTCGTTCGAAAAATGCATCTCGAAATATCGTTTCGGGATTATTGAATAAAGCCGTAACTATCCTTTTGCCATTTATTGTCAGAACCGTGATTATTTATGTGTTGGGCAATGAATATGTTGGATTAAGCAGTTTGTTTACTTCGCTCTTACATGTGCTGAATCTGTCTGAGCTGGGATTTAGAAGTGCAATTGTTTACAGCATGTACAGACCAATAGCTGAAAACAATATACCCAAGGTAAATTCATTATTAAATGAGTTTAAGAGGGTATATCGAATTGTGGGTTGTGTGGTGCTCTTTGCGGGAGTAATAATGAGCTTTTTTCTGGACAAACTGGTAAAAGGAGACTGTCCACCAGATGTCAATCTTTATCTGCTATTCTGGATATATCTCATTAATACTGTGAGCAGTTATTTCTTATTTGCATACAAGAGTTCTTTGCTCATGGCAAACCAGAGAAGAGACATTATAAGTAATGTAGATATGGTGTTATCTATAATAGAATACATACTTCAGATCACTTTGTTACTCTTGTTTAGAAACTATTACGCGTATATTATTGTTGTTCCTATATATACAATTGCTAACAATATTGTTTGCGCCAAGATGGCAACAAAGCTGTGCCCTGAATATACTCCGAGTGGAAATTTATCGAAGGAAGAGCGAAAAGATTTGTATTCAAGAACTTTTGCGGTTTTGGGACATAAGATCGGAGCTACGGTAGTTACTTCTGCGGATAGCATTGTGATTTCAGCTTTTCTTGGACTGGCTATTCTAGGCATTTACAGCAATTACTATTACATCATGGTTTCGGTTATCGGTATTTTTACAGTCATTTATACTTCTATTGTGCCCGGTATCGGAAACAGTCTCGTTACTGAAACAAAAGAAAAGAACTATGAATTATTTCAGAAGTTACATTTTGCAGTTTCGTGGATGGTTGGTTTTTGTGCATGCTGCTTTTTGTGCCTGTATCAGCCGTTCATGAGGATATGGGTTGGAGAGAGTCGCATGCTGACGATGGATGTCGTGGCATGGATGGTTGTATATTTCTACACATGGCAGATAAGGGCCATGGGGTCACATTTCAAAGATGCCGCAGGTATGTGGAAACAGGATTTTTGGAAACCATATATCGGAGCTGTTGTAAATGTGGTCACAAACATAATCTTAGTGCAATACATAGGACTGCTTGGAGCATTGTTGTCTACTATTATTATTTATACATTTATCTACTTTCCATGGGAGACAAAGGTCCTGTTTGATGAGCTTTTTGAGCGTTCTGCAAAAAAGTATCTGATAAATACACTTTTTTATGCAATCGCTGCCGGTGGAGTTTCGATTGCCTGCTTTTGGGTGTGCAACAGAATAACGGTCAATAATCTCATTATGAAATTAGTGATAGATGTAGTAGTATGCTGCATAGTGTTTAATGCCTTGTATTTCCTTGTTTTTATGAGATCCAAGTATATCTCAGAAGTTAAGCTGATGTTGCTTAAGGCTGTTCGACGTAACTAACGGAGGTCAATAATGAGAATCTGTGATGATTCAAAGTGTACGGCCTGTGGTGCCTGCAGAGATGTCTGCCCGAAAGGGTGTATTTCTTTTGTCAAAAATGAATATGGTTCACAAGTTATAAGTGTTGATGACAGCAAGTGTATTAACTGTGGTCGCTGTAAGGATGTCTGTCAGGTAATTAATCCATTGCCTATGGTTGAACCTCAGAAGACATATGCTGTGTGCCTTAAGAATAATGAAATCAGAGGTGCGTCTGCTTCGGGTGGCGCAGCATATGCCCTTTATGCAAAAGTGTATGAAGATGGTGGATTGGCATATGGTGCAGCTTTTGATGATTCTTTCAGGGTTGTTTTTTTCAAGACATCCAGTATTGATGATTTAAAGAAATTTCAGGGGTCAAAATATACTTTTAGTGATATGGAGGGTGTCTATAAAGATGTCCTGCAGGAGCTGAAAAACAATAAACGTATCATTTTCATTGGCACATCGTGTCAATGTGCTGCCATGAAGAAGTTCATCCCTGCAGTAATGCAGGAACAGCTGATGCTTGTTGATATTATCTGTCACGGTATGCCTCCGGCGACCTATTGGGAAGAGTATACAGAGAATATTTCGGCGAAGCATGGAAACATTAACAGCGTTTCTTTCAGAGATAACAATATTTTCAGGTTGAAAATCGAGACACAGGACGGATCGGTTATAGAAGAAAAAGCAAAGAACAA
>JAEEGL015850319.1_pt1 | contig 16220 bp, 11 predicted proteins | sample 9134231 | NCBI WGS metagenome assembly JAEEGL01 (sample SAMN16246548, study PRJNA631951) | gut metagenome | biome: gut microbiome; feature: rumen; material: fiber-attached | host: Bos | place: Iran: Karaj | collected 2018-10
TATTTCGCGATTTGTTTCCAGATCATCGACAATCAGAATCTGTTTCCGGTCATGGATCACTGGAATGGATTCGGAATCCGTAATCGCTCCGATCTCCAGACAATCCAGTTCGGATTCCTGGTCAACCGTTATTACGACAACCGGAATCGACATCAGATCTTCATCAAACTGCATTTCTGCCAGTACTTCCCTGCCGTTCTTCTTCGGCATCTGCAGGTCCAGAATGACAAGATCTATATCGCCGATATTATCCCGCATCACTTCCAATGCTTCTTCGCCATCCGCAGCGTAAGAAATATCATACTCACTCTGAAGCAGATCACCCAGTATTTCGCGATTTGTTTCCAGATCATCGACAATCAGAATCTGTTTCCGGTCATGGATCACCGGAATATATTCGGAATCGGTTATCGAGCCGGCTTCCGTATCTACAATCAATACGGATTCTTTCATGAACTGTTTTCGTTCATACATGGCTCTGTCAGCCTCTTCGAAAACCTTTTGAACCGAATCATGCTTGGTTTTACTGTATTCAGCCATGCCGGCGGCAATTGTTTCTCCGATCCGGATTTTCGACGGATCCCCCGGAATCGCAGTGACCCGTTCCAGCAGTTCTTCCCGCTTTGCATAATCCGTTCCGGTCAGAAGAACCACAAATTCGTCTCCGCCCACCCGGAATACCGGACTGTGGCTGAAGATACGGCAGATTTTTGCGCAGCCATTCCGGATACAGGTATCCCCTGCTTTGTGTCCGTACAGATCGTTGACTTCCTTCAGGTTATTGATATCACAGAGTACTAACGCAAACGGTTTCTGCTCTCCCTTTTTGATTTCTGCATTGATATTCTCTTCCCATTCCGAATAGGCATGATTGTTTTTCACCCCGGTCAGGGCATCGATCGTTGCCATCTTTCGGGCAACGGAAAGATTGTGCGTGTATTCCTGTTCGGTTCGAATCTGTGCGTCTACATCAAACAGTCCGATAATCAGGAAGGTATGATCTTCTTCATCGATCTTTGCGGCTTTCAGACGAACATAGGTAGGCAGCCCCTCACTCAACAGACGATAGTCGAGCTCAAAGATACCGTCCCGCTCAATGGTTGAAAGGATATTCTCCTTTGTAATCTGCGCATGGAACAGTTCCTGATCTTCCGGATGAATTGTACGCAGACTGTTTTCCTCGGTCGACTTGAAGAAATCCGCTCCCTGATTGGCAATGCCAAGCTCCTTGTATTCTTTGGAGGAATTGAATTCGGTATACTGATTATTCGCAGCATCCACAAAATACAGTACGATCAGGTTTCCGTTCAGGGCACTGATACGCCGGTAGGCCTTTTTCTCTTCTACTGCACGTTCTGCCGTCAAACGGTCTTTTACCTGGGAATCGACATTGCTGATGCCGATAATGATGTGCTGGCCGATGCGTGTCGCCTTCATACTGACATAGGAAGGTGTACCGTCAATCAACAGACGGTAGTGAAGAATATAGGAACCATGTTTATTGATTTCTTCCAGCAGTTTTTCCTTCTCGATACTTTCAATAAGCTGCTCCTGATCTTCTTCATAAACATAGATCTGGGCATTCTTTTTCGCTTCCGCGAAGAAATCACTTCCCCGCACTTCGCTGATGTATTCACCGGTTTCTGTCCGGGAACCATACTCAATATAATCGTCTGTTCCAAGATTCACGTAATACAGATTGAAAAAATCCCGGGACAAAGCATCGACAATACTTTCGTATATCGCACTATTATTCAGAGCTTCCTGATAAGCAGCCCGCGTCTGTTCATTTTCTTTTCGAATACTGATAACCTCTGTGACATCCATGCACATACCGAGAAGGCACAGCCGTCCGGTTTCATCAATGAATTTCAGTTTTGTTGTCTGAAACTGTTTCTGACTGCCTGCCCCATCGGGCACATCTTCAAAGAAGACATACGGCTCATCCATCGAAAGCGCCTTCTTATCATCCTCTGTGAAGTGCTTCGCCGTTTCCGGATCAAAGATGTCATAGTCCGTAAGTCCCACGACTTCGGAAACCTTTTTATTCGCATATTCCGCAAACGCCTGGTTGCAGGCAAGATAAACACCGGTTTTCGCATCCTTGTAAAAGCTCAGAGCAGGCATATGGTTCAAAAGCGCACTCTGTGTCTCTTTCTGAAGATTCAATTGTTTTGTCAGTTTATCCACCACTTCAAATTCGCGGATTTCTTCCTTTTTCAGGGAACAGACAAACACCATATCCGCTACGATGCCGATCAGTGAAACAATGACCTTCTGCATATTCTGCGGTGTGAACTCTGTAAAATTGTTATCCGTGGAGAAAAAGAATAACGTATACCCCAGCATGATCACTGCTGCGACGATCCCGCCGCCATATCCGAATAAGGCGGAGCACAAGACCAGTCCCGCAATCAGAATCATATTCGGGTTTGGAACTTTGAAATAAAACACAAACAGGATCAGTGTGATCATAATTGCAATCGTTATAATGATTTTTCTGGACAGGCTAACCTGCAATTGCATCAGTGTCGTCTTTCTCGGTTTATCCGTCACTTTCAGTCACCCTTCCTTTCTGTTTCCCTTTATAGAGTATCTGTTAAATCCTTTTACGATTTCTTAATGACCGTTTCTTCAAATTCCGCTGCCGGAAGCGGACAGGAGAAGTAGTATCCCTGAACAAGGGCACAGCCGAGTTCCTTCAGCACCTTAAGCTGCTTTTCGGTTTCAACCCCTTCTGCCACGACCGGCACTTTCAGATTGCGTGCGATATCAAGGATCAGCTTCACCAGGTTGAGATCCTGTTCACTGTGTTCCATATTCCGGATGAAGGCCATATCCATCTTCAGTACATCTACCGGCATCTGCGACAGCATATTCAGCGAGGAATATCCGGACCCGAAATCATCCATTTCAATCACATATCCCTTCTCACGAAGCCTGCCGATGACGCGGATCACCTGATCCGAATCCTCGGTATAGGCTGATTCGGTGATTTCAAGGTGAAGCGCGTTGCGGTCAAGACCGTTGCGCGTTAAGATCTCATCCAGTTTATCGGACAGCGTGGGTTCAAACACATCGATACGGGACAGATTGACGGATACCGGAAGTGTAATGCCGTACCGATCCCGCCATAATGCGACCTGCCGGGCAGCTTCTTCACATACAAAGCGATCCACGGCACTGATCTGACCGCTCCGTTCAAACATCGGGATAAAGTCTCCCGGCATCAGTCTTCCAAGCACCGGATGGTTCCAGCGGATCAGCGCCTCTGCACTGTTCAGTACCGGCTGATCCGGCCGGATATCGAACTTCGGCTGATAGAATACTTCCAGCTCTCCATTTTCGAGTGCTGTTGCCAGATCATTGTGAAGACGCTGGTTCAGCTCATCTTTGCGTCGAAGTTCTTCGTCATAGACCAGAAGATGCCGCTTATAATCCCCGCGTACCGCACCGCAGGCAGACCATGCCTGAACAAACATCTGTTCGGGTGTTAATCCGCTCTGCCAGGGCATGACACCCATACGGAACCGGACTTTTCCAACCCGGGAATCATCATCCAGCCGCGACTGGAACCGGTTGAACAGGGATTCATAGTCCTCCTGATGGGCACAGTAGAGCTCAAAGGAATCTCCTTCGGTGCGAGCCGCAATTCCAACGGTTTCCGAAATGAATTCGGTAATCTCGGAAGCGAGTGTTTTTAAGACCTCATCTCCGTACTCCCGGCCATTCAGAAGATTCAGCGTGCGGAACCGTTCGATATTCATCGCGATCGCATCCATCGGTTTCTCCGGATGGTCTCGATAAAGCCGTTCCGCATAGGCATTGAAGAAGTTCTTATTATACAGCTGCGTCAAAGAATCACGTTCCGTTTCCGTAATCAGCCGGTGTTCTTCCATCGCTTTGGCTTCCGATTTCACATTTCGAAGCACCAGGAAAAGAATCACAGCGGTTACTACTGCAATCGCAGCGATCACGGCAGCGAGATTATCCCGCATAAACGACATGAAGGTGACCCGTTCATCATTAAGGGCATATTTTGTAAGCGAAGCGTTCAGGTCTGTTTCCGGCATTAACCGATTGATTTTGTTCAGGATCGAATACAGACAGTCATCATCCCGGCGTATCGCAAAGGCAAGATCCATCGACTGTCCGGTCGCAAGCGGAGAGAGATGATATTTCGAAAACAGTTTACTGAACCGGCTGATACGGTAGCTGCTGACGAGCGCACAGTCCGCCTCACCCTGCGATACCGCCTGAAGTCCTTCTTCACTGGAATCAAAGTAAGCGATCTTCCAGTTCGGATAATTGTCTTTGACAAAGGTCTCATGATTCAGGTGGCCCTTGACCGTCGCGACCGTCTTCTCAATGTCCGGAGATATAACCGGATCATCTGCCGTTCGTACAATTACATACATTACGGTACTTACAAACGGATCCGTGAGAATGACGCCCAGCTGCTCACCATCATAGGCACTGAGGGTGACCGGAAACAAACAGTCAACCTCTCCATCGGCAAGCGCCTTCAGTCCCTCATCTGCCGTATCAAACCCGATCGTTTCAAAACTGAGACGGGCATTCTTTTCACATGTTTCAGCAAAGGAGAGATAATCCGCCAGCGCACCGCGAAGTTCTCCTGTCTTTTCGTCCTGATCACAGAACGGCAGGAATCCCCTGCGATAACCGACCCGGATGGTTCCGTGTTCCTCAAGCCAGTCCTTTTCTTCCGCATTCAGGAAGCTGTTGACACCGCTGGCCCGGTTAAACTTCTCGGTCAGCTGCTGATTAAAGTCCCGGTTATCCTCCAGAAGACGAATCATTGCGAGATCCAGCTCCTCTTTCAGATCCGGACGGTTTTTATTGATGCCGAAGTAGGACTCCGCGGAACCGACCTTACAGACGGGAACGATGTCAGCGCTGTTTCCGTAGGTATCAAGAGTCACAAGCATATCGATCTCACCGTTCTCAAGCATCTCTAGCAGTTCCGGTGTTTTCACGGACAGCTCGACAATGATCGGCTGGACATTGTGCTTTTCGGCCCATTCGATGAAGAGTTGTTCCTGAATACTGTTCTTATTGACACCGACCCGTTTTCCGTTAAAGGAAGTAAAATCATCCGGGCGGATCTCGGTATTATCAGGGGCAATAAACACATGGTAGTCTTCACCGCCCATAGGCTCGGCGGAGTAGAGTATTTTCTCAGCCCGTGCTTCGGTATAAGACACATCACTCAGCAGATCGATCTCTCCTGCCACAAGCATTTCAAACAGTTCTGACCAGCTGCCTTCAACGTATTCATAGGTCCAGCCGGTATAGGTCGCAATCCGTTGCTGGTATTCATAGCCGTATCCGGAACGGCGGTCAAACTGATCCGTACGGTGAAACGCTGATTCATACCATCCGACACGAACCACTTTAGGGGGAGTCTCAGCCGACGCCCTCAGCGGAACCAGGAGTGTTGTGATTCCTGCAAGACACAGCAAAAAAAGCAAAAACTGTTGTTTTGCGGTGAATAAACGATTATTAGGTTTCATTTTGAATTCCCCCCGCAGACCAGAATGAGCATGTACCCGCCATACTTCATCCCGGCTATCGATAATGTTCTTTTGTCCGGAGGCTTTCTCCGGTATCTATTATTTATATTATTCACAAAATATTGCTTTTGTTAATTTTTTTGAAGGGTATTCTACGAAAAGTACGGGACTGTACGGGTGGATTCTGTCAAAATATTACGTATAAGAGGATGAAACGGTTGGGAAATAAACCGGTTATATGGAGGAAATCATGGAAGAAAAGAGCGATACGCTCATCGAAGATCAGCTGAAACAGGTTGGAGGCGGATCCGGCGGACCGTATGACTTTGATCATGAACACTGCCCGAGATGCGGAAGCACAAACATCGTTTTTGACGGTCTCATCGCAGACGGTGAAATCGCGGTCTATAACTGCCGCGACTGTCATTTCCATTACGAAGAATTTGCATGATCTCTGAAAATCAACCCAATGAATCTGAACATGAAGCTGACCGGACGAAACCATAAAAGGCAGTCCAGTCAGCAGAAAAGGAGGATACCAATGATGAACACAAAACTAACGGAAATGGATCTCATGCAGGTTAACGGCGGACTGAAGCCGGACTGGAAGCGAATCGTAGATGACGCGATTTCGAACATGAAAGACTACGGACAGTCCAAAGATGTCCTGCTGCGAATGCTGGAACGAAGCAGAAACAGTATCGACATCAACATTGAAAATGATTCAGAGTACAGCGAAGTAATCGAGTATATCAACTCTCACTGGGACTGATCCGGACCATTTGTACCGCCCGGCATACAAAAAATGGCATGAACGCCATTTTTTTCATGAAATCCTGTATTATGCGGATCGTCTCCGGCGGAATAGCAGTATTCCGCTATTTGCGCTTCCAGATATCATCATTTCCGCCCGGAATGCTTTTTCCGCCTTCCGACTTCATATCATCCTTGTTCTCTTCTTCAGACAGATCTTCGGAAACGTCATCATACGTTTTTACTGCAGTTTTTTCAGAATCGCGTTCATCCTCGTTCTGATTCATTTCATCAGCCGGAAGCTGTTCCACATTTTTTCTGCTTTTACGTTTTCTTTTTTCATAGTGCATCAAATCTCTTTCAGCCCGAAAATCCGAGCAGTCTCAGTTTACCAAAATCCTTCCATACTTAGAACCATTCGAGCGAGATACGTTCGCATTTTCTCTTTTCCTGCTTCGTCATTTCAAAGTACTTCGATCTCCTGCAGTTCTTCCCGTTTCAGCGAATGAATCTCTCCGTCTGCCCCCATGGCGTATACCGCAAAATAACCGTCAATCGTAAATGTTTCGCTGTCCTCCCCCGGATACTGAACCGTTACCTCCAGGGAACGGTGATCACCATAAGGTCCAACCGCTTCACCGACCTTGACAACCGTGAGTTTTTTCATCATCAGAAGACTTGCATATCCTTTTTTCGAATATTTGTTCAAGTCCTTTTTCAGTTTCATCACGGGAGGCGTACCGTTGTTTTCATTCACGGAAAAGAACAAAAATTCACGGGGCGTCAGAAAGACACCGTCCTTCATCTGCACACGGCAATAGCAGATCTTCCGATCCGGTGTATTTTCCGGATCAACACGAATGGTTTCGACCATGTTGATCTGGATCTTTTCCGGTTCCAGAAGTCCGATTCCTTTATTCTCAGCCGCTCCCAGAAACAGCAGCTCATCACCGGGATGGGTTTTCAGAAGCGACTCTCTTCCAGCAGTATCTTTCAATACATATCCGTTCGAAGACTTGTCCATGGAGACCAGATTATGAAGCGTTTGGAATTCGATCTTCCCAACCGGCTTATACACCAGAGAATTTCCGATGGCAGAATATTCCTTCCCAAGACCATCCGTAAGGACGGCTGTTCCTTTCGGTATATAATCTCCAAACGGATGTGTTCCATTAATGGCCGATGATAACTGCGCTTTCGATTCACCCGGTCCTGTACTTCCTGCACTCTGTACAGCAGGTGCCTCTTTCGCTTCATACGGAAGTCCGAAGCGGGTAAACGCCTCGACGAATTTAAACGCATATTCCTCATCCGACATATTGTACTTAAGGATTGCCTGCATACGGGAAATCCGCAGCTTCAGCCCGGGCGACAGCTGTGTTTCTTCCAGAAAGATCGCAAGAAACGGTTTATTCTCATTCAGCGCATAATCGATCTCGTTCAGAACATTCGGCCGCACAGCGGATTTCTGTGTAATCATCACGACAAACACCGCACAGTTGGACAGTGCTTCTGCGATCGCTTCCGACCATTCATTTCCGGGTGCGATTCCCTCGTCATACCAGACATGGAATCCGGCCTCATTAAAATGCGCAATCTCCGGGAATACCCGGGGAGAATCGACATGCGCATAACTCACAAAGATATACGGTTCTTTCCCCCGATAAGCGGGATATGGCAGCCGCCCTACACCCGGTACAAGTTTTGTCTCCATCTTGTTCACAACCTCCGTCATGATTTTTTCTGCCTAACGGCATCTGTTCCAATTATTTAAAAACGCTGTGGCTGGTTCGTCCTTCTGTCCGCTCCTAAAATTCATTATACATGTATACATATTCATCCCATGCAAAGCGGAAGATAACGGAATGTCTTAAAACCGTATGCGGCAGATCCCTGTTTCCGGAAAACAGGATCTGACAGAAAAGAAGACGGTTTGTTTTCCGTCTTCCATAAGATCAGCGACTCAGGCTCTAACCGGCCTATCGGAGATACGGTGCGATCAGGCTGCAGATCTGATCCGGATTTGCTTTTTTGGTGGAAGGCACGAAGGATACCGCTTTACCATTCTTCATCTCAAGCACAACTGTTTCCTTCAGCCCGGCATATTTCCCCTTGCGGACACTGGCAATTTCCTGGAACCAGTACGTATCGACCGGATTCTTCTTCGCGTCATTGATGGACAGCGCTGCACCGAGCACCGGTCCGAGCATATAACCGCTCTGATTACCGGTCTTCTTGTGATATTCGATACGGTTATCGTATACGAAGAAGTCACCATCTCCCGTAACGGTGCCGATCGCCTTCCCGCCGTTGTAGCGGGTTACTTTTCCGGCTTCCAGCAGAAGTGCTCCAGTCTGCTGAGGGGCATAACCGGCAGGCTGCACATTCGGCTGCTGATAAGCGGGCTGCTGTGGGTAGACCGGCTGCTGGTAAGCAGGCTGCTGCGGATAAACCGGCTGCTGTGCAGCAGGTGCAACCACCTGCGGGGTGCCGCACTGGCTGCAGAAGCGGCTTCCATCCGGGAGCTGAGTTCCGCAATTCATACAAAACATGATTTATTTCCTCCTCCTGTTTTCATTTATACCAATCATCTTTGTTGTCATACCAGAAATACAATCTGTCACCAAAGAGTTCATTTTCAATCAGTGCTTCGAAACGCTGCTGTTCGGTTTCGTTCGGCATCTTGATATGATTTGGAACCTTTACACCATTGAACTCATGCTCGATGTTTTCCAGTTCATAGGTGACATACGTCTGCATCACGTCATCCGGAATCGTTACTGCATTATTTCCGCTTGATGGCTTTGGCGTGGAGTATACCGGCTGATATGTCGGTGTATTGTCGGACTTGTTGTCGTATTCCACAAACACATTGCCTGCGGAGGAAGATTCCCTCAGAAACTGGCTGCCGACCGTTGTGCCGTCGAGACTTTCATAATAGATCTGATCATAGCTGAGCGTTTCGCCGGTGGAGGGGATCGTCCAGTTTTCCCCGCCGGCATGAGTGACCGGTACAAGCTTCGTATACGTTCTTGCATGGCCTTCATCGGTGTTGCTGCTCATCATACCGGAAAAGGATCCGTCTGCGTTTTTACTGACCGAGATCGATCCGGTGCCGTCTTCCTCGGAGACATTGAGACTCATACTGCTGGAGGATGGAGAGCCATTCATCGTAAACATCTCTTCCTCTTCGCCGTCCCGATAAACATAGTTTACAACGCCGTCTGGGCCGATTCGGACAAGCATAGCTTCAATGTTGTTGCCGTCCGGTGAGTAGGATTCCCAAATATAGTATTCGCCGGATGCGGCAGTTTCCGTAGTTCCGTAACTGCCGTTATAACCGGAACCGTTATTGGTTTCCTGCTGTACGACCGGTGGTTTATAGGTTCCCCCGCCGTCACCGCCTCCGCCATCACCAAGTACTCCGTTTACTGCAGCGATCGCAAGTCCCCCGACCGCTGCACCGACGGCAATTTTGGCGCCAAGACCCATACCTGCTTTCCCGGCTTTGGCAGCTGCTTTTTTCGCTGTTTTAGCGGCAGCTTTTTTCCCTGCTGCTGCAGCGTTAGCAGTCGGAGGCTGATTACGGTAAGCAGCCCCCTGCGGCTGCTGGACATATGGAGATGCCTGGGGCTGTGGATTAGGAGCCTGCGGCTGCTGTACATATCCGGGAGCTGCCTGTGAGCTGATCTGAGGATTTAGGATCTGCGGCTGTGGGTTCTGTATGCCCTGTGCAGGATTCTGCGGAAGTGGTTTTCCGCATTTCTGGCAGAATTTTGCGCCGTCCGGCATCAGTGCTCCGCATGACACGCAATACACAATGTATTCCTCCATTCTACTGTATGGTTCCGGTTACTCGGGTCAGAATACAGATCCCTTCTGCCGATGAAATACCCCGGAACGATAAAACCGCAGACGGGAAAAACTTCCTGGTTTTCCGCCGTCTGACGATGTCATCATTTCTGTTCTGATCGTGCTGATAAGTTAACGTTACCACCCCTGTCATGCATCAGGCGGAAAGATGACACAGTTGGCAAATGCCGCAAATGGAAAGAAACTTGGGATCCGTCCTGTATATAGAAGACACCGGATGCGGCAATCACATGCTTGCAGGTTCCTCATGAAATGGCTTTTTTATGCATAAACCAGCTGTTCTGCCCGGTTAAAAGAAGATGAATTTCCGGTTTCTCTGCAGGGCAGATTTCCCTGCAGAAAGCCCTTCTGCGGCTTTCGGGCAGCCCAAATGCCTGTCTGCATGTATGCTACTATTTATTTGCAGAAGGAGGTACTGATGATGACTGAAAAACACCACATTGCATTCCGCAGGAGTATACTGGCAGCTCTGTTGTCAGTAAGCACTTTCTTTCTTCCGGGCTGCACTGCATCCCGGCCTTCCGGCTCCGCCAACGCACCTGCTTCAGGTACTGGCAGCAGCTCAAAAGCGCTCGAATTCAAAAACGTATCTTCTGTTTCCATCGCGTCTGTTTTAAAAGAAAGAAATCGTGATGCCAATGAAGAACTGCTTGCCGGGTTTGACTGGTTTTATGACGGTTATATGAAGAGCGGGCAGAGTCTTGAATATATGCCAAAGGGCGCGGTAAGTGTTACCGATCCATCCAGACTGGATGGGGAGTGGATGGCAACGCATTATCGTCATCCCGATGACAGCTGGCAGAAGCAGATTCTGATTGCCGATATTCAGACCGAAGGAGATGCGGTATCGTACACGGAAACATGGCAGTACATCTTCTTTCATGACGGATCTCAGCAGGATGCCAGAACCGCCGCCCATGATCTGCCGTATACCGGTAAAGCGGGCAGGAATCCTCTGACGGTCAGTCTTACGGAAGCGTATTTTGACAACAAATTAGATTATCTTAACGTTTATGAATACAACGGCTTCCTCTATGCCGTCGGCACCTATTATTCCGACTATGACAAGGATAGCGGCTTTGCCGCAATGTACAAAGCGGCGGATGATTTCACTCCCTCAGCAAAGCCGCAGCCGGTCACTACAGAAAAGCCGGTTGAGATAAAGCCATCCGGCAGCAGAGAAGAACAGGCTGATCCGAATGAAGTGCCGGAAACCGTACCAGCGCCCAGTGGACTGGAATATCTGGAAGAAACCTGGAAAGGCGGAGATTATTATTTCACAATCCGCTTTCTGAAAGACGGAAGACTCAATTACACCCAGTACAGTGTGGAACCACTCGCAGAAGACACCGGCTTTGGCGGTATGGATGCGCATTATGTGACAAACAGCTACTGCAGCTATACATCCGGCAGTGCCGCTGGTTCGATTTCGTTCAATGATCCGGAAAACCCAAAAGTATCTCTTGTTATTGAACGGATATCCGATGACAGCCTGAAGATACAGACCTATACCGACGGTAAACGGTCCGGTGAGAGTACGGTTTCCAGAGCGGACAGCCCGACGGTATTTGTACCTTTGAAAAAATAATGTGAGCGACACGACAATATAAACATTGTCCGATTATGGACGGAAAGGAGACGGTAATGGAAAAAGTATGCCCATTCTGCGGAAAGCCGGTCGCTGACGGTGATACCGTCTGTACAAGCTGCGGCAGAGCTTTGGATCAAACCACAGACAATCATGCAGAAACAATAACGAGTACTTCACAAGCGGCCCAAAAGCCTGCCGGTTCACTTCGAAGAAAAGTGATTGGCTGGACAGCTGCTGCAGTTGCCCTGGCAGGTATCTGTTATGCGGCACGTCAGTCGGGAAATGTGGCCGGTTCGTCTTCTGCTGCGATTGCGATTTCCGCACCGGCAAAAGTGAATCCGGTATCCGGCAATCAGATCGTGGCGGTGACGAAACCGCTCTATATCATCAAGGAAGATGACATGGCCTACACGAATATTCAGTGGGCTACGGCACTCTGCCCGGAACTCAGGGATTACATTCCCAGCGATATTCCGGAGCTGGAAGCGATGGCAAATAATGAGGTCAAAATCTCCGGCAGCAGTGTCAGAATCGACCTCGCACCGCTTGCCGGCATTACGCCGATTGTCTTTTCGGATATTGGCAACGGCAGCGTAACGCCCGCAAGCATTCCGGATGAAGAAATCGAAATCGTTTATGGCTACCGGGATGGCATCACTCTGTATGGAACGATCACAGACTTTGGCACAACCAGAGAAATGGCGAACTCGCCGTCGATTCATTACGGGAAACATTCCGGAAATTATGACAAGAATGAGTTCAACAACAATACCGTATACTATATCAACGGAACGATCGACCGTTTGAAGAACAACGTTCGCAGTGACAACGGCTTTACCTCCGGATACAAAGAGACGGTATATCACCATGAAGGGATGTTTCTGAACATGAAGCGGACGCACGGAAACCTGTATACCTATCCGGGTGTTACCGAGCGGGGAAAAGAAGGAATCTATAACAGTGATGATGAACTGACCGGATACCAGGACGTAGAATACCAGGCGTTCTCCCGCTTTCAGATCCTCTATTTCCCGGATCAGGATATGTTTCAGGTGGATATTCTGCTGCTAGATCAGGGAAGTCTCTACATGGAAATGGATGACGGAAACGGCAGGCATGAAGATGGTTCCAGTGAAACGGATCATATCTACCGGATTATGATGCTTTCGGATTACAATGAACTTCGCTCGGTAGATGAATGGTATGAATATATCGGGCATGACTACATCATCGTCAATCCCTGATTGAAAAAAACACTGCCCTCCGGCATGGAACACAGCGAAAAACGAAGTGATCTTATCAATGGACGAAATCAGACGAGGAAGTCCGAAACGGACAGAATCGTCTTTTTTACGTCTGCCGGGGCTTTTCAGACAGAGCCGCGTCAAGTGTATTCATTCACTCCCTGTCTGAAACAAGAAGATTCCAGTCAGAGACTTCACACTGCCGGTAGACATTTGTTCCCTCAGCGACAACAGATCCGTCTTTTTTTACACCGACGGTAAATCCGAATCCGGAAGAAATACCGATAAGGTCTTCCCAGGAGGAGAGATCATAGGGGGCTCCGGCGATTACTGCCGTACCGTCTTCCCGGATCCCCGCAGCGTGATCCCATGCAGAGACAGCCTTGATTTCCTTCCACCCCGTGACCTCACACTGGCCATGATCGTTCTTTCCGGCCGCAATGACCGTCCCATCTTTTTGAAGCCCGATCGTGATATTTTCTCCGGCGGCGACAGCGGTAATATTCCTCCAGGAGCTGACATCACATTCTCCGTAATCATTCTCCCCTGCAGCGATTACGGTTCCGTCTTTCCGCAGACCGATCGTGTGATTGAGACCTGCGGAGACCATGACGATGTTCTTCCAGCCGGAAAGATCACACTGACCGTGCAGATTTTCTCCGGCCGCTTCCACCCTTCCGTTTTTTGTAAGCCCTGCAACATGATTTTTTCCCATGGAAATCTGAACGATATCTTTCCATCCGGATATCATGTTTCTTTCATAAGGCTTTAGTCCTAGAGGCAATACGGTGCCATCTTCCCGAAGACAGATCGTGTAATCGTGCCCTGCCGCGATGCCGGCAATCCCGGTGAGGTCATATACCTTGCACCAGGAGGAAGTCGGTCCGTCCGTTGCAGTCACAGTGCCATCACTTCTCAGACCAACTGAATGATAACGTCCGGCAGCCACAGCCATTGTGCCTGTCTTTGGAAGCGGCAGGGATACCGTATTCAGTCGGTAAGCAAGAATCGCCAATATGCCCATAACTGCCAGCAACAAGGCCGGAGCCAGAGCGTTTCCTGTATTTTTATCATTTTTATCATTCATGATTTAAGTATAAAAAATATGATCTGTTCCGGACAGTGAAGATTACCCTTCACATGATCGTACCTGCAGGCAGGACCGCTCCTATCGGATCAGGAAACATCCGTTTTGTGATAATGACTGAACCGACCGGCAGACCTGTCGCTCATAAAAAACCCCGGATTACTGCAGTCCGGGATTCCTGTTTATACAGATTGTTGTTTTGATATTACGAGCCTGTGCCTGTATCATCTCCGATTATGGTAATGCGTCCCTGCCCGTATGGATCCGCATATTCTTCCGGAACCGTACCGTTCAGCTTGTCTTTCAGATAGCTAATCACTGCGTGATTATCCACTTCAATCTGATCCAGTACAATATCGTCTTCGGAGAACATTGTGCATCCATCCCCTTTGTTTTTCAGAAAGAATTCCACACCGGCAATGCGATACTTCTGTTTCAGATCCAGCGGTTTTTCACCTACCATGACATTCGTTACACGGTATGGTCCGTCTACGGAAACAAACTGTCCATCCACATCTACCGATATACTGGATTTGATTCTGGAATCAATCTGGTAGGACATGCCGGATACTTGCATGAGGCACGGACACTCACCCGGATAATTACGGGCTCCCCATTCCAGGGCATCCAGCAGCTGCTGACCTGTTACTTCAGAGACGCAGATCTGATTGGTAAATGGCGTTACACGCATAATATCACCATACGTAATATCCCCGGCAGAAATCGTATCCCGGACAGAGCCGCTGTTGACAATTGCAAGTTCCGCATCCGTTCCGTTCAGGATACTGTCTGCGACGAAATCAGCCAGATTCGTTTCGCGGGTTCGAACAATACGCACCGGTTCTCCGTTATCTTTTTTCAGAACCGGATCATTGATGACAAGATCAAATGGTGTTTCACCGATCTTAACCTTCAGCGTCTGATTCAGCGCATCATAGACTTTCTGCACCGGTTCATTCAACTCATTGTGAAGGCCTAACATATCCGGTACCGTCTCTGTATTCAGCCACAGCATCAGACCACCGTTAATGGATTTTTCTTCCGGCTGAATATGAATGTATCCGACACCCTCCATCTTTGTGCCGCAGGCAGAACGGACAACCGGTTTCCCATCCTTGTTGTTCATCGTAACCTGATCTGTATCATGTGAATGTCCATCCACAAATGCATCAATTCCGCTGGTGCGTTCAATAATGGTCTGGAAGTTGTACGGTGCATCCTCTTCCCGGTTTCCGATATGCCCCATCAGGATGACATAGTCCGCACCCTCTTCACGTACTTTATCGACATTTTCCTGAATCGCATTGATTAACAGATCACCGGTATCATCCTGAAGAAATCCATAGATGTATTTTCCGTCTTCATCCAAGAAGTTTTTTGGGTTGCAGGCGGTAAGTGTCTGCGGTGTCGTCACACCGACAAATCCGATTTTCTTTCCGGCCGCTTCCAGGATGAGATACGGCTGTAAGAGTAATTCCCCTTCTTTATTGAAATTGCAGGAAAGATAAGGAAACTCTGCTCTTTCCGTCAGCTTCAGAAAATTATCGACGCCGTAATCAAAGTCATGGTTGCCGGGAATTGCGACATCATATTCAAGTGCATTCATCAGATCGATGATTGCCTCTCCCTTGGTTAATGTTCCAAGCGGTTCTCCCTGAATCGCATCACCGTCATCCACCAGTAATACTGCTTTCCCGCTATTCCTCATCTGATCCCGGATCTGAGCAAGTCCGATAACACCAATGCCGCTCTGCACGCCGCAGTGAATATCGCTGGTAAACAGGACATAAATATCTCCGTTCTGCTGCGCTTCTGCGGTTTCTTCTGCCGCCGGTGTTACTTCCGGTGTTGCATCGGTTTTCTGCTGTTTACAGCCGGTGATCAGCAGCACTGCGCTCAGCATCACCAGCATCCATGCATGTAATGTTCGTCTGTTTCTCATTTCAGTACTCCCTTTTGCCGGATTATTTCCGGCCTTCCTGTTTTCTTTCTTCATAATATTACCAGCATGACAGGCTGTGTACAGAAACAATTGTGTCAGCGTATTATGATCCTGTTTTTTTCGATTCCAGGTGAAAGTTCTGCCTTCCTTCACCGTCCGTATTTCATCAAATCCACTGGTCTGAAACAGAATGGAA
>JAEEGL017422584.1_pt1 | contig 16220 bp, 14 predicted proteins | sample 9134231 | NCBI WGS metagenome assembly JAEEGL01 (sample SAMN16246548, study PRJNA631951) | gut metagenome | biome: gut microbiome; feature: rumen; material: fiber-attached | host: Bos | place: Iran: Karaj | collected 2018-10
AAATACAATAACTTCCCCATGAGACCTCTTAACCGGAAGTCTCCCGGGGAAGCATTGGATAGGTTTCTTGATGAAGCTGATTCTGTAACACGGTCTGACAAACCTGCACGGTGCTATTATCTTTCGCGCTTGGAATGTTTAAGGCCATTCCGGCAGCAGAGATCAGGCCGGCAACCTCACAGCTGCTCTCAGGAACGGACTTCTAAGGAAAATGTCGCAGTTACCGCGGTATGGTCAGACGGCTTCTCCATCGCTCGCAGCTGCCGTTCGACAGTGACGCTGCGGCACTTCTCCGCCGCGGCTTTTGTCCCGAGTATATGGTCTATGCGCCAGCCGATATTTCTTTCAAGCGAGTTTTTGATGCGATAGTCCCAGAAGGTATATTCACCCTCCGACGGCAGGTGCTGCCTGAATATATCGACAAGCCCCCATTCCATTGCCTGCGCAAGCGCCTTTTTAACATCTTCATGGAAACATACGTGGTTCTTTTTGTTTTTCGGATTTGTAACGTCTATATCAGTCGGCGCCACATTAAGATCCCCGACCCAGAGAAGCATCTCTTCGGGGCTGCATTTTCTTTCAATGAGCTCTCTGATGCGTCCTATGAAGCGCAGTTTATACGGATAATCCGGGTTGTCGATCTCCTTGCCCTGCGGCACATAGGTGTTAAGCAGCGCGAGCTTCCCGAAGCGCGCAAAGAGCACGCGGGCATTCTCGGATTCCTCCCGTCCTGCTTCCTCTCCGTCGCGTATGCCGAACTCATATTCATCAGGCATTTCACGCGCTATGACAGCCACTCCGTTATAGCTTTTCATACCCTTACAGACGCATTTATAGCCTCGTTCCTCAAAGAAAGCGGCAGGGAACTCTTCATCCCGGCACTTTGTCTCCTGCAGGCAGAGGATGTCAGGCGCGCCTGAAGAGGCAAGCCAGACGTCAAGGACAGGCAGACGGCTTTTTACCGAGTTTACGTTGAATGTTGCTATTCTGATATCCGACATGCTGCGCTGCGCGCTCCCTTCAGTGCAGAGGGCGCGCTGCCCCGCGCGCCCTCTTTGTTTTCATTATTCCGCCCAGTAGTTCGGGGCTTCCTTGGTGATCACTATGTCGTGCGGGTGGCTTTCTTTCATCGAAGCCGCCGTCACCTGAACGAACCTTGAATTCTGGTGCAGCTCTTTTATGTTTGCCGCGCCGACGTAGCCCATACCGGCGCGTACGCCTCCCACCATCTGGTAGATAACTCCCGAAAGAGGTCCTTTATGCGGGACCATGCCCTCTATGCCTTCAGGCACGAGCTTGTCTTCCGCCGCACCTTCCTGGAAATAGCGGTCTTTGCTGCAGCCGCCCTTCATCGCACCGAGCGATCCCATCCCGCGGTAGCTCTTGAAAGAGCGCCCTTTATAGATAACGGCTTCTCCGGGACTCTCTTCCGTTCCAGCAAAGAGAGAGCCGATCATTACGACGTCGCCTCCGGCCGCAAGCGCCTTGACTATATCTCCTGAGTAGCGAATGCCGCCGTCGGCTATTACTGTCCTGCCGCGTTTGTGCGCCGCCTCTGCGACATTCATTACTGCCGCTACCTGCGGTACGCCGATCCCGGCTACTATTCTCGTAGTGCATATAGAGCCGGGGCCTATGCCGACCTTGACGCCGTCCGCACCGGCGTCCATAAGAGCTTCGGCAGCTTCTTTTGCTGCGATATTGCCGGCTATTATCGGCAGGTCGGGATAGCTGGCGCGTATATCGCGCACCATCTCTATCACCATCTTTGAATGTCCGTGGGCAGTATCGATGACTATCACGTCTACGCCGGCCTTTACGAGAGCTTCCGCTCTCTCGCGCGCGTCGGCCCCTACGCCGATCGCGGCTCCTGCGCGCAGCCGTCCGCGCGAGTCCTTGGCTGCATTCGGGAAAGCTTTTGCTTTTAAGATATCTTTTATAGTGATAAGTCCCTTCAGCTTGTTTTCCCCGTCTACAAGAGGAAGTTTCTCGACCTTCGTCCCCATGAGTATCTGCTTTGCATCGTCAAGTGTTGTCCCCACAGGGGCTGTGACGAGGTTTTCCTTTGTCATTATGTTGGATATGGGCTGATCCAGATTTGTAACGAAGCGAAGATCTCTGTTCGTGATGATCCCGACCAGGCGTATCTGGTCGTCAACGACGGGAACTCCGGAAATATGATAGTGCTCCATAAGGGCCACTGCCTCGCGAACCGAATCCGAAGGATGACGATAGAAGGGGTCTACAATGACGCCTGACTCTGAACGTTTTACCTTGTCGACCTCCATAGCCTGACGTTCTATAGGGAGATTCCGGTGCATGATGCCGATCCCGCCTTCGCGCGCAAGAGCTATAGCAAGCCGGGCTTCGGTCACCGTGTCCATTGCCGCGCTGCAGATCGGTATATTCAGGTCTATCTGCGGAGTCAGCTTAGTCGCGACGCTGACTTTTGCCGGCAGCGTTTCGCTGTAGTTAGGCACCAGCAGGACGTCGTCGAACGTGAAGCCTTTGTAGTCAACAAACTTGTCTTCCTTCCAGCCCATTTTATTTTATACCTCCATGTATTAATGATTTTCCATGTAATGAGTTATAAGGCCCGTTTACGGCTTATAACAGCCACGCAGTGGCATATCATGCATTCGCCGCGCCCCGCGCTTCCGCACTCTTCTGCGGATTTTACCTTCATGTTAAAAACAGGGGTTTCACTGCTGCCGCCAAGCTCACTGTTCAGCCTCTCTTTAAATCGCGGAATCATATGCCCGAGCCTCGGATACTGCGCGTTTAAAGTGGCGTCGACCCAATCGGGCTTCCAGCCCTTTGCGGCAAGTATCGAAAGAACTTTGTGCAGCAGCACCGTGCTGTCCGCGTCTTTCCACTGTAGGTCATTCGCCGGAAAGAGCGTGCCGATGTCCGGCTCTCCTGCGGCTCCCAAAAGCGCGTCCATGACCGCATGAGTCACAAGGTCTGCGTCGGAGTGTCCAAGCAGGCCCACATCGGAACCGTCCACCTTTACTCCTGCTATGACCAGAGGCCTGCCGCTGACCAGCTTATGTATATCGTAGCCGTGGCCTGTCCTTGTTTCGGTATAGCCGCCCGCCAAAGCGCAGGCCATATCCCAGTCGAACTGTGTAGTTATCTTAAAATTCGCCTCTTCTCCGCGGACCTGTGCAATTTCGCGCCCGGAAGTTATCCAGAGCGACGCCTCGTCATCGGAAGCGGCGCCTTCTCTCATTATAGTTATCAGTTCCTCACGCCTGAAGGCCTGCGGCGTCTGAGTGCGGAAATAATTATTTCTGTCCTCTGAATGCAGGGATATGCCGACTGTCTTCTTTAAAGCGTCAGAACAGGGAAGAAGCGGCAGAGCCGCGCCGCTTTCTTCAGCAGCTTCCATCAGCCTCACAGAGAGTGCTTCGCTGATAAAGGGGCGGGCCCCGTCATGTACCAGGACATATGAGCCGCGGCACGCCTTCAGTCCGTTCAGAACAGAGCCGGAGCGCGTGGCTCCGCCGCGCACTGCGGTCATTCCGAGCTTCGCGCATACAGGCAGCATCTCAGCCAGCTGTCCGTCGGGAAGCACGATAACTATATCCTCTATCCTGCCGCTCTCACGCAGCCTTGACGCGGTATCGTAAGACCAGCGCCAGAGCGGGCGTCCGCCAAGCTGCCGGAACTGTTTCGGAGTGCCTCCGAGCCTGCTGCCGCTGCCTGCTGCCGCTATCAGAAAGGACCAGCTCGAAGAACTCATATTACGGGTGGATTCGTCCGAAGACCATTCTGCCCGCGGAGGTCTGGAGCATCGAGGTGACGGTCACCCTCACCCTTTCTCCGACATGCCGCGAACCATCCTCGATCACGAGCATCGTTCCGTCGTCCAGGTAACCGATTCCCTGATGGTTTTCCTTGCCGAGGCGTATGATGTCTATATCGACCTTTTCGCCGGGCAGAAGCATCGGCTTAAGCGAATTCGCCAGATCGTTGACGTTCAGCACGCTGACTCCTTCTATCTGCGCTACCTGATTAAGGTTGTAATCGGTGGTTATGACTTTTCCGTTAAGGCGGCGTGCAAGCACAACCAGCGCTTCGTCCACTTTGTCGCGTTCAAGCTCCCGGAGCGTAACCTCAGGTATCTCTATCGTGAGTCCCTTGAGCTTCTGAAGTTCCGTAACGACAGACAGCCCGCGGCGGCCGCGCGTCCTGCGCAGCGGGTCCGTGGAGTCGGCTACACCCTGCAGCTCCGCCAGTATAAATCTTGGCAGTACGATAGTTCCTTCAAGGAAGCCGGTCTGTGCCACGTCGAGTATCCTTCCGTCTATGATGGCGCTCGTATCGAGCACCTTGGGGTACGATAAGCGGTTATCCTGGGCCGCTGACGCGTCTGAACTGTCGGCAGCCGCCTTTTTGCGCGGCAGCGGAAGCCTCGGCTTCAGATTGATATTGCTGAGCATGTTCCAGAAATCATCGCCGCGCTTTGCGAAAAACCTCAGTCCCCAGTAGCCGAGTGCGACATTAAGCAGGATAGCTATGTAAACTCCTACTCCTCCGGGTAATTTTGAAAGCGGTATTGCTATGAGGTTTGCAAGCAGAAGGCCGAGCATCAGTCCGACTATGCTTATTATAAGGTCCGGAATACTGATGTTCTGTATTCTCGTTTCAAAGAACTGAGCAAATTTTACTAAAGCCCACCAGAAAAGCGGCGAAATAATAAAGCCTAAAAGCGCTGAAAGCAGTACTATAAAGACGGTCATTCCGATCGGGTGGTTCGAGGACATCGAAGGCCACCAGCTCATTCTGAGCACAAGAAGAGACGCCTGATAGCCGGCGGCCGCGCAAACAATGACCATAACGGCGTATACGACTCTTCTCATCATCTTTGACAGCTCTATGTCATGACGCATAAAAATCTCCTCCTCTCTTTTTTTGATTTTTGTGATACTGTTTCTTCAATATCTCCTGATATTATTCTCCCCCGCTCATCTCCTTTCTTGCTTCCATAGCCATATGTAAAGTCACGCGGTCTGCGAAGCCGATGCTTCCGCCTACCGGCAGCCCGTAGGAAAGACGCGATACCTTTACTTTAAGGCCTGAGAGCGCTTCCTGGACCGCATATGCGGTAAGGTCTCCTTCTATGCGCGGCGCCGTCGCTATTATTATCTCTTCGACGCCGCCCTTTTCGACGCGTTCGCGGAGCCTTTCAAGACTGCCTGCCGGTATCTCTTCCTCGTCAAGTGGAGAGAGCCTGCCGCCTATCACATGGTATATGCCGTTGAATACGGCCGCCTGCTCTATCGCAACGCAGTCTTCCTCGCTCTCCACGACGCACATGAGCTTCCTGTCACGCAGCGGATCGGTGCAGAAACGGCAGGGGTCGGCGTCGGTTATCGCCCCGCAGATGCTGCAGTGCCTGATATTTTCTGTAAGAGAGATGACCGCTTCACCGAAAGCTCTTATCTGTTTCGGCTCCTGGCGCAGCAGGAAAAAGACCATGCGCCTGGCGGTCTTTTCTCCGACGCCGGGCATCCTGCTCCACTGTTTGATCAGCTCTTCTACAGGCCCTGGAAGGGACAAAGCGGCGCCTCTCAGACCAGTCCGGGGAAGCTGGCTCCAAGGCCGCCGGTAACGGCATTAAGCTTCGAATTTGAAAGCTCCCTGGCCTTTGAGAGGGCTTCCTTTACAGCGGTAAGCACGAGATCTTCAAGCATTTCGGTATCTTCAGGATCGACTACTTCCTTGCTTATTGCGATCGATAAAATATCGCCGTGCCCGTTTGCCGTGACCTTCACAGCGCCGCCGCCGGAAGATCCCTCGACCACGGCATTACCGAGTTCCTCCTGTGCCAGAGTCATCTGTGCCTGCATCCTCTGAGCCTGTTTAAGCAGTTTGTCCATTTTCATTTTTATCAGTTTCCCTTCGATTTATGATTCTGTATCAAAACTATTCCGCCGGATCGTCTTTGTAGCCGTCTATATGGAGACGTGTAAGCAGGACATGCCATACGAAAAGAGGAAGCTTCGAAAGTCTTCTCCAGCGCCATGGCTCCTGTATGACCCTGTAGAGCCATTCAAGGCATAAAGACTGCCATATCTTCGGCGCGCGCTTGAGGTTGCCTGATATGACGTCCATGCTGCCGCCTATTCCCATCCCCACCACGGCGCCTGTCTGCTCAAAACACTCGTCGAGCCAGTATTCCTGCTTAGGAACGCCCAGCCCGACAAAGAGAAAATCGGTGCCGGCCGCTTTTATCGCATCGCATATGGCGTCTGTTTCTTCTGACTTGAAAAAGCCGTCGCGGGTACCTGCCACGATAAGGCGCGGGAATTTTTCGGTCAGCTTTTTAACCGCTTTCTCGGCTACCCCGGGTTCCCCTCCGAGAAACCATACTTTCCATCCGTTCTGCTCGGCAAGGCGGCAGAGATGTTCGGTGAACTCCACGCCGGGGATGCGCTCCTGAACGGGGGTACCGTTGATCTTAAGCGCCGCGGCAAGCCCTGCTCCGTCCGGCAGCACAAGCCCGGCCGAACGCACGATCTTTCTGTATCTTTTATCAGTCCTGCTCCTGAGAGCGGCAAGCGCATCAGGAGTGACCACTATATGCGGCGCGCGTTCGGAATTCATCCAGTGCTGCACGCGCGACAGCGCATAATTCAGAGATATGTTGTCGACCGTGATGCCCCACAGATGAGGGCGCCTGCATTCGTCGTTCATTCTGCCGCGCTGATATTTGAAGGTATATCCGGCCCATATCACTCCAAAGAGAACTATCAGCACGGAAATGAGATAGAAAAAGTCAGGGAAGCCTATCTGCATCGCCGATACTATGCATCCTAAAAGCGCACACACCGCGACGACGATATGTATCGCGACCGGGTGAGAATATCCTTTTGTTATCAGCTTCCTGTAGAGCATGAGGTTTGCCGGCGGCCTTGAAGAAAAGAACGCGCTCACCACGCCCATCGAGGCTTCCGTTATCGGAAGTGCGAAGAAGCCCAGCGGCAGCAGGGAGAGCGTGTAGAAGGTGATGCCTTTGCTCACGCCGAGAATGGAAAGACCGGCAAAAAGCGTTCCCCAAAGCCCGGTGAGCGGCTCGGTGAGGCGGCGGTAAGCGTAAATATGGCGTTCCCAGAAAACGATAAGCATCACAAGACCTATGACACAGATCTGTGAAGCGTTTCTCAGGCTCTGCGAAGAAGTGAGTATAACAACGGAGATCATCGTCCAGCTCACTGTGAGAAGAAGCCCGCAGAGGCCGGGGATCTCGTCTATCTCCTGGAAAAATATCGGGAATATGCCGACCCATATCGTGCTTATCGCTACTGAAGCGAAATATGAAAGGTAATAATACTGCCCTCCCGAATACTCAACGAATGCGATGCGCGGGCCGAAGACCGAGAAGACAAAGCCGATCATAAAGTAGATCAGGCGCAGGTTCTTGGCACGCATGACCCTCTGGCAGAAGCCGACGCAGGCCGATGCGACGCCTGCGGCAACAGTGATGCGGAGAGATCCGTCAGGCATCCATATACCGCAGAGAGCCCATGCGCCTATCAATGTTATGTCTTTGAGGTAGTAATACTGGTCACGCTCCAGGTATTTTTTGAAAAACTTCTGAATCATGACACAGATCAGCGCGACCATTACTATCATGATCACGGTGGTGCCGTTTGTGCCGCCTATCATATAAAGCCATTCTCCCGTCAAAAATAATAAAGCCGTTTACCGTGTTCACCGTCTAAAAAATAAAGCCGTTTTCCTATCAAAAAACAACGCTTCTGTTCATATATATCCTACCATAAAACAAGGAAGCCGCAAGGTTTTTACCTGCGGCTTCCGAATTTTTTATACTAATTTTCGTTATGCGCTTATTTTTTCCATGCCGCCCATGTAAGGACGGAGCGCTTCGGGTATCGTGACCGATCCGTCGCTGTTCTGGTAGTTTTCTATGACCGCTATCAGAGTGCGCCCTATTGCGAGCCCCGAGCCGTTCAGCGTGTGCACGAAGCGCGCTTTGCCGCCGTCCGCAGGTTTGTATTTGAGCCCCATGCGGCGAGCCTGGAAATCCTCACAGTTGCTGCAGGAGCTGATCTCGCGGTATGTGTGCTGCGAGGGCAGCCAGACCTCGAGGTCGTATGTCTTGGCCGCTCCGAAGCCCATATCACCGGTGCAGAGGACTATGACCCTGTAGGGTATGCCCAGCAGCTGCAGGACCTTTTCGGCGCAGCCGGTCATGTGCTCCAGTTCGTCATAGCTCTTTTCGGGCACTGATATCTTAACCATTTCGACCTTGTCGAACTGGTGCTGGCGCAGCATGCCGCGCATATCGCGCCCGTAGCTGCCTGCCTCGCGGCGGAAGCATGGTGTGAACGCGCAGAGGTACTTCGGAAGGTCGGCTTCTTTCAGCGTCTCGCCTGAGTAGAGATTGGTAAGAGGCACCTCCGCGGTCGGAATCAGCCAGAGATCGTCATTCACGCAGCGGTACAGATCCTCGGCGAACTTCGGCAGCTGCCCTGTGCCGGTCATCGTCTTTGTGTTTACGAGAACAGGCGGCGCCACTTCGGTAAAGCCGTGCTGCGTCGTATGCAGGTTCAGCATAAAATTCATGATCGCGCGCTCAAGAGCGGCTCCGGCGCCTTTCAATACCGTGAAGCGGCTCTCGGCGAGCTTGACTGCGCGGTCAAAATCCATGATGCCGAGCGCTTCGCCTATCTCCCAGTGCGGTTTCGGCTCAAAGTCAAACTCTCTCGGGGCGCCCCAGCGGCGCATCTCGACGTTGTCATTTTCGTCCTTTCCCCTGGGTACGCTTTCGTGCGGACGGTTCGGTATACTGAGCGCAAGTTCGTCAAGCTCTTTCTGGATCACGGCCACTTCGCCGTCCAGTTTGCTTATCTCGTCTCCGAGCTGACGGATCGCCTCCTGAAGTTCATCGGTGTTCTCTCCGTTTCTTTTCTTGATACCGACTTCTTTCGAACCGCTGTTGCGGCGTTCCTTCAGTTTCTCGACTTTGAGCAGTATATTTCTGCGGTCTTCATCAAGCTTTATATAGCGGTCGAGCGGAAACGCGTTATTGCGCGATGCAAGCATGTCAGCAGTCTCGCTGTAATGCTCGCGTACCCATTTCATATCAAGCATCAGTCTTTTTTCCCCTCCATAGAGCGTATCTCTTTCATCAGCTTGGCAGTCTCAAGCGCAGCCAATGCCGCGTCGGTGCCTTTGTTTCCGGCTTTGCTGCCGGCACGAATCAACGCCTGCTCCAGATTGTCGCAGGTAAGTATACCGAAGGATACAGGCAGACGGTATTCGAGTCCCACGAGGGCAAGTCCCTTCGCCGCTTCACCGGCGACATACTCATGGTGAGTCGTATCGCCGCGGATAACGGCTCCCAGAGTGATTATCGCGTCATATTTGCCAAGCAGCGCTATCTCTTTGGCCGCCACCGGCTGTTCCCACGCGCCGGGCACCCAGAAAAGGTCTATGTCCTGATAGCTGACTCCGTGGCGCGTCAGCGCGTCCTTTGCCCCTTCGATAAGCTTTGATGTTATAAGTTCGTTAAAACGGGACGCTATTATCGCAAAGCGCAGGCCGCTTCCCAGCATATCTCCCTGAATCGTGCGCATGATCTTCTTCCCCCTTGTCTTTTCTGTTCTTTAAAATTTAAAAACTAACGGCTGCTGTTTCCGAAATTCTTGCAGTCGTACTGCATCCTGTTGTTCAGAAGATGTCCCATCTTGCAGATCTTTGTGTTCATATAGCGCTCGTTATACGGGTTGGGAGCGATCTCTATCGGGACGCGCTCCGTGATCTCAAGCCCGTAGCCGGCAAGACCTGTGATCTTTACAGGGTTGTTGGTCATCAGACGCAGCTTTTTCAGTCCGAGATCCGCGAGTATCTGTGCGCCTATGCCGTAGTCACGCTGATCCGCCGCGTATCCCAGCGCAATATTTGCTTCTACGGTATCAAGCCCCTTGTCCTGAAGTTCGTAAGCCTTCAGCTTTGCAAGCAGACCTATGCCGCGCCCTTCCTGGCGAAGATAAAGAAGAACTCCGCGTCCCTCTTTTTCTATCATGTTCATCGCCGTGTGAAGCTGCGGGCCGCAGTCGCAGCGAAGCGATCCCAAAAGGTCGCCGGTGAAGCATTCGGAATGCACGCGCGTAAGCACGGGCTCATCTCCGGATATATCTCCCTTTACGAGGGCAAGATGCACCGCTCCGGGGTTGTCGCCGTAGGGGCTGGTATAGACATGGCAGATAAATTCCCCCCACTGCGTCGGCATTTTTACAGTGGCTTCCTTTTTGACGAATTTTTCGCGAATGACCCTGTAGCGGATAAGCTTTTCGACGGAGGTGATCTTAAGGCCTTCCCTTTTTGCGAACTCAATGAGCTGCGGGAGCCGGGCCATCGTGCCGTCTTCATTTATGACCTCGCAGATGACGCCGGCGGGGTTTAGGCCGGCAAGGCGCGTAAGGTCGACTGCCGATTCCGTGTGTCCTGCGCGCTGCAGAACGCCGCCGGGGCGCGCGATCAGCGGGAAGATATGTCCCGGTCTGCGGAAATCACCCGGTTTCGAATCCGGCTGTCCGAGCGCATGGGCAGTATATGCACGCTCGGGAGCTGATATTCCGGTCGTTGTTCCCTGCAGATGGTCTACGGAAACTGTAAAAGCTGTACCGTGCGCGTCTGTATTGCGCTCTACCATCGGCGAAAGTTCAAGCCTGTCGGCCTGCTCGCGTGAGATCGGCACGCAAACCAGTCCGCGCGCTTTTGAGATCATGAAGTTGATATCTTCTGCGCGGCAGAAATCTGCCGCCATTACCAGATCTCCTTCATTTTCGCGGTTCTCGTCATCTACGACTATGATCATTTTCCCGGCGCGAATATCTTCTATTGCTTCTTCGATAGTGTTGAGCATTTTATCCCTCCGTTGGTCTGCGGTAAAAATCAACTCCAGCCGTATTCAGTTAGTTTATCCCAAGTAAGAGTATTTTTCATCTTTTCTCCGTCATTTTTTGAGGCATATCTGTCCGAAAGAAATTTTTTGATATATTTGCCTATCATATCGGTCTCAATATTCACGCGGTCTCCTGTTTTAAGAAGGCCTATCGTGGTTTCGGCAAGAGTCGCCGGTATCACACCGACCGAGAAAAAGTCTTCACGGGCGTCTATTACGGTAAGGCTCACTCCGTCTACCGTTACAGAGCCCTTCTCAACTATCCCGGAAAGCAGATCTTCCCCGGCCGCGAAAAATATCTTCCGCGTGATCCCGAGCGTTTCTATATTGCGCACAGTGCATGTCCCGTCGACGTGCCCCGCTACCATATGGCCGTCCAGTCGTGAATCGGCGCGCATCGCCCTCTCAAGGTTGAGCTTCGTGCCGCTTCGTGCAGCTCCGAATGTCGTACGCATCTGCGTCTCCGGCATCAGTTCTACTTTGAACCGGCGAGAGTCAAAGAACGTTACCGTGCTGCAGACGCCTGACAGCGAGACTGAATCTCCGAGGTGCAGTTCTCCGGCTATCGACGGAGCCTCGACGGTCACTTCAATGACTTCCCCTTTCGGAGATATCGCCATGATAGTTCCGATCGTCTCTATAAGTCCGGTGAACATTCAAAAAGCCCCCTTATCAGAAGGTCGCTGCCGTATTTCGTGTATTTTACATCTTTAAGGCGGGGAATGTCCTCCATTTCCTGAAATTCCGCGCCCCCGGCAAAAGATCTCCCGTTTCCCATTATCTTTGGGGCAACGAAAAGCGCCAGTTCATCACACAGTTTACTGCTTATAAATGACGATGTCACCGAAGGACCGGCCTCGATCATGAGATAATTAACGCCCATGCCGCAGAGCTCTTTCAGCACTTCGTCAAGAAATCTGTCACCGCTTACGTTTATTATCCTTGCGCCTGCATCCTCCAGCACGGCGGCTTTTTCCGGGGAAGCCGAGGGAAGCGTGAATATCACGGCGCCTCCTTTAAGTATCGCGGCTTCCGGCGGAGTCCTAAGGGTCCTGTCCAAAATAACGCGCAGAGGGGACTTTCCTGCGGCATAGCGCACCGTCATCTCCGGATCGTCTGCTATTACCGTGCCCACTCCCGTAAGCAAAGCGTCGTTTTCCGCACGCAGTTCATGTACACAGATCCTTGCTTCCTGCCCCGTTATCCATTTGCTTTTGCCGTTTTTGAGCGCGACCATCCCGTCGAGCGAGGCCGCGCACTTTATCATCGTCCAGGGACGCCCCTGCTTCATCCTGCGCAGGAAGCCCCTGTTGATCCATCTGCACTCTTCTTCAAGGACGCCGGTCTTTACTTCAATGCCGGCATTCTTAAGTTTTTCGAAGCCCTGACCCGCGACCTTCGGGTTTGGGTCGGAGATCGATGAGATGACGCGTTTCGGCCTGAGCGATACCAGCATATCGGCGCAGGGAGGAGTCTTTCCGTAATGCGAGCACGGCTCCAGCGTTACGTATACGTCGGCGCCTTCTATATCGCCGCCAGCGTCGCGTACGGCTTCCACCTCAGCGTGCGGCCCGCCGCACTTTCTGTGCCAGCCCTTCCCTATTATGCTGCCGCCGCGCGTTATCACGCAGCCGACGCGCGGGTTCGGACTGCACTCCGTGCCGTTGGCGGAGAGCTCAAGCGCGCAGCGCATATAATATTCGTCTGTATTATTTATCGACAACTTCACCGCCGCCTTCTTCATTTGAGATCTTCAGAGCGGGAACTTCCGTCTGTGGTTCTTCTTTGAGCTTTTCCAGTATCCTTTTCGCCAGCGCAGGGCCTATACCGGGCGCTGCCGCAAGTTCTTCGGGACGCAGCTCCGTTATCGCCTTTACGCTTCCGAAGCGTGTGATCAGCATCGCCGCCTTTGCCCTGCCTATCCCCGGCACTTCTTCGATGCGGCTGCGCTTAAGGCTCTGCGCCCTGCGCGCGCGGTGCGAGGTCACGGCAAATCTGTGCGACTCGTCCCTGACATGCTGCAGGAGCCGCAGGACCGGGTCTGTGCGCTCAAGGCGCACAGGTTCCTTTTTATTCGGGACATATACTTCTTCAAATTCTTTAGCGAGCGAGATGACCGGGATATCAGTCAGCCCGAGAGCTTCCAGCGCCTGCAGCGCAAAATCGAGCTGCACCGGCCCTCCGTCTATAAGTATCAGCTGAGGGAGGGGCTCCTCTCCCTTCAGGCAGCGGGCATATCTGCGCGTCAGCGTCTCTTTCATCGACCTGAAGTCATCTATGCCTTCTACCGTTTTAATATTGAACTTACGGTAAAGCGACGGATTCGGATAGCCCTGCTCAAAGACCACCGCCACCCCGACAGTGTAGTTTCCGGCAATATGCGATATGTCGAAGCCGTCGATGCGCCAGGGCAGAAGCGGCAGGCTGAACGTTTTCTGCATCGAGTTCAGGATGTCCCAGAAATTATCCTCTCCTGTGGGAATATCCGGCGTAGTGTGCTGCTGACGGCTCACTCTCCATATCGCGCGTATCGTGTCCCGAAGATGCGCGGCCTCTTCAAAGCACAGACGTTCTGCTGCTTTATCCATCCTCGCGCGCAGACGTTCGACAAGTTCCGCCCCCTGCCCCTGCAGCAGCAGCACCACATCCGCCACACGGTCGCGGTATTCGTTCGGCGTGCAGAGGCCGCAGCAGGGCGCAAGGCATCTGCCCAGAGAATACTTCATGCAGGGCCTGCCGTTCGCAGGTCTTGACGCGTCTCCCGCGCAGGAGCGCAGCGGAAGGTAGCGCTCAACGAGCCGCAGAAGCGCCCGCACCTCCTGTACGCGCACGTAGGGGCCTATGTAGACTGCCCCGTCATCCGTCTTTACTCGTGTAACGACCAGTCTGGGATATTTTTCAGCGGTTATTTTTATATAGGCGTAGCGCTCGTTCATTTTGAGATCTACGTTGAAGAAGGGCTGGTACAGCTTTATCATCCTGTTTTCCAGGATGAGCGCCTCGATCTCGCTCTCGGTCCTGATGGTGGATATGTCGCGTATCGTATCTACCAGCTTCCTTAGCCGCGGCGAGGCAAAATTGCTGTGACGAAAATAAGACAAAACCCTCTTTTTCAGAGATTTGGCTTTGCCTATATAAATGATCTCCCCGTTTCCGTCGCGCATCATATATATGCCGGGCTTGTCGGGGAATCCCTTTACAAAGCTCGTCAGTTCGTCTTTGTTCAAGAAAATTGCCCTTCCTTTATTGCGCTCATCCCTATCATGTTATAGGATATCACAATAAAGCGCAGCAAAGTGATTCGGAGGTGTATTTTATGGCTTTATCGGTTTATAACGACCTTACAAGAAAAAAAGAGCCTTTCGTCCCTCTTGAGGAAGGAAAGGTCCGCTTTTATGTATGCGGCCCCACCGTGTACAACTTCTTCCATATAGGAAACGCGCGCCCGTTCGTTATATTTGACGTTTTCCGCCGCTACCTTGAAAGTCTCGGTTATGATGTGACATTCGTTCAGAATTTTACCGACATCGACGATAAAATGATAAAGCGCGCAAACGAAGAGGGCATAACTGTAGCCGAACTTGCAGAACGTTTCATTGCGGAATATTACCGCGACGCAGACGCTCTGGGCATAAAACGCGCTACTGTAAACCCGCGCGCGACTCACGAGATCGCCGCGATAATCGACATCATAAAGCGCCTCATAGAGAAAGATCATGCCTACGAGACCGAAGGCGACGTATATTTCAACGTGGACAGCTTCAGCGAATACGGCAAGCTCTCAAGGCAGAGCATCGAAGAGCTTATGTCAGGAGCCCGCATCGACGTTGACGAACGCAAGCGCAGCCCTCTTGACTTCGCGCTCTGGAAAGCTGCAAAGCCGGGCGAACCCTTCTGGGAGAGCCCGTGGGGCAAGGGACGTCCGGGCTGGCATATCGAATGCAGCGCTATGTCGACAAAATATCTCGGCAAGACGATAGATATACACGGCGGCGGCAGCGACCTGATCTTCCCGCATCATGAGAACGAGATAGCGCAGTCGGAATGCGCGAACGACACGCAGTTCGTGAAATACTGGCTGCACAACGCCTATCTGCTTATAGACAAGGAAAAGATGTCCAAGTCGCTCGGAAACTTCCTTACGGTCCGCGACGTCACCGGGAAGGTCAATCCGCTCGTGCTGCGCTTCTTCCTTATGAGCGTACATTACCGCTCGCCGCTCAATTTCTCCGCAGAGGGCCTCGAGCACGCAAAGGGCGCAGTGGAACGCCTCAACAACTGTTACAGAGATCTGCTCTTCGCGCTGGAAAACAGAAAAGCAGGAACTGAAGACGCAGCTCTGCGCGAAGCGCTCAAAGCAAATGAAGAGGGCTTCACTCAGTCAATGGACGACGACTTCAACACGGCCGGCGCTTTCGGCTATATCTTCGAGGCTGTGCGTGCGGTAAACGTTCATATGACAGAGCATGACGAAATAGACAAAGAAGCGCTGGAGTCTGCGAAGCGTTTCTTCGAGAAGACGAACAAGATCCTCGGATACCTTTATGAGGAAAAGAAGAACAGCGATGAGGACGCGGAGATAGACGCTCTTGTCGCAGAGCGCAGCGCGGCCCGCAAAGCAAAGGACTTCAAGCGCTCCGACGAGATACGCGACATGCTTGCGGCAAAGGGCATAATAATAGAAGACACGCCGCAGGGGCCGCGCTGGAAGAGAGCCAACTAAAAGATTTACAGCACTTTTAAAGGGCAGGTCAGCGAATATTTTACGGCAGGGCGGAAATCATGCCCTGCCGTTTTTTTTGAAACGAATGTATTGGGGATCGAAAAAGACCGCAACTGTTTTTTCGCTGATTCGACTTAGTTCCCGCCGCGTATTACCAGTTTTCATAGCGTTTATTACGGTCGAGCTCTCTTATCTGCTCCATCTCTCTGCCTGTCAGCTGAAAGTCAAAAATATCATAATTCTCAGCTATGTGCTTCGGGTCGGAAGATCCGGGAATCGCTATGAAACCGGCCTGTAGATGCCAGCGTAGAATTACCTGTGCCGGGGTCTTGCGGTACTTTTTGGAGAGGGCGGCAATAACTTTATTGTTAAAGCTCTCTTTCGTATGTCCCCTGCCCCCAAAGGGGTACCATGACTCTATTACGATGCCGTACTTCTTCACGTATTTCTGCAGATCTGCATTCTGATAGTACAGATGGTTTTCATTCTGTATGACTGCCGGAGGGACAGAAGCATACAAAAGTACTTCGTTAACCGCTTCTTTTGTGTAATAGTTGG
>JAEEGL016108066.1_pt1 | contig 16219 bp, 15 predicted proteins | sample 9134231 | NCBI WGS metagenome assembly JAEEGL01 (sample SAMN16246548, study PRJNA631951) | gut metagenome | biome: gut microbiome; feature: rumen; material: fiber-attached | host: Bos | place: Iran: Karaj | collected 2018-10
CAGGACCATTACAATCAAAGCAGCTGATATTGCCGAAGAAGTCGGGGATCCGAAATGCATGAATGTTGTGCTGTTCGGTGCACTGGTAAAAGCTTTGCAGCTGAAAGAAATTGACTGGGAGAAAGTCATAGCCGATACCGTCCCGCCTAAATTCAAGGATTTAAACATTGCCGCATACAGGGCAGGAATGGAAGCTGCAAAATGAATAAACTGCGGGAAGAATACACGAGAAAGCTTACCACAGCGGAAGAAGCCGTAAAACTGGTTAAGTCCGGTGACTGGGTGGATTACGGTTCCAATATTTCAATGCCCTTCTCCCTTGACGCGGCGCTTGCTGCCAGAAAGGATGAGCTATACGGAGTAAAAGTCCGAGGCAATCTGACCCCAGGCCCGATTCAGGTCATTGAGTGCGATCCCAAGATGGAGCATTTTGTGTATAATACCTGGCATTGCGGTGGATATGAAAGAAAAATGTGTGATGAAGGCAGAGCTTTCTTCACCCCCATGATCTTTCGAAATCTTTCCTGGTATTACAGCAATTATCTTACTGTAGATGTTGCCATGCTTTCTGTTTCACCGATGGATGAGGAAGGATATTTCAGCCTCTCCGGGGCAGCTGGTGCAGCCGGCTGCGTTGCGGATGCGGCAAAGAAGATCATCCTTGAGGTAAATGAGGCTATGCCGCCGATCTGCGGCGGAGCAGAGACCAAAGTGCACATTTCGCGTGTTGATGCGGTTGTAGAAGTAGGAAACCGTCCACTGTGGAATATGCTGAATCCGGAAACAACGGAGACAGACCGTGTAATTGCAGAACTTATACTGCCGTGCATCCCTGATGGAGCGACCATCCAGCTGGGGATCGGTGGTATGCCGAACGCACTCGGAGAGATGATTGCCCAGTCTGATTTGAAGGATTTAGGCATGCACACTGAACTTTGCTGCAGCGCTTTCTGTACATTGGCAAAGGCGGGAAAGCTGACGAATTCGAAAAAGAACGTCAACCGAGGAATTGGCGTTATCGGACTTGCTCTCGGAACACAGGAACTCTACGATTGGGTGCGAGAAAACAAATATATCCGTGCTTTTCCTATGAGCTATGTCAATGACCCGGCAGTAATTGCCTCAAATGACAATATGATCTCCATAAACAGCTGCCTGAACGTTGACCTTTACGGTCAGGTTTCATCAGAAAGTGCCGGAACAAGACAAATCAGCGGGACCGGCGGGCAATTGGACTTTGTCACCGGCGCAAGCGCCTCCAAAGGCGGTAAATCCTTTCTCTGTATGAGCTCTTCCTATACGGACCGCAGAGGAATAGTCCATTCCCGCATATTGCCAAGGTTTACGGAAGGCGATATTGTTACGACTCCGAGAGCACAGGCTCATTACATTGTAACGGAGTACGGTATGGTCAGTCTTGCAGGAAAAACTACCTGGGAACGGGCGGACGCACTCATATCCATTGCACATCCGAAGTTCCGTGAAGACCTGATTCGTGCTGCAGAGAAACAGAAAATTTGGCTCCCGTCTAACAAAAGATGATTCGAGTCATATTTGACGAATGCCCCTGCATAGAAAAGCCAAATATCTCATAAACCTATAGAGCACAAAAGACGAAAAGCCCTGGTTTTCTGGCTTTTCGTCTTTTGTACTTAAAATGTTTCAAAAACATACCCGGGCCTCCCTTGAAAGAATCTGCGATGGATGATATAATCTTAAAACTAAACAGCCTCCAGTGATTTTGGCTTTTGAGGCTGAGCATAATTAAATTCGGGAAAAGGAGAACTTCCATGGCAAACAACAGGATTGCCAGAACCAATGATGATATTCAGTTTCGGATATCTGCTTTGCTTCGCGAGGTTAAGGATCCCAGGATTCATCAGGGGATGCTGAGCGTAACACGTGTTGAAACAAGCGGCGATTTGCGCTATGCTAAAGTATGGATATCAGTCTATGGCATGGAGGATGAGAAAAGCTTCCAAAAAGGGCTCCGTTCCGCATCTGCATGGCTCCGCAGAGAACTCGCTCATTCGCTGAACCTGCGTTATACACCGGAGCTTGTATTTGAGGTTGATCACAGCATCGAATACGGCGCGAAGATCAATCAAATGATATCTGAACTTGAGATCCGGGATGCAGGGGACGGAAGTGAAGTATGAACATCAAGGAATGCGCGTCTCTCCTCGCTGCTCAAGACAACTATCTCATTCTGACACATAAAAATCCGGACGGCGACACGGTTATGAGTGCCGCCGCCCTTTGTCGTGCTCTGCGTAGGAAAAACAAAAAGGCATATCTTTATGGTAATAATGAAATTAACCAAAAGATGAAACCATTTGCTGAGAAGCAGTTTGCACCGTCATCCTTTCAACCAACGTTCATAATTGCGGTAGATATTGCTACGGAAAGCCTGTTTCCTGACGGCTTCTCAGGAGCTGTCGATCTGTGCATTGACCATCATCCGACGAACAGTCACTATGCAAAACAGGAATTGATTGACAGCAGCTGCTCAGCATGCGGAGAGATTATTCAGAAACTCATCCGTGAATATACCGGTAAGCTGACCAAATCAGAGGCAACCCTGCTGTATATTGCACTTACAACAGATACTGGTGCTTTTCAGTATGCGAATGTCAATGCCAATACCTTTCGTGCTGCGGCAGAACTTCTTCAGTACGGTGCTGACGCGCATCAGGTTATGCTTCGTTTTTTCAGAAAGACTGGTGCTGCACGTCTTCGGTTGGAAGGAGAAATCTATTCAAATCTTCATTATTATTATAACGGCCGGCTTGTTATAGCGCCAGTGACACAGAGAATGATTACGGTTTCCGGCGCGGGAAACGATGATTTTGACGATCTGGCAGGTCTTTCCGGGCGCGCAGAAGGTGCCTTGATGAATATCACAATACGAGAGCTCCCAAGTGGAGACAGCAAGGTTTCAGTACGATCTGCACCCGAATACAGCAGCATTGCTGTCTGCGAGGCTTTTGGCGGAGGCGGTCACTTTATGGCTGCCGGCTGTACAATTGAAAGGAAGCCGGAACAGGCTGAAAAACTCCTGCTGCAGGTGATTGAAGCGCTGCAGATTTTCCGGGAAGAAGAATGAACGGAATACTTTTAGTGGATAAACCGGCGGACTGGACCAGTAATGATGTGGTTCAGAAGCTCAGGGGTGTCTTGCATGAAAGAAGGATCGGACATGCAGGAACGCTGGATCCGATGGCTACAGGGCTGCTCACGGTATTTGTAGGTCGCGCAACAAGAGCCGTCGAGTTTGCCGAGCACGACAGAAAACGCTATCTTGCCGGGCTTCGCCTTGGGCAAATCACGGATACCCAAGATATCACAGGGACTATTCTTGAAAAAAGAGAAGTAAACGTTACCCGGGATGAACTGGACAGTGTACTGAAAAGATTTCTTGGCAATATTACACAGACACCGCCAATGTATTCTGCGGTTAAGGTTCATGGCCAGCGATTATATAAACTTGCCAGAGAAGGGAAGTGCGTAGAAAGAGCTGCAAGGAGTATTAGTATTTTCCGTCTGGATCTGATGTCTTTTGCTGGAGATCAAATCTTATTGGATGTGAGCTGCTCCAAAGGAACATATATACGCACTCTCTGTCATGACATCGGCGACGCTCTTGGCTGCGGAGGGTGTTTATCTTCTTTACGCAGAACAGAAGCAGGCTTTTTTTCTGTTTCACAGGCCAGAACTATGGATGACATCATCGCCGGTGATTATAACCTTCTGCCGACAGACACACTGTTCCTCCAATATCCTGCATTAACGTTGATGAAAGATGAAGAAAAAAGGGTTCGAAACGGCGGTGTTTTTCATTCAGAGGTGCAGAACGGGTATTATAGGCTCTATGCGCCTTCCGGTGAGTTTCTCGCCCTCGGTTCATCTCTTGATAATACTATAAAAACGGTAAAGAGCTTTTTTGAAATATGAATAATAATGAGACAAAAATGAGAGCTGTTGCCCTCGGTTTTTTTGATGGCCTTCATACAGGGCATGCAGCTCTTCTTCAAAAACTGAATAATCGCGCCGCAGAAATGAATCTGGAAGCGGCAGTGCTAACTTTTGATGTGCATCCGGATACGCTTGTATTCGGTAAGGATGTCCCGCTCATTAATACAGCAGACGAGCGGGAAGAGATGATCCGCCGGATGTTTAATATCAACACCACAATCTTTCTCCATTTCAATCGAAAGATGATGCAGATGCCTTGGCAGGAGTTCATCACCACTGCGGTGTCAGAGCTCAGGATTGGAGCGGTTGTTGTTGGACATGATTTTACCTTTGGTTATAGAGGTGAGGGAACACCGGATCGCTTGAAGGAATGGTGTGAGATTAATAACCTGAGCTGTGATGTGATCCCGGCTGTTTGTTTGGACGGCAGGATTGTCAGTTCAACTGAAATCAGGCAAATGATTGAGTCAGGCAACATTGAGGAGGCAAATCGGCTGCTGGGACACCCGCATATTCTCTCTGATACTGTACATTCCGGATATCACCTTGGACAGAAGCTTGGAACACCGACCATCAATCTTTCTATTCCAAAAGGTGTGGTCATTCCAAAATTCGGCGTTTACGCGACAAAAGTGTATCTGGACGATGGGAGCGTACACACGGCGGTGACTAATATTGGAACTCGTCCAACCGTCAGCACGCTAGATCGTGTTACTGTTGAGAGCCATCTTCTGGATTTCAGCGGAAATCTGTATGGGCGAAAAGCAAGGGTTGAATTATACCATTATCAGAGAGAAGAAATGAAATTTGAGAATACTGCACTTCTCGCCAGCCAGATCCAACGAGATGCGGAAGAAACAAGACGATGGTTTGAATTGGGTAGATGATAACATCTGTCAACTGATGAACATCGCATCTCCGAAGGAGAAAAATCGGTATTTTTCCTGAACGGCGATTTGATATGCATTTAAAACATGCTCTCGGCCTGCAAGAGCAGAAACCAGCATAATCAGGGTGCTTTCCGGAAGGTGGAAATTGGTGATCAAAGCGTCAATACAGCGAAACTGATAACCGGGATAGATAAATATGCTTGTCCATCTGCATCCGGGATGCAGTTTCCCATGATCATCAGCAAAACTTTCCAGTGTTCGGCATGAAGTGGTACCTACGGCAATAATACGTCCGCCATTCTCCCTACAGCGGTTAACAGTATTCGCTGTTTCTTCGGAGATGATACAGAATTCCGAATGCATCTCGTGATCTTCGATATTCTCTTCCTTTACGGGACGAAATGTTCCCAGCCCGACGTGGAGCGTAACCGGGCAGATGGAGACACCGACTTCCCTGATTTTATCAAGCAGTTCCTTGGTAAAATGAAGGCCTGCAGTCGGTGCTGCTGCACTGCCTAGCTCTCTGGAATAGACTGTTTGATAGCGTTCCCGGTCCTGTAGTTCTTCCCGAATATACGGTGGAAGAGGCATTTTTCCCAGACTGTCAAGAACCTCAAGAAAAATCCCATCATAAGAGAAATGAATCTTTCGGTTGCCGTCCGGCATTACTTCTTCAACAATTGCGTGCAGTTCTCCGTCATCGCCAAAAAGAATTTCAGCGCCCTCCCGGAGACGTTTACCAGGTCTGCAGAGACATTCCCAACGGTCATCTCCGAGATCACGCAGCAAAACCAGTTCTGCTGCACCTCCAGTAGGGCGATGTCCGACCAGTCTGGCAGGCAGCACTCTGGAGTCGTTGATGACAAGGCAGTCACCTGGACGGAGCATAGAAGGCAGCTCATAAAAGTGATGATGTTCGATGGCGCCGGTCCTGCGATCCAGGCAAAGAAGACGAGATTCATCTCTTTTCGCAATTGGGGTCTGAGCAATCAGCTCCGGAGGAAGAATAAAACTGAAATCCGATTTTTTCATGTTTATACCGAAATCCTTTTAAAATCATTTTATCAGTAAACAGGGTGAACAGAAATGAAAGAAAACTTTTTTGCCTATATATCCAGAATGAGATATATCAATCGCTGGAGTCTGATGCGCAATACACTCCCGGAAAACATTCAGGAACACAGTCATATGGTCGCGGTTCTGGCGCATGCACTTGGCCTTATTCGCCGGGAAGTATTCCAAACAGCCTGTGATCCTAATGAAGCTGCCGCCGCAGCACTGTTTCATGACAGCTCTGAGATATTGACCGGAGACCTTCCCACACCAATCAAATACCATAATAAAGAGATCAAAGACGCATATAAGGAGGTTGAAGCGCTTGCATGCAAAAAGCTTCTTGACACCCTTCCTGAAGCACTCAGACCGGCGTATGCTCAACTGTTGACGACCGGTTCAGCACATGAAAGCGTCCGTGATCTCGTAAAAGCTGCGGATAAACTCTCAGCATATATCAAATGCATTGAAGAACGAAAGGCGGGAAACAATGAATTCCTGTCCGCTGAAGCTCAGACCCTGAATGCACTGCATTCATTTCAGATGCCGGAAGTCGATTATTTTCTTGAGCATTTTATTCCAGCCTTTGAACTGACACTTGACGAACTGGGAACGATAGAGGAGTAACGGGAAAACACTCAATATGGAGAAGAGATACTCAGGCGTTGCGGTATACGCGGGGAACTCGCTTTGTCACTGAACACATGAGCTCGTATGGAATGGTACCTGCCGCAGCGGCAAGGCTGCCGATATCGTTGTCTGGCCCGAACAGTTCAACTTCTGAGCCCACTTCAGCGTCATAAATATCGGTAAGGTCTACCATGCACATATCCATGCAGATGGTGCCAATCTGAGGAGCGTCACAACCTTCTATCCGATAACTGCACTTATTTGAACTCAGCCTCGGCAGCCCATCCGCATAACCTGCTGCTATGACACCCATGCGTGTGCGGCGTGTTGTTTGATACGTGCATCCGTAACTCACAAAAGTGCCGGGCTCATGGTATTTAATTGTGCTGACGGTTGTCAGAAATCGCATTGCAGGCTGCAGTGCCAGTTTCCCTTCATCTCCGTAGCCATAGAGCAGCAGCCCAGGACGAACCATATCCAATGACATCTCCGGATAGTGAATGACTGCGCCGCTGTTTGCACAATGGCGGATCGCAAACTCATATCCGGATCTTTTTTTCACCTCATCAATGACGCGGTTGAACAGGTTAAACTGTTTCAAGGTGTATAAACGGCTGGTTTTATCCGCTTCATCGGAGACGGCAAAATGAGTATATATTCCTTCAAATTCCAGATTATCCAATCTGCAGGAACTGATAATATTTCGGATGCCTTCTTCAAACAGACTGTCTGCACACAGATATCCAAGGCGGGACATTCCTGTGTCAAGCTTGATGTGCAGTTTCAGCATTTTGCCGAGTTTTGCCGCTTCCGCTGAATACTCCTCTGCCTTGGCAAGACAGGTAGATGTCTGGGTAATGTTATATTCAATCAACTGTGCGGTATATTCTGCAGGAGTATGACCGAGTATGAGAACCGGCATTGCTATCCCGGCTTGACGGAGTTCCATGGCCTCATCCAGACAGCTGACAGCAAGATAGTCAGCGCCTTCCTCTTCAAGAAGCTTTGCAACCCGAAGAGCGCCATGACCGTATGCATCTGCTTTTACAACACCAAGAAACCGGCAGCCCTGCGGAAGAGAGTTCCGAATTGCGTGATAGTTATGACGAAGGGCGGAAAGATCAATTTCTGCCCAGGTTCTCTTTGTTAAATCATTCATTCTTTTTCTCCATCTCCAGATCGTTGACGATTATTATAATCATTTTTCCATAAAGTGTCAATTCGCGCTTGCAAAATCACGGTAATTATGATAAGCTCACATTTGCTGTGAAAGGGAAAATAATGCGTGCTGTTTCTTACAGAGAGTGGAGGTCACCGGCTGCAAGCCTCCTTGAAGCGCCGCATTTGGTTCGCCCCGGAGCTCCGGCCAATCACCGGCGTCTGAGCGCGTTAAGCTCTGGAGTTGCGGCATTTTGCCGAAAATAGGTGGTACCGCGGAAGCTTGCTTTCGTCCTATTGTCAGGGCGGAAGCTTATTTTTTTGATAACAAGGAGCAATGTCATGAAAGAAATGATGCAGGAATTGAGGAAGGCGTCATTAAGGGCGATTATGGAAGCACAGGACCAGGATACGCTGGAAAGCCTTCGTATTAAATATCTCGGGAAAAAAGGGGAACTCACCGGAGTGCTGCGGCAGATGGGAAAGCTGTCAGCAGAAGAGCGGCCTCAAATGGGACAGCTTGCCAATCAGCTTCGCTCAGAAATAGAAGCAAGTATTGAAAAGCGGCGTAAAACACTCAACGAAGCCTTGCTCGAGCGCAAACTGCTCGAGGAAACCGTTGATGTTACTCTTCCAGGCAAAACGCAGCCACTTGGTCACAAGCATCCCATGTACAATGTACTGGATCAGATCAAGGATATTTTTATAGGAATGGGATTTGAAATCGTTGACGGGCCGGAAATCGAACTGGCTGATTATAACTTTACCAAGCTGAATATCGATGAAGGTCATCCCTCGCGTGAGTGGACAGACACCTTTTATTTTACCGAGGACAGCAGAATTCTCCTCCGTACACAGACATCACCAATGCAGATCCACGCCATGGAAACAAAGGAACTTCCGATTAGAATGATTGCGCCCGGCCGTGTATACCGGAAGGATGAGGTCGATGCTACACATTCACCCATGTTTCACCAAATCGAAGGCATGGTTATTGATAAAGGGGTCACCATGTCTGATCTGAAGGCAACCTTGAATCTTGTTGTAGAGAAGATCTACGGAAAGGGAACGGTAACACGTTTCCGTCCGCATCATTTCCCGTTTACCGAACCGAGCTGCGAGATGGATATACAGTGCCATAAATGCGGCGGCAAGGGATGCCCAACCTGCAAGGGAGAGGGATGGATTGAGGTTCTTGGCGCCGGAATGGTCCATCCAAAGGTGCTTGCAGGCTGTGGAATAGATCCGGACGTATATTCCGGCTGGGCTTTCGGTATGGGGCTAGAACGTTTGGCTATGGGCGAATACAAAATAACGGATCTGCGTCTGATATTTGAAAACGATGTCAGATTCCTGGAGCAGTTTTAAGGAGGGTATCTAACAATGAAGTTATCCAGAAAATGGCTGAATGAATATGTTGATCTTCCACTGACCGAAATAGATGACCGAACTTTTGCCGAAGCCATGACAGTATCCGGCTCTAAGGTAGAAACAACAGATGATCTCTCGAAATGCATAAAAAACGTTGTGGTCGGTCGTATCATGTTGATAGAAAAACATCCGGATTCTGATCACATGTTTATCGTAAGGATGGACGTGGGGAAAGAACAGACAGTTCAGATTGTAACCGGTGCATGGAACATTCATGTTGATGATTTGGTCCCGGTAGCATTGGATCAGGCGGTTTTGCCTTCCGGCATGGAAATCAAGAGCGGAAAACTAAGAGGCGTGCTTTCGCAAGGGATGCTCTGCTCACTGAAGGAACTAAATTTAAGCACTCACGACTATGCCTATGCCGAAATACATGCTGCGGCAATTTTGGGTGACTATCATCCAATCAATAAGGAAAAACCCTCCATCTCTCCGGATATTGCGCCCGGTGAGAAAATATACGGCCCGGTGATTGCTGCCAGTGTGATTGCTGTTGTTCGTGCGGAGGGCAGCTGGAGTGTCAAGCTTGATCTGAATGGAACTGACAAAACGGTTATCTGCCCATTTGACAATCTTCATGAAGGCGATATGGTTGCGTTTGACACAAAGAAAGCGCAGATATGCAGCCTTACCGATTTGCATGCGCAGCAGTCTGAATTCCCACATTGCATCGCTGATGGCATATTCATTCTGCACGAGGATGTAAAACCCGGCGATGACTTAGCGGCTGTTATCGGGATGGATGACCATGTTGTTGACTTTGAAATAACTCCCAATCGCCCAGACTGTCTGTGCATGATCGGACTGGCAAGAGAAGCTGCGGTAACGTTTGATCGGACGCTCCAGATCAAAGAGCCTGTTGTTGAAGCAAAAGCAGGGGGAAATATCAGGGATCTGACTAAGATTGTTATAGAGGAACCCGCTCTCTGCAAGCGCTATACCGCGCGAATGGTTAAAAATGTCAAAATAAAACCTTCTCCTGCCTGGATGAGAGAACGCATTCGTAATGCCGGAATGCGGCCAATCAACAATCTCGTCGATATCACCAACTACGTGATGCTGGAATATGGTCAGCCGATGCATGCCTTTGATTTCAGCTGTGTACAGGATGGGGAGATTCACGTAAGACTTGCGCGCCAGGGGGAGACAATTCGTACTCTGGATGGTACCGAACGCGAACTGAAGCCGAATATGCTCTGCATCTGTGATACGCACAGGCCTGTTGGCGTTGCTGGAGTCATGGGCGGAGAAAACAGTGAAATAGTCGGGGATACCGACATGGTTTTGTTTGAGAGTGCTAATTTTGACGGTATTTCTATCCGACGCACCGCGACTGCACTTGGAATGCGTACAGATGCTTCATCCCGCTATGAAAAGGGGCTTGATCCGGAAAATACTTACCGTGCGGTTCAGCGTGCCTGTGAACTGGTTGAATTACTCGGAGCCGGTGAAGTGGTTGATGGGGTCATTGACGAGTATCCTGCAGGGAAAAAGGTCACCTCACTTGCGCTTGAACCTGAGAAAATCAATGCACTTCTGGGAACGAATCTTACTCCTGACCTGATGAAGAGTATTCTGTTGAAGCTGGGTTTCTCTGTTAAAGGAGATACCGTGTTTGTCCCAAGTTGGCGCGGCGATGTGGAACATTATTCCGATCTGGCTGAGGAAGTCGCAAGGTTCTATGGATATAATGAAATCCCGACAGAGTTTACCGGAGCCATCAATACCTGCGGAGGCTTTACCGAGGAGCAGCAGTGCGAGCGGAGAGTCGGAGAAATTTGCCGCAGCCTCGGGCTTGATGAGATTATAACATATTCATTTATTAGTCCTGCATATTATGATAAAATCTGTCTCCCCGATGATTCACCACTCCGTGACAGCCTCAGAATTCTCAATCCGCTTGGAGAAGACACGTCCATCATGAGAACTACAATTCTTCCTTCCATGCTGGAAATCCTGAGCAGAAATTATAACTATCGCAACAAAACTGCAGCACTCTATGAGATTGGACGAACCTATCACAAGAGAGAAGACGGACTTGCAGATGAGCCGAAAACCGTGTCACTTGGCGCGTTCGGACAAAATGTTGATTTCTTTGTACTGAAGGGATGGATTGAGGAACTGCTGAATGGCCTGGGGATTCAAGATACCAGATATCAGAAAGAAGAAAACAATCCCTCTTATCATCCGGGACGCTGTGCAACCATTTGGGCGGGAGAGAAGTATATCGGTATTCTTGGCCAGATACATCCTGTAGTTGCGAACAATTATTCCGTCGATACTGAACTCTACTGCGCCCAGCTTTCTTTTGATGTACTGTTTGAACTTCGCGGAGGAACGCCGGTATTCAAGCCCCTGCCAAGGTTTCCTGCTGTTACTAGAGATATTGCGGTTATCTGCGACCAGAGTACTCCGGTTGGAGATATGCTTTCTGCCATCCGCCGCAGCGGCGGAGCATTTCTGACAAGCTGCAGCGTATTCGACGTATATACCGGCCATCATATTACACAGGGGAAAAAATCAGTTGCATTTTCGCTGGAGATGAGAGCTGAGGATCAAACCTTGACAGACGAGCACGCGGAACAGATCATTCAAAGTGTGCTTGATGCACTGAAATCTGATTTTGATGCCGTAATGCGGTGAGCAGCACAAAATAATGAAAAAAGCTCTTTACTTGAACACAAGTTGTGGTATAATTGGTTCAAAGATTAAAAGGTGAGGTGTGTATGATGCAGGATGTCACACGCAAATTTGCTGCTCTTGACAGCAAAGCGGAGATGAAAGAAATCTTGTCTTCCGTTTATAACTCCCTGATGGTGAAAGGCTACAATCCCATCAACCAGATTGTCGGTTATATTCTTTCCGAGGACCCGACATATATCACCAGCTATAACAATGCAAGGAGCTTGATCACCAGACTTGATCGGGATGAACTGCTGCAGGAATTGCTGAAAACATATTTGGATAAGTAAATGGATATAAGCCCGGGTTTTCCGGGCTTATGTCATAAAGGAGAGAAACTTTGGAAATTGTTTTGATTGCAGCGGCGGTATTACCTGCTGCCTGGCTCCTTATACGCGTCTATCGGGCAGATCGGCTTGAGAAAGAGCCAGTATCTCTTTTGCTGAGTCTGATTGTTCTGGGAGTTTTCTCAACTGCCCTAGCCGGCGCCGCTGAAAACTATGGAGAAGCTGCTCTTTCAGCATTATTTCCTGAACATGGACTGCTTTATAATGCGATCCTATATTTTGCCATCGTTGCGCTATCAGAAGAGGGGTTTAAATATTTGCTCCTGAAGCTTCGAACATGGAACAATCATAATTTTAACTGTTCTTTTGACGGCGTTGTTTATTCAGTATTTGTATCGCTTGGCTTTGCACTATGGGAGAACATTGCATATGTTCTTTACTACGGGATTGGAACAGCGATTGCCCGAGCGGTTACGGCGGTACCGGGGCATGCATGCTTTGGCGTTTTTATGGGTGTATGGTACGGTGTAGCAAAGCGATATGAGTTGGCTGGATATCCCAGTGAAGCTTCCAGGGCGAGAAGGTCCGGCCTGATTACAGCGATTCTTCTGCACGGAGTTTATGATTTCATTGCTTCAATGGAAAACGATCTGATGAGCATTATTTTTCTGGTTTTCGTCTGCTGGATGTTCGGAAGAGCGCTAAAGCTTGTTAAACAGGCGTCTGCAGAGGACAGTCCTTTGATGACAGATCAAATTAATTATTAAAATATCGACAATATCTGAGAGGAGTGCTTTTATGGCAGCGAAGAATGTTGGAACCTTGATCCGCGAAGCTCGTATGGCGAAGGGACTATCCCAGGAAAAACTGGCGAGTGAGATCGAAGGACTTACCGCTAGTGATATCAGCAAGGCGGAGAGAGGTGATAAAGAACTGTCTCAGACGCAGCTCAGAGCTGTTGCAAAAGTAATCGGAGTAACGCAGAAATCACTTCTGGAGGCGCCAAAGGGAGGAACCTCATCAAAAACCTCTGCATCTACCTCTGCAAAGAAAACAACTGCTTCAAGCAGTGCAAAGAAAACGGAGACGAAGAAAACCACATCAGCAGCTGTGTCCAGGCCTTCCTCTGCTGAAAAACTGACAACAACAGAAAAGAAAGTCCTTGAGCTCTACCGAGCAGCAGAAACGGAAAATAAAAAACTGGCTGTACGTATCCTGAAAGGCGAAAAACTTGAGTTATCTGATATCCTGCCAATGCTGATGAACAATGGGACAATCGGCGAAGACGGACTTCTTGGCGGATTGCTCGGCAAAATGCAAAGCTTAATAAAATAATCATGGGTTTTACCCGCGCTTTTGGCTGTTTAACTCCCTGCCTGTTGATGGCGGGGAGTTTTCTTGTTTTAACACTCACCATATTCAAAGGACAAAAATACTTGGCAGGGAAGAAGACGGATGATATAATGTCAAAAAACGCGTTGAGGGATCAGAAGATATGAAAAAGGCCCTGATTGCCATGAGCGGCGGAGTTGACAGCAGCATTGCGGCAAAAATAATGTCTGATCGAGGTTATCTGTGTACGGGCTGTACCATGAAACTGTATCATGATAATTGCAGACATTATTCAATAGACTCTATTCAGCCAGTCAAAGAAGAAACAAGTGATGCGGCACAGATTGCTGAGTGCCTGGGCATGCCGTTTTATATCTTTGATTTTTCAGAATTGTTTGATGAAAAAGTAGTATTGCCCTTTATTTCCGATTATATTCATGGGAAAACTCCAAATCCCTGTGTGAACTGTAATCGGTTTCTGAAATTCGGAAAGCTGTTAGAAAAAGCAGATGATCTTCAGTGTGATATACTTGTCACAGGCCACTACGCACGCATCAGCTATAATGGCAAGGAGTATCAATTAAAAAAGGCTTTGGATGAAACAAAGGATCAGAGTTATGTTCTTTATTCTTTGACGCAGGAGCAGCTTAGCAGAATTGCTTTCCCGCTTGGAGAAATCTCCAAGAAGGAGGTTCGGGCAATTGCAGAGAACAGCGGTTTCCTAAATGCCAACAGGCCGGACAGTCAGGATATCTGCTTTATTCCAGATGGGGATTATGCCGGATATATTGAGAAGAAGCTGGAGAAGAGTTTTTTACCTGGAGATTTTATTGACCCGGATGGAAAGATCATCGGAAAGCACAGAGGGATTATTCACTACACCGTCGGACAGCGCCGGGGTTTGGGTGTTTCTGCAGATGCGCCTCTTTATGTACGCTCAATCAATCCGGACAATAATACAGTTACCCTTGTTAAAGAGTACGGTTTAATGGTTCAGACGGTAGTCGCAGGAGATGTCAACATCATTTCAGGTCATTCTCTGGCGAAGCCGATCCGGGCAGAAGTAAAGCTGCGCTACAGGCAGTTTCAGCAGCCGGCATTGGTAAGACAGGAAAACGACAGACTGGTGATTTTCTTTGATAAACCCCTGCGGGCCCCGGCACCGGGACAGGCGGCTGTTATTTACCAGGGAGATGTCGTTATCGGAGGCGGTACGATTATCAGCAGCAACTAGCGAAAGGAGTTTCCATGCGAAGAAAGCTTTTCTGTGTATTGTTATCTTTATTCATTTTTTGCAGTTCTGCAGGAATAAAGGTCTCTGCTGATGGCCCATATAAGCTGCCTGTACATGTCGAACAGGGGAAAACAGCTTTTGTAAGGGCTATGGATGGCTCTTACCTCGGCAACATATTTATTTCTCTGACTGATCTATCGACCGCTTTGAGCGGAACGGAAAAACAGTTTCGCTTTGAGCGAATTGTCTCATCCACTGATGGAGAATACTTTACCGTTACGCGGAATCAAACATCTGTTCTTCCCTCTGACAGTGAAAACATCCCGGAACGTCCACAGACGAGTACGCTTAATCCTTATAGAAACAGACTCCTGGTTGATGGTTCTGAAAGAAGGTACTATACGCACAACCCCAAGACAGGAGACCTGTATATGAGTCTTACAGATGTTCAGCTGATGCTGGACCTGACTGCCGAGAGAAGGGGTTCCGAGCTGGTTTTGAAGCTATCTGAACCATTTCTTCCTGATATACATCAGCTTGAGCAGGATGGTTATTTCAGCATGATGAACAGTGTTGTGCTCGGCGATGCCGATACAGGTGAGCTGCTTTACTCTTATAACAGGAACACAGCATTCCCTGTAGCCAGTCTCAGCAAGCTGATGAGTTATTTGCTGATCATGGAGGCCGTGGCGCAGGGAAAAGCATCGCTTACAGACACGGTATATATTTCAGATGCCGCAGAAGCCATATCGCTCTCCGGAGACGGGATGATTGTACTCCAGGCAGGAACATCGGCACCATTCTCAGAACTGCTGGAGGGAATGCTGATCGCGAGCAGCAATGAATGTGCAGTGGCGCTTGCAGAACATATTTGTGGAAGTGAAGCGGCATTTACTGCTCAAATGAACAGTCGGGCATCAGAACTTGGGTTTTCATCTGCTAAGATGTATAACTGCAGCGGGCTTCCATCCTATTCGGATGATCCAATCCCTGTAAAACGCCAGAATACCATGAGTGCATATCATCTGTTTCAGCTTTCCGGGATGATACTGCGTAACTATCCGGAGATTCAGGAAATTACGACTAAGCAGTTGTCCCATATGCCGTCCCTTAATGATTACTGGACTGCAAACTCAAATCCGCTTGTATTTAACATGGAAGGTGTAACCGGCCTGAAAACCGGTTCAACCAACAGGGCAGGCTATTGTCTTGTTGCCACGTTGCCGATCGAAACAGAGGGTGAAAACCATATGATTGTCCTGGTCCTGCTTGGAGCGGAGACAGCGGAAATACGCGGGCAGGCTGCGGAAATCCTGCTGCGCTATGCCAGAAACCGCGTTATAAATGAAGAAAGATCTGAATGAATGATTTGAAAACTACACATGGAATTGTTTTTTCATCAGATGCTTGACAAATCCGTCCTTTTTGTGCTAATATACTTGAGCGTTCGGCTCTGCAGAAGTACCCAAGAGGCCGAAGGGGCTCCCCTGCTAAGGGAGTAGGTGTCTAAAAAGCACGCGAGGGTTCAAATCCCTCCTTCTGCGCCA
>JAEEGL010790533.1_pt1 | contig 16218 bp, 13 predicted proteins | sample 9134231 | NCBI WGS metagenome assembly JAEEGL01 (sample SAMN16246548, study PRJNA631951) | gut metagenome | biome: gut microbiome; feature: rumen; material: fiber-attached | host: Bos | place: Iran: Karaj | collected 2018-10
CACAATTTATTCCGATGGGACCGGGAGTAACCTGACTCACGGCCACAATGTCAACAAACTCCTGTTGCGTCATCCAACCGTGCTGTTCCACTTCCATCTGAATGAGCGACAAGATAGCCAATCCTCCTCCGAAACCGAAGAGACCGATCTGAAAGAACGAGAGGAACAACTGCAGATAAATCATTTGCGCCTCCTTTCTACGATATCAACCACGATAAGCGTAATGACGATAGTCGACACAATGACCCAAACCGGATTGACTCCGCCTAACCAAATCAGCAAAGCAGCAGCTATCGGGATGAGAGCAGTGAGCCAACTGATCTTCGCAGACTTGGCTAATTTGAGCAAAGGAGCCGCAATCAGCGCCACTACTGCAGGACGAATACCTTTGAATACCGCTTCTACAGCCGGTAGTTCTTTCCAATCCGCAAACACCATGGCGATCCCCAATATAATCAAAAAAGACGGCAGCACTGCACCTAATACCGCACCGCACACCCCTTTCCAACCGCCGATGCGCCAACCGATGAAGATGGCAGAATTGACCGCAATAAGCCCCGGAGCGGCTTGCGCCAGGGCGATCATATTGAGAAACTCCTGCTCATCAATCCATCCCCTGCGGTCCACTACTTCACGCTGAATAAGGGGTAACATGGCATATCCTCCACCAAGGGTGAAGGTGCCTATTTTGAGATATGTCCAAAATAATTGGAAAAACACTTACTCTTTGTTCTCGCGCAATTGCTGCTTGATAAATTTAGACAGCATGTTGATGGCGGCATTATTATGCCCGCCCTGCGGAACAATGACATCGGCAAAACGTTTGCAGGGCTCGATGAACTGCTCATGCATCGGTTTAAGCACACGCTGGTAACGCTCAATCACCGCCTCAGCCGTGCGTCCACGCTCAATCACATCACGTTTCATGACACGAATCAGACGGTCATCGGCATCGGCATCTACAAATATCTTCAGGTCCATCTGCTGACGCAGGTTGTACTCCCGCAACGCCATAATTCCCTCCACCACAATCACCTCTTTGGGTTCAATATGAATCGTCTCTTCCTGGCGCGTACAAGTGATATAGGAATAAATAGGCTGCTCGATAGCCTTGCCCTCTTTGAGCATAGAGATATGCTTGGTCAGCAAATTCCAATCAAACGCATCGGGGTGGTCGAAGTTGATATTCTGACGCTCCTCGACAGGAATGTGACTACTGTCCTTGTAGTACGAGTCTTGGGGGATAACTACCACTTCGCCCTTAGGAAGGCGCTCAATGAGTTTTTTGACTACCGTTGTTTTACCCGAGCCGGTACCGCCCGCAATGCCGATGATAAACATAATACGTTATTTTGATTGCTTGCCCCGGCTCTAAGCCGGTTTCGGGGTGCAAAATTACACAAAATATTTCATATACGCAAATTTATTTGCATATTTCCTACGTTTTATTTGTACATTCGGATTTTTTTTTGTAATTTTGCACCCGATTTATAATTTGGATAAATATCGCTTATATGAAAGAAATAACAACTAAGAAACTATTGGATACCATTATTGAGGGTATCCGCAACCGCAAAGGTCAGCGTATTGTGACCATTGACCTGCGCAAGATTAAAGAAGCACCGGTGGAGATGATGCTTATCTGTGAAGGACAAAGTAACACGCAGGTGTCCGCTATCGCAGACGAGATTGACGATTTCGTTCGTACAACCACGCATGTGCACCCGTTGTCCGTTTCCGGTCAGGAGAATGCCGAATGGATCGCGATGGACTACGGCACTATTTTTGTACATGTCATGCAGCGTGAACCGCGTGCATTTTATGATATCGAGCACCTTTGGGCAGACGGCAAAGTGACGGAGCTGCCGGATATGCTTTGATCATCGATTTAGGAATTAGGATTTCAAAATTAAGATTTTCGATTAATGGCAGATAAAGACAACAAAAAGCAACGCAGGTTGTTCCAACAGCCGCAAGGCCCCAAGAACGGCGGACCGCGGCGGTGGCTGGGTATCATCCTGTACACGGCCGCGTTTGCGCTGATGGGATATTATTTTCTGGGGAATCCGAAAGAAGATACCGGCACAAGCAAGGACCTGACATACACCAAGTTGAAAGCATACATAGAAGTGGGTGCGATAGAGAAGATCGTAGTCACCGATGATTTGCAGGCCAAGGCGACCGTACGTCCGCAAAACTACTCGGTGGTATTCGGGACACAAGGAGCCGGAGAGAATGCCAAAGGCACCCTGAAGACGCAAGTTCCTTCCCTGGAGGAGTTTTCCAAATACATCGATGAAGTGAACGCCTCGCGTAAGCAAAAAAACGAAGCGGCAGTGGATGTCAAGTTTGACAAATCGCACGACTATTGGTACCTCATTTTGGTGAACGTACTACCGTTCGTGCTCATTGTGCTGTTCTTCGTTTACCTCAGCCGCGGTATCGGCAACATGGGAGGCCCAGGCGGTATCTTCGGTGTCGGCAAAGCAAAAGCACAGATCTTTGACAAGGACAAGAAGGACAAAGTGACGTTCAAGGACGTAGCCGGTCTGTACGGAGCCAAACAGGAAGTACAAGAGATTGTTGAGTTCCTTAAGAACCCAAAGAAATACACCGAGATAGGCGCTAAGATTCCGAAGGGAGCCTTATTGGTAGGCCCTCCGGGAACAGGAAAGACCCTGTTGGCAAAAGCGGTAGCCGGAGAAGCGGACGTGCCGTTCTTCTCGATGAGCGGTTCGGATTTCGTAGAGATGTTCGTCGGTGTCGGAGCCAGCCGTGTACGTGACTTGTTTGCACAGGCGAAAGCGAAGGCTCCTGCTATCATTTTTATCGATGAGATCGACGCAGTAGGCCGTTCGCGCAGTAGAGGTGTAACGACCGGCAGTAACGACGAGCGCGAGAGTACGCTCAACCAGTTACTGACCGAGATGGACGGTTTCGGCACCAATAGCGGTGTGATCATCTTAGCCGCTACCAACCGAGCAGACGTGCTGGACAGTGCGTTGCTGCGTGCCGGACGTTTTGACCGTCAGATTCATGTAGAGCTGCCGGACCTGCAGGAACGCAAAGAGGTATTCCAAGTACACCTGCGCCCCATTAAACTGGACGACAGCGTTGATTTGGATTTCCTGAGCAAGCAGACACCGGGTTTCTCCGGTGCAGACATAGCGAATGTATGTAACGAGGCGGCCCTAATCGCAGCTCGTGGCGGACGTAAGAAAGTGACCAAACAGGATTTCATGGATGCAGTGGACCGTATTGTCGGTGGTTTGGAGCGCAAGAACAAGATCATGACCGAGGACGAGAAGCGCTCGATCGCGTTCCATGAGGCAGGTCACGCAACCATCAGCTGGATGTTACGCTGGGCTAACCCGCTTGTCAAAGTGACGATTGTACCGCGTGGTATGGCTCTAGGCGCAGCCTGGTATCTGCCGGAAGAGCGTCAACTGACGAACGAAGAGCATATACTGGACGAGTTGTGCTCGCTCTTAGGCGGTCGTGCTGCCGAGCAGCTGTTCCTGAACCAGACTTCGACCGGTGCGCTCAATGATCTGGAGCGTGCTACCAAACAAGCCTATGCTATGGTAGCGTTCTACGGTATGAGTGACAAACTCAAAGATGTCAGTTTCTACGATTCAACCGGACGTTATGAGTACGGTTTAACCAAGCCCTATTCAGAACAAACCGCTACGCTGATTGACACGGAGACGCAACGCATCATCGCCGAGCAGATGGCACGTGCCAAACAGATACTGACCGAGCACGCAGAGGGACATCATCAATTGGCACAAATGCTCATTGAGCACGAAGTGATCACCAGCGAGGATGTAGAGCGCGTGTTAGGTCCACGTCCGTGGAAAAGCCGCGGAGACGAGTTGCTGGAAGTGAATGCAGCAATCGCAGAAGCGGAGTATGCGAAAGCAAAGAAGAAACGTGCGCCGCGTAAGAAGAAAACGGAGGAGGCGCAACTTAATACAGAAGAAAATACTCAAACAACACAAGCAAATGAAGAGACTACTGCTTAACCTGATGCTGCTGTGCGCAGCGATGACCCTGGCTGCTCAAGAGGTACCGGAGAAACTGCCGTTGGATCCGGACGTTCGTTACGGTAAACTGGACAACGGTTTGACCTATTATATCCGTCATAACGAGCAGCCCAAACAACGGGCAGAGTTCCATATCGCACAATGCGTGGGTGCTATTTTGGAAGAAGATCACCAAAACGGTCTGGCACACTTCCTGGAGCATATGGCATTCAACGGAACGCAACATTTCCCGGGTAAGGGAATCATCAATTACTTCGAATCCATCGGTGTTACGTTCGGTGGCAACATCAATGCTTACACCTCATTGGACGAGACGGTGTATCGTCTGTCGGACGTGCCGACATACCGTGAGGGTATCGTTGATAGCGCGTTGCTGGTGATGCACGATTGGAGTTGCGGTATGCTGTTGCTCCCGGAGGAGATTGATGCAGAGCGCGGTGTGATCCGTGAAGAGTGGCGTACCGGCCGTACGGCACGTCGCCGTATCTGGAAACAGATGCAGGCTGCGATGTACCCGGGTTCACAATACGCTATCCGCGATGTGATCGGAGACACGGCGGTTATCAACAATTTTGGGTATCAGGCTATCCGCGACTATTACCATAAATGGTACGGACCTGACAACCAGGCAATTATCGTAGTCGGTGATATCGATATTGATGCTATCGAGGCAAAAATTAAGACCCTGTGGGCAGACGTACCGCGTCGTACCAATTACGGTGAGCGTCCTATCTACACGGTCAACCATAACGACAAACCGTTGATCGCTTTAGTAACCGATCCGGAAGCGGAAGGCAGCCGCATCACCCTGCAGTACAAGTTCGACCAGCTGCCCGAAGTGCTGCAAAGCACGGCACAAGAGTACACGCTGGATCTGGTACGCGAATTGGCTTGCGACATACTCAACAACCGTTTCTCGGAGTTGGCTTTGGACCCGAACGCTTCGTTTACTGCAGCCGGTGCTTATTACGGTGAAGCGGTAAAAAAGATGGACGCATTCTACGGTGTTATTATCCCGAAAGAGGGACGTGAGACCGAGGCGTACAACGACCTGCTGTTCCAACTGGAGAAGATGCACCGCTATGGTTTTACCGCTGCGGAATTAGAGCGCGTGAAAGCTGAGAAAATGAATCAGATGGAGAAGTACTACAACGAGCGCAACACCCGCAAGAACTATAACTTAGCACGCGAATGTATCTTCCATTTCCTGGACGGAGACGCGATGCCGGGTGCAGAGTGGGAGTACGAATTCGTACAAGCTACTTTGCCGCTCATCTCGCTGGACGCAGTGAACACGATAGCACAAGCACTGACGCATGCCAACCCGACCGTATCCATCTCCGGACCGGAGAAAGAGGGTGTGAACCTCCCGTCGGAAGAGACTATTCTCGCATCGTTGGCAGGATTGAGCGAACTGGCGATTGAGGCACCGGAAGAAGAGACATTCGATGCTACGCTAGTCAAGAAAGCACCGCGTAAAGGCAAGATCAAATCCGTTACACGCAACGAAGAGTTAGGCATGACCGAATGGACTCTGAGCAACGGTATCAAAGTGGCCTTCCGTCCGACGCAGTTCAAGGCAGATGAGATCCTGATGCGCGGTTTCTCGAAAGGCGGCTACTCGCTCGTCAAGACCGAAGATCTGCCGTCCGCATTAGCAGCTACCGCGATCGTAGAGTTCAGCGGTCTGGGTCGTTTCAATGCTACCCAACTGGAGAAAGCGCTGACCGGCAAGACTGTTTCCGTTTCTCCTTCTATCGCTGATAACACGGAGCAGATGCACGGTTCATCGTCCGTCAAAGACTTCGAGACGATGTTGCAGTTGACTTATCTCTATTTCACATCTCCGCGTCGTGATGAGCAGGGCTATGAGACCTTCATGGCACTGATGCGTAACCAATTGGCTAACCGCGACAAGAACCCGAAGAACACGTTCTCCGATTCGGTTAAGGTGATGACATCCAACTACTCGGACCGCGAGATCATCTTCAACACACAGACTCTGGAGCGCGTTAAGTTGGACAAAGCGTTAGAGATCTATAAGGCCCGTTTTGCGAACCCGGCAGACTTCACGTTTGTGTTTATCGGCAACATCAACCCGAATGACCCGAAGGTGCAGGAGTTGATCTGTACCTGGCTGGGAGGTCTGAAGACAAAAAGATGCCGCGAAGAGGTAGTGAACCATCACGTGACGGTAGCACCGGGCAAGCAGAAGAACTATTTCACCCGCTCGATGGAGACTACAACGGCTTCTAACTATATCCAATACACCTCGTATGATATCCCGTACACGCTAGCCAACGAACTGAATATGGAAGTGATCGGCCGTATTCTGGACAGACGTTATCTGGAGTCTATCCGCGAGCGGGAAGGCGGTTCATACGGCGTAGCTACCTACGCGTATATGGGTATTCTTCCGGCTGCCAAAGCCGCACTGGTAATGCGTTTCGACACCGATCCGCTCAAACAGACACGTCTAATGGAGATCATCCACGAGGAGGTAGAGACTATCCTGCGGGACGGTCCGCTTGCGGAAGATCTGCAGAAAGAGAAAGAAGCTATTCTCAAGGAGTACCAGGAGGATCTGGAGACCAACACCTACTGGCGCACCGTACTGTACATGTACTACATGTACCACATCAACTACATCCACGACTATAAGCCGACGGTTGAAGCACTCACCGGTGAGAGTGTACGCACCATGCTGCAGCAGTTGACACAGTCCGGTAATGTACTGGAAGTGGTGATGTTTCCCGAGAACTAGCTGAAGCGTGAGCGGATGGCTACGTATTTTCTGATAGCAGGTGAAGCGTCCGGGGACAGGCACGCGGCTGCGCTGATCAAACAGATTCAGCAACGTGACCCCGAAGCGCACTTCTCAGGGCTCGGCGGCGACCTTATGGCCGCCGCCGGCTGCCATCTGTATCAGGACTATCGAAAGATGGCGTTCATGGGTTTTGCGGCTGTACTGCGTCACATGGGACAGGTACGTGCCAATTTCCGCATTGCCCGGGAAGCGCTGCTCAACGAACAGCCGGACGCATTGATCCTGATTGACTATCCTTCGTTCAATCTGCGCATGGCGCAGTTCTGCCGGAAACACCTGCCCAACACCAAGGTTTACTACTATATCCCGCCTAAGGTATGGGCATGGAAACGCAGACGGGTGCATCAGATCGCACACCTGTGCGACCAAGTGTTCGGTATCTTTCCTTTCGAACCAGCTTTCTATACCCGTTACGGATATAAATGCACCTATGTCGGTAACCCGACAGCAGAAGAACTATCTAGGACACCTAGGGTTCCTAGGGATCTTAGGAGACCTAGATCGATTGCTATCCTTCCGGGTTCACGCCAAAGCGAAATCAGTCATTGTCTGCCGCGAATGCTGGAGGCAGCACACCGTTTTCCGAACTATGCCATCACTGTCTGTGCCGCACCGGGCATAGAGGATGCGTTCTATACACCGTACCTCCGTGCCGGAGAATGCCTGACCCGTGATACCTACGGCACGGTGCAACAGGCCGCAGCAGCTATCGTCAATTCCGGTACCGCCACGCTGGAGACGGCCTTACTCGGTTGCCCGCAAGTAGCCGTGTACCACTTGACCGGCTCACGGTTGGTCGGTCTGATCCGATGGGCGCAGCCGCTGTTCTTCTCTATACCGTATTTCACGCTGGTGAACATCATCGCCGGCAAACAGGTGATCAAAGAGTGCATCGCTAATGAGTTCACCACGGACAAGGTAGGGAACGAGTTACAACGTCTGCTGACGGACGATGATTACAAAAAGAATATGCTCGCGTCGTACGAGCATATCCGTTCTCTATTGGGTTCCCAACCCGCCGCAGCTACCGCGGCCGAATATATCATATCGAGAAATAGATCATAGCCAGAATATACGGCATCGCTCCGATGAGTATTCCTTTCGACAGGCGCCAGGTGTCTGTTGTGTAGAACACGTAGATGAGTGCCAAATCCGGGAACACGCTCACCATGAGCAGTTTGCCCAACACGCTGCCAACCTGGAACTGCAAGGTCTTAAACGGGTACCATAGGTTCATCACATCGATATAGACCAGCGCAAACGCTGCCGGTATGATGAGGCCCAACAAGACACCGATCCAATATCTGTCAAAGCGATCCATAGTCAGTCCAATCAATCGTTAGCGGGGTGATGGACAGCAGTTGATGCTGCATTGCCCATATATCCGTATCACCGGCATCGGGTTCATCGTTGATGAACTGACCGGCCAGTTTATATCCTTTGAGCACGTCCTGCGGCAACTCGTCAGCTAGCGGTACCAGTTCATTGGACCAATGACCGACACACTGCCGCGTCCAGCGGATTCCTTCGATCTCGCCTACTGGCGCGTTAATATTAAAGCACGTGCGCGGGGCTATTCCTTCTTCGTACAGATGTTGTGTCACTTCCAGCAGGAAGGGCTGTAACCAATGCAGATCCACGTCCATAGCATGACTGTCAATCGACCATCCGACTGCCGGGATACCTTTCTCTGCGGCTACCAGACAAGCACCGATGGTACCGGAGTACATCGCGTTCACCGATGCATTACTGCCGTGGTTGATACCCGAAACGAGCAAATCGATCTGCTTGTCGGCAAAGAGCACCTCCCGCGCCAACTTGACGCAGTCTGCCGGTGTGCCGTTGGTTGTATAGACCTCTGCTCCGTTCAGGTCATGTTCTTCCACACGTTTCAGATAGATCGGTGTCTCTACGCTGATCGCCGCGCCCTTACCGCTACGGGCACCGTCAGGTGCGATGACCGTCACCTGTCCCCATCGGGTCATTTCTTTGGCTAACAGACGTATGCCTGCCGTGCCCCATCCGTCGTCGTTGACTACTACTATGTTCATATTACCGCAATTACTTTTTGTGCCAATTGGTTGGCTTGTTCCATCGTCGCGGCTTCCGAATAGACGCGAATGATCGGTTCGGTATTGGATTTGCGCAGATGTACCCATCCGTCTGCAAAATCGATCTTCACGCCGTCGCGGTCATTAACACGCTCGTTCTTGTACAGTTCTTTGACACGTGCCAGGATTGCATCTACATCGGTGTCCGGTGTGAGGTCAATACGGTTCTTGCTGATGCAATAGTCCGGCAGAGTACGACGCAGTTCGCTCACTTTCACATCCAAGTGTGCCAGATGGCTCAGGAAGAGTGCGATGCCTACCAGCGCGTCACGGCCGTAATGGCACTCGGGATAGATCACACCGCCGTTACCTTCACCTCCGATGACCGCATGAATCCGTTTCATCTCGGCTACCACGTTCACTTCGCCTACCGCACTTGCACTATAATCACCTCCGTGTGCACGGGTCACATCGCTCAACGCACGGGTACTCGACATATTACTCACCGTGTTCCCCGGTGTATGACGCAGTACGTAGTCCGCTACGCTGACCAGCGTATATTCTTCGCCGAACATATCGCCGTTCTCGCAGATGATGGCCAACCGATCCACATCCGGGTCCACGACGAATCCCACATCAGCCTTACCGGACTTGAGCAGGTCGCTTATCTGGGTCAAGTGTTGCGGCAGCGGTTCAGGGTTGTGGGGGAAATGACCGTCAGGCGTGCAGTTCAGTTCGATGATGTTCTCCACACCTACGGCACGCAGGATAGCGGGAATAGCCAAACCGCCGACTGAGTTGACACAATCGATAGCTACCGTGAAGTGCTTCTTACGAATCGCTTCGGTGTCCACCAGTTTGAGGTTCAACACCTGCTGCACATGGTACGGCAGATAGTCTTTGACCGTCATATGGCCCAACTGATCCACTTCGGCAAAGGAAAAATCCTCCGCCTCCGCAATCGCCAACACGCCCTTTCCTTCCGCATCATTGAGGAACTCACCGTGTTCATTAAGCAACTTAAGGGCATTCCACTGTTTGGGGTTGTGGCTGGCAGTAAGGATAATACCGCCGGCAGCTTTCTCTCCGGTCACCGCCAGTTCGGTAGTCGGTGTGGTAGCCAACCCTATATTGACCACATCGTAACCCATTCCCATCAAGGTACCGCATACGATCTGCTCCACCATGTGTCCGCTCAAACGGGCATCACGACCGACCACGATGACGTTATTGTCCGGCAGAGCTGCTCGACGCTGGGTCGCATACGCTGCCGTGAAACGAACGATATCCACAGGATTCAATCCATCACCTACTCTGCCGCCTATTGTTCCGCGGATGCCGGATATACTCTTGACTAAACTCATATTACTGTTTCACTTTGATTTTCAATATATACACATACGGTGTTACCGTTGATTGTTCGTTGCTGAAGCCCAGTTTGCTGGGTACGATGATCTCGCACTGCGAATCCGGGAACTTCATCATCTTCACGGCCAGTTGCCATGCCACACATTCGCACTCGCTGGTGTTACCGTAGTGGAACTCATACGGATACGCCTGCTCCAACGTGGTCCAATAACTGAGCGTATCGGCGTTTTCGGTCAACGCGAACTGCTTGTAGCGGGCAATGATCACATCGTTCAACACGATACTCAGGTCCACCGTGTCCTGTTTGGTAGGACTGATGGAATCGATATAAACCGAATCACCACGCGAAATGAGGTGGAAATAGAAATTGTCGTACCCTTGCACTTTGTAGTACTCTTTCTCTCCCCACACATAGTCCGTTGCCGGTTCTTCGGTCAGAATCACCAAACCGTTACGACTGATATAGTTGGCTATCAGTTTATCTTCCTTGTTACGCAAGTTCGAATACGTGTTGTTATTGCACCCGGTAGCGACGCACAACACGGTCATTACCAGAAAAAGGATGTTTTTTCTCATTATCGTATTTCTATATCTATCATTACGTTTTCATACGGCGGCACTTGGGCGGTCCCTTTCATGCCGAAGGCGCCGTACCAGGGAGCCAGCAGACGCGCTTTCGTGCCGTGATGCCATTCGCCTATGTTCATTTCCACCGCCTGTGGCAGTTCGTTCTTACCGATGCGGTACGATACTTCCGAATCGACCAGCAGATGCTCCTTCAGGTCATAGACCCGCATATGCACCGTCCACTCTTCGTCGGTCTTTGGGCTCGGAGTAGAGGTATCACCGGGTGTGTAGATATGAATCCACGTATTGGATTCGTACAACGCGAACGCTTCGTCCTGCGCTTGGGCAAACTGCGTTAACTGTTTGTCTGCTGCTAAGGCCATCTGCTGGTTCATCTCCAGCAGCGCCAGTTGCACCGTGTCCTTCTTAGGCTCCTCACCCATGCGTCGGCTCGGACGCTGCGGATCGGGTTGCGAACAAGCCGCCAACAGCACAGCAGTCAACAGCAGCCACACGAACTGTTTTGCGTTTGTTATCGGGTTGCCCTTACTCATTTCTCTCCTTTCTTCTCCAAACAGGCACGGCGGTACTCACTCGGCGTGACACCGTAGGTATTCTTGAAGCATTTGGCGAAATAACGGCTGTCGTTCATACCGACCATGTACGTCACTTCGGTGATGTTATACTGTCGTTCCTCCAACAACTGGGCGGCACGTTTGATACGCATCTCGCGAATGAACTCCACGGGGCTCAAGCCGGTCATGCTCTTCAGTTTATTAAAGAACACCGTTCGACCCATACCCATCTCTTCCACCAGTTCGTCCACGGTGAGGGTGTTGTTGTCCATCTGCTTGTCCATCACGTTCAGCAGTTTAGCCAGGAATGCGTCACCCGGAATCTGTTCGTCCGGGTTCTTGGTCTCCAGACGCATCAGACGCTGCCGATAACTCTTCTCCAACTGCGCCCGTTGAGCCAGGATGTTACGCACACGAGCACGCAAGAACTCCGGTTCGAAAGGCTTGGTCACATAGTCATCCGCTCCGTACTGCATCGCCTGCAGACGACTCTCGATCGCCGTTTTGGCAGTCAGCAGAATAACCGGAATATTATCCAGATCCGGGTTTTTCTTGATGAACTGCGTCAACTCCAGACCGTCCACATGCGGCATCATCAGATCGGTCACCACGATATTAATCGGTTTGGTAGTCACGATCTGCTTGGCCTGCTCGCCGTCTTCCGCGGTCTCGACGTTATATTCCTTATTGAAGATACCGGCGAGGAACTGGCGCATGTCTTGGTTGTCATCCACTACCAAAATCGTCTGATGACTCTCCTGCTGCTCTTGCTCCAGTTGTTCCAACTTGTCTGCGAACGTAGTCGGGGTGGCCATCTGTGCCGAAGAGAGGTCATCGGCAATAAACTCCACATCCGAATCGAAATGCTCCTTGCCGGTATGGAACAGCACGGTGATAGTCGTTCCTTTGCCTACTTCACTGTCCACATCGATGTAACCGTGATGCAGGTCCACCAGTTCCTTGGTGAGGTTCATACCGATACCGGTACCGGTGAGACCGGTGTTGTTCAGCTCATTGTTACTCGAGAAACGCTCAAACAGCACACTGCGTTTCTCCGGCGGGATACCGATACCCTCGTCCTGCACTGTCAGCGTCACAAAGCCCGGTTTGTCTGCCACAATGACACGGATCGCCTTGCCGGCCGCCGTGAACTTGAACGCATTACTCAGCAGGTTCCACAGGATCGTATCCACACGACCGCGATCGACCCATACGGTCGAATCGGAGGCGTTATTGATAATCTCGAATTGAATATGTTTGTCGTACGCCTCTTTCTTGAAGTTCGCACTCGTCTCTTCGACCAGTTCGCTGAGCAGCGTCTGCTGCACTTTGAGTTTCATCTTCTGGTTCTGCACCTTACGGAACTCCAGCAACTGGTTCACCATACGGAGCATACGTTGGCTGTTACTGAGCACGATCTCCAGTTGACTGCGCACACTCGGAGTGATATGCTCGGTCTGCAGGATGTTCTCCACTGGGGCGACAATGAGCGTCAGCGGGGTACGTAACTCATGGCTGATATTGGTAAAGAACCGCAGTTTGATGTCCGTCACCTGCTGCTCCACTTTCACACGTTGCCGCAAACCGTTGTAGATTCCGATCGCATAGACGGCCAAAACGACGATAACTACTATACCCAGTATGTACAACAGGATGGCCCACCAACTGAGCCACACGGGGTTCTGAACGATGATCACCACTTGTTTCTCATTGTCCACTTCGCCTCCTTCGCGGTTGGTAGAGCGCACATGGAACACATATGTGCCGTGACGTAAGTTACTGTAGGTCACCTGCCGCTGTGCTTGGACATACCGCCACTCCTTATCCACACCGTCCATCTTGTAGTAATAGACGATCTTGTCCGCTCCGATATAATCAATAGCCGCATAGTCGATGGTGATCGTAGAGCCGTTATCAACCGTGACCGTATCCCCTTCCATCTCGCCGTCCTGCGTCTCGATCCGGGTGATATAAACCGGAGGCACCGCTTTGGAGCGACGAATAAGGGACGGGTCCATGGACACATAACCGTTCGAGTAGCCGAACAATATCTTCCCTTCGGGTGTTATTACCGCTTCTGCTTCTGTGAAGTACGAGTTCGGTTCTCCGTCCAACGCGTTGTAGTAATAGAGCATACCGGTCTCCAGGTTTAACTGTGCGATATCCAACTCCGAGCAGAACCACAGGTTCGTGCTGTCTGCCGCCATGCTCAGGATGATATCGTGGAACGTCTCCGCATAGACAACGGTCAACGCCGTATCTTGGGGATCAATGGTCATCAAACCGCCGCCGAACGAACCGAACCATATGCGGCCTTGGCAATAACTGACGGCGCGGATGTCGTAACTGGGTAACACGGTGCTCTCGCCGGTAACCGGATTAACACGCAGGATACCCGTCGTCGTACCGCACCACAGAATGCCGTTCACCAACTCGATGTCCCGCACTTTCATGCCGTCCTCTACCACTTCGGGAGCGGACCAGGTTTTGGTTTTCTCATTCCTGCGAAGGATATTCACACCTCCGCCGTACGTAGCCACATACAGCGTACCGTCCTCATCCTCTTCGATATCATAGATATCGTTATGCGAAGTCGGGATACGTTTGCCGTTGAGCAACAGACCGTTGCCTTTGGTTCCGAACAAACGTCCGTGACGGCTCTCCAAGGCGCAATAGTAATGAAGCAAAGGATCAACTTGACCATTCTTGTCCTGACAGAAAGCACGCACTTCTCCGTTTCCGTCATTGCCCTTCAAGTCATGCAGTTCGTACGGCACCGGATCCATGTTCACACAATCCACACCGCCGTCGTAGGTAGCGATCCACATCTGTCCTTCGCGGTCAACATAGGCCGTATGGATCATGTTCGTCAATCCTTTGAACGGACTAACCAATTCGTCTTTGTCATAATCGTAATAGCTCCATCCGCCACCGGTCGGGTTGACCCAGGTACGTCCTTTCGCATCTTCCAGCAGGAAGAAATGTTCCCGGAGTCGTCCTGCATAACGGCTGTCCAAAGACGGGGTGAAGCGTTTCCACTGTCCGTCGCGGTAGCGTAGGATGCCGTACGTGTCATCCGCCTGCCAAATGATACCGTTCCTATCTATCTTCGTATTGGCCGTCGCCTCCTCCATTTGCTCGATCATAGCGGCCGGCAGGTCCTCCTGACGCTGCTCGGTGGTGATTCGGCGTGTGGCGTCCAAACGGTAGTAGTGACCATCGTACGTAGCCCACCATATCTGCTCCGCCTCGTCTTCGTAGATCCACACAACGCGGTTGTTGACATGAGCCGCCACGCCGTTGTTCATCGCCTTATAGACCTTGAATGTGTAACCGTCAAAACGGTTCAAACCGTCCCAGGTACCGAACCACATAAAACCCTGACGATCCTGCAGAATCGCCATTACGGTGTTTTGGTTCAAACCGTCCTTGATGGAATAATGACGTGTGATGTACTGCTCATGCGCCGAGGAAGGTGAAAGATAAAAGATGAAAGATGAAAGGACGATCAATCCTCTCAACAGCAGACTATGTATCTTCTCCCTTCTCATTTTTCACTTTTCATTTTTCATTTTTCTATTACCTTGCTGCCAGCCTCTCCAGATAGCGACCGTAGTTCGTTTTCATCTCCTTGCCAAGCGCGGCCATCTGCTCGGTCGTGATCCAGCCGTTACGCCATGCGATCTCCTCGATGCAGCTCACGTACAGACCCTGACGGTTCTGAATGGTAGCAATGAAATTACCGGCTTCCAACAGGCTGTCGCAGTTACCCGTGTCGAGCCATGCGAAGCCGCGGCTGAACAGTTTGACTTTGAGTCGTCCTTCGTTCAGGTACAACTTGTTGAGGTCCGTGATCTCGTATACGCCACGGGCGCTGGGTTGCAGATTCGCTGCTTTCTCACACACGGTCTCGTCGTAGAAATAGAGTCCCGGTACGGCATAGTTACTCTTCGGCTGCGCCGGTTTCTCCTCCAGGCTCAACACCTTACCGTCCTTGTCAAACTCCACAACACCGTACGCACGCGGATCGGCCACTTCGTATCCGAACACACACGCACCACCGTCTTTAACCGACTCAACCGCCTCTTTGAGCATGCCGCTGAAGTGCTGGCCGTAGAACATGTTATCGCCTAAGATCAGACAGCCCGGCTCGCCGTTCAGGAACTCACGTCCCAGCACAAAAGCCTGTGCCAGACCGTTGGGTACCAACTGCACTTTGTAACGCAGCGTCATACCGATTCGACTACCGTCGCCTAACAACTCTTCGAACATCGGCAGGTCACGCGGGGTACTGATGATCAGCACTTCGCGGATACCCGCTAACATCAATGTACTGAGAGGATAATAGATCATCGGTTTGTCATAAACCGGCATGATCTGCTTACTGATCGCTTTACTCCAGGGGTACAAACGCGTTGCACTGCCTCCGGCTAAAATAATTCCTTTCATATCAAAAAAAACCTTTGCGGGTGCAAAGGTACTATAATTTTTCCACATACGCAAGCGTTTGTGTCAAAATTTACACATATATGTGTATTTTTGGTCAAATTAACGCCAAAAGGACTACAATGAGAGTAGTGAACATGAGCACCGGCATCTGTTTGTCCAGTTTGTCCGTATGGGACCATATATACCATAGGTGCCATACCCAGACGGGTATGATACACAGACACCAGAAGTGTCCGTATAGTGCAAAAATCGTCAGGCAGCCGATGAGCAGCAGCGTATGGTACACCCGACTGCCGGTGGGGCCCAACAGGCTGGCGAACGTATGTTTGCCGTGC
>JAEEGL012143818.1_pt1 | contig 16218 bp, 13 predicted proteins | sample 9134231 | NCBI WGS metagenome assembly JAEEGL01 (sample SAMN16246548, study PRJNA631951) | gut metagenome | biome: gut microbiome; feature: rumen; material: fiber-attached | host: Bos | place: Iran: Karaj | collected 2018-10
AATTGTCAACTTCGTCATAGGCAATGAAAATTAGTGACCATTCTACACACGCGAAATCGGAGTTGACGTGGCGGGTATCCATCAGGGTACCCGCCTATTTTAACCGCCTCATTCAACGCGAATTTCACGAATGGTTTATTAACAACGGATTAATTTAATAGGGCTGATTTTTGACCACAGATTAAACAGATTATGCTAATTAATTTTTTGTTTAATTTGTTTAATTTGTTGACTAACACGAATTTACCATGAATTGGCCATTAATTATCTGATTATAAAACAATTATCAGAGAAAATTTATGGATAATTTATGGATAATTCATGTTTTGAATAGTTGCGATGGGAGTGCGCCTAACGGCGCAGTAAATCTATTCAAATCAAACAAAATAATTTTTTTCTTTCAATGTGAGATTTTGTTTCAATTTTGTTTGATTTACTGCGCTTCGCTTGCCCTCCGGGCTCCCTTCGGTCGTGAGCACTTCGTGGTTCCCGCCGCCAGGCGGCTCCTTTCCACCACAAAATATCAGAGAATCAGATTAATCCGTAGTTAATTATTTGTCTGTGTAATTTGTTTAATTTGTGGTTAAAATTGGGCATGATCTGCATTGATTCTCTTGTGGTTGTTAAATGCTATTTGGTAGTTTGTTATATTATTTGTATTTTTGTGTGATTAAAAACAATAATTATGAAAGATAGATGTTTATTGCTTTTATTAGCAGTGGCTTGCGGCATAGCAGTCCAGGCCAAGGTCTACACAATACATGACCTCGCTCAGTTTCCCGGCACAGGCATTACGGCCGATGAGAATGGCGTTTGCACTGTGGAGATGGAATCGACAAAGAAAGACACCAGTTATTTCGACGAAGAACGCATTGCCGTCTCTCGCAATCAGATAATCATACGCGAGGGCAATTCGTTCAAACTCGAGGATGGCGACTTGATTGTGTTCAAGCAGGGTGGGCGCATCACCATCGAGGGCGACATCGATGCCGACTTGGCGATTGGCGCGCGGCTCACTGCTGCCGAAGGCGCTGAAAGCAAAGTGGCCGGGCTGCGCATGGGTGGCACGGGCCATGTGGCAAACGTTAGAAACGTCACCTTTGAGTACGTGGGCTTGGACAACTCGTGCGAAGATTCTCAGGTGATAGTGCGTAACTGCACTTTTAAGTACCACAATCGCTACCACGGCCTCGGTGCCATACGCTTTATGCGGCATAATCACGGCAACGTAATAGAGGACTGCAACTTCATCGACTGCGTGGGTGCGGCGGTGAATGTGGGCATTAATGTGCCTGGCGGCCTGATAGTGCGTAACAACATTATCGAGCGCAATGTGTCGTCGGCCGACCCATTGCCTTCGATCAGTGTGGCTTCGGGCGGCGATGAGGATATAATAATCGAAAACAACCGCGTGATTGGTCCAGGCACTGTGACTCAGGCGGGTGGCATAAATGTTAATAACACTTTTAACAATCCCATAACGCGCCCAGTAATAGTTCGCAATAACTACGTTGAGGGCAATTACTATGGAATCGGTGTAAATGAAAACAGTTATGTCATTGTTGAAAACAATACGATTGTCAACAACAATGTAATCTATACAACAGGGAAGGGCGGTTATGGCGTCTATTGCTATAATCCCACGCCAATGGACTGCAATGCGATTTTTACAGGCAACCATATCGAGGGCAATGCGGTGGGCATCTACATTAGGTATCGTGGCGAGAACTTAAACATCGGCAAGACCGATGACCCCACGGCTCCCGATTACAACCCAGGGAAGAACGTTTTCGTAAACAATGGCCGTGACGGCGTGTTGTGCGACTTGTGGAACGACACCCCCGACAACGTCTATGCCCAGGGCAACACGTGGAACGTGGCGGAGCAGACGCCCGAACTCATCGAAACGGTGATTAAGCACAAAACCGACGACAACACCCTCGGAGAGGTGTATTTCATGCCGCCAAACCCCGATTTCGTTAACGTTACCGAAGTGCTTATTGACAATGAGGAGGATGCCGACGACACCTACTACAACCTCCTGGGCCAGCCGGTGGCCCACCCCTCGCACGGCTACTTCATCCACCACTCAAAAGTAATCTACATCCCCTGATTTTTTGCACTCCTTCGCTGCGAGAGGAGTCGCGCTACCAAGAATAGCACGCTGACGCGTGGAAATTAAATAATTAAGAAAATTACACGACCTGCTGGATTTAGGGAGTCGCGCTATCGCGCGAGAACCACGAAGTGCTCACGACCGAACGGGAGCCCGCAGGGCAAGCGAAGCGCAGTAAATCGAACAAAATTGGTCCAAAATCAAACAAAATAATATTTCATTAGGTCGTGAAATTTTTATTGTTCTTAAATTTCCGCCCGCCAGGGCGCCTTTTTTCTCTCGCTTAATCGTAACGTTGACCTTGCGGTCTAAGTTACTCACGTTCGGAAATGCTCAAATAAATTTGGCATTTCCCTCACTTAATCGTAACGTTGACCTTGCGGTCGAAGTTACTCTCGCTCGGGTAAGCAAAGAAAAAAACGAGTTTTTTTCTTTGCTCACCGCTCGCTTATTCGTAACTTTGCAATCGCGTAGCACAAGAGTGGCTGCGCGAAGCGATTTTTATGCACTATCGTCGGTTGAAACACGGCTCACTCATGGTGCTGGCGCTGGCATTGCTTATGCTGGTGGCAGCCTGCTCGTCGACACGCCATGTGCCGCGCGGACAACTGATGCTCGACAATGTGAGCATACACGTCGACGACAAGCACGCCGGCATCTCGACGGCCGAACTTGCCAACTATCTGCGGCAGGTCGAGAACCACAAGGTGCTGGGCGGCCTGAAACTGCAACTGGCGCTATACAACCTCAGCGGCCACGACTCCACACGGTGGTTCAACCGCTGGATTCAGCGCGTGGGCACGCCGCCCGTGATTTACGACAGTGCGCTCACGCAGGCCAGCACGCGCCAACTGCACATGGCCCTCTACAACAAGGGCTACTTCAACAACCAGGTGAACTACCGCGTGCGCACCGACTCGGCACGCCGCAAGGCGCGCGTCGACTACGACATCACGCTCGGCGAGCCTTACCGCATTCGCAACATCAGTTACAACATCGACAACGACACGCTGCGCCGCCTCATCCTGGCCGACACGCTGCAGGCTCCGGTGCACAGCGGCTCACTGCTCGACTACAACCAACTCGACGCCTGGCGGCAGTCAATCACCGAGATGCTGCGCAACAACGGCTACTACGCATTCAATAAGGAGTATATCTCGTTCACTGCCGACACCGCCGCGCTCAGCAACGACGTTGACATCACCCTCAACACCATGCTGCCTTACCGCAGCGACCGCATGCCGTACTACACGAGCCACCGCCCGTTCTACGTGCGCAACGTCACCTACGTCACCAATTACGACCCCGTGGCGATGCACGATGCCTACAGTGGGCGCGACACGATATACTATAACGACCTCACCATCTTCTTCGACCCCGACGACAAATATCTGCGGTCGCGTGTGCTCGACGAGTGCAACTACATCACTCCCGGCGAGAAATACAACGCCTCGGACGTCAACCGCACCTACCGCTCGCTGTCGCGATTGGGAATATTGAAGTTTATCAACATCGACATCCGCCCGGTGGGCGAGGTCGACGGCAAGGTGTGGCTCGACGCCTACGTGCTGCTGCAGCGCGACCGCACGCAGGCGGTGAGCGTGTCGCTCGAGGGCACCAACAGCGAGGGCGACCTGGGATTCGGCGTGGGGCTTGACTACCAGCACCGCAACATCTTCAAGGGTGCCGAGCAACTGAATGCCAAGTTGCGCATGAATTACGAGAGCCTCTCGGGCGACGTGAGCGGCCTGATCAACAACAACTACTCGGAGTATGCCGCCGAGGTGGGCGTCACCTTCCCCAAGTTTAAGTTCCCCTTCCTGTCGAGCGAGTTCAAGAAGTCGATTCAGGCCAGCACCGAACTGAGCACCAGTTTCGACTATCAGGAGCGCCCGGAGTACACGCGCATCATCTCGGGTGCCGCCTGGCGCTACATCTGGAGTGAGCGCGACAACACCATGCGCCACACGTTCAACCTGCTCGACGTCAACTTTGTGTCGCTGCCAAAGAGCCGCACCAACTTCCTCGACAGCATCGCCAACCCGCTGCTTCGCTACAGTTACGAGGACCACTTCATCATGCGCATGGGCTACAGTTTCTACCGCACCAACCGCAAGCAGGGCTCGCTGCTTGAGAACCGCTTCCAGCGCAACGTCTACACGTGGCGCGCCGCCGCCGAGACGGCCGGCAACCTGCTGTACGGCTTCTCGCATGCCATAGGGCAGCGCCGCGAGGAGGACGACTCGTACAAGGTGTTCGGCATCCGCTATGCGCAATATGTGAAGATGGAGGGCGACTATGCCCTCACGCACTACTTCGACACGCGCAACTCGCTGGCGGTGCATGCCGCGGTGGGTGTCGCCGTGCCTTATGGCAACTCTACCGTGCTGCCATTTGAGAAACGCTTCTACGCCGGTGGCGCCAATGGCGTGAGAGGGTGGGGCGTGCGAACACTCGGCCCGGGAAAGATGAACGCCGAGCGCGCACAAAACCGCTTCATCTACCAGTGTGGCGACATTCAGTTCAACGCCAGCGTGGAGTACCGCGCCAAACTGTTCTGGATAATCGAGTTGGGCGCATTTATCGACGCCGGAAACATATGGACCATCCGCGACTACGAGGACCAGCCGGGTGGCGTGTTTAAATTCGACAGTTTCCTCGACCAGATTGCCGTGGCCTACGGCGTGGGCCTGCGATTCGACTTTACCTACTTCCTGCTGCGCTTCGACATGGGCATGAAAGCCCGCAATCCCGCCGAGGGACAGGAGCGGTGGCCACTCACACACCCGCACTTTAAGCGCGACAGCGAGTTCCACTTCTCGGTAGGTTATCCATTCTAATAATTGCTGATTATGAACGGAGAAAAGAAAAACCTTGTGATTTTTGACCTCGACGGCACGTTGCTCAACACCATCGAGGACCTGGGTCACGCCGTCAATTACGCCCTCGAAAAGAACGGCTTTGCCACGCACTCGGTGGCCTCCTACCCATTCTTTGTGGGCAACGGCGTGCGTCGTCTCATCACCCGCGTGCTGCCCGAGGAACACCGCACGGCCGACACCATCGACCTGCTGCTCAAGGACTTCAAGGAATACTACGACGAGCATTGCTGCGACTACACCAAGCCCTACGACGGCATGCCCGAACTGATGATGGACCTGCGCGACGCCGGCGTGATGATGGCCGTGGCGTCAAACAAGTATCACCGTGCCGTGGAGCACATCATCGGCCACTACTTTGGCGACTTTGACTTTGTCGCCGTCGAGGGCCAGAAAGAGGGCGTGAACGTCAAGCCCGACCCCTCGGTGGTGTTTGCCATCCTGGCCAAGGCGCGCGTGCCCAAGGCGCAGGTGCTCTACGTGGGCGACTCGGGCGTCGACATGGAGACGGCGCGCCGCGCATGCGTCGACTCGGTGGGCGTCACCTGGGGCTTCCGCTCTGAGAAAGAACTCGTCGAATACCACGCCGGACGCATCGTGCACCGGCCGCTCGACATCTTACCACTTATTAAACCGTAACCCGTTATGAGTTGGATTAACGAATTAATCTTTGGCACTGGCGTGGCCCACGCCATCTTCATCTACTCGGTGGTGATTGCCCTGGGTGTGATTTTGGGCAAGACCAAGGTCAAGGGCATCTCGCTCGGAGCCACTTTTGTGCTGTTTGTGGGCATCCTCGCCGGCCATTTGGGCCTTGGTGTGGACGCCGGCATCCTGAAGTTTATCCAGGAGTTTGGCCTCATTCTGTTCATCTTCTCCATCGGTCTGCAGGTCGGTCCGGGCTTCTTCTCGTCGTTCAAGGAGGGCGGCTTGGTGCTCAACTGCCTAGCCGTGCTCACCGTGGCGCTGAACATCGTGGTGGCGCTTACCATCTATTACGCCATTGGCGGCGTGACGATAACCGACATGGTGGGCATCCTGTCGGGCGCCGTGACCAACACGCCGGGCTTGGGTGCCGCTCAGCAGACGCTCATCGAGACGCAGGGCGATGCTGCCGTGGCGCTCAACGAGTCGATGTCGATGGGTTATGCCGCGGCCTATCCGCTGGGCGTGGTGGGCATCATCCTGGCCATGATTTTGGTCAAGGCCTTCTTCCGCATCAACCCCGAGGCCGACGCCAAGGCCATCGACGACGACAACGCGCAGTCGCTGCTCGCGCCGCACCTGGTGACCTACAAGGTGACCAACAAACTGATTTTCGGCAAAGACATTCGCCGCCTGCACACCATTATCGACCATAACTTCGTGATTTCGCGCATCCGCAAAGACGACGGCCACGTGCACATCCCTAACAGCGACACCGTAATCGAGGAGGGCGACCTGCTCCTGATCGTCATGAGTCAGCAAGACCAGGAAATCTTCGACTCAATCATCGGGCCGCACGAGGAAATGGACTGGAAGGCCGACCCCGACTCCGTGGTGTCGCGTCGCATCGTGGTCACCAAGAGCGAGTTCAATGGCCGCAAACTTGGCTCGATGCGCCTGCGTATGGGCTACAAACTCAACGTCACGCGCGTGAACCGCGCCGGCGTGGATCTGCTGGCCAACCCCAACCTGGCCCTGCAGGTGGGCGACCGCATTACCGTAGTGGGAAACATCAACGATATCAACCGCCTGGCCGACAAACTGGGCAACTCGATGCGCCGCCTAAACGAGCCTAACATGTTCACCATGTTCATTGGCATTTTCATGGGAATCATCGTAGGCTCAATCCCAATCATGATTCCCGGCATGAGCGTGCCCATGAAACTCGGTCTGGCTGGCGGCCCGCTCATCGTGGCCATCTTGCTGGGCCGCTACGGCTACAAGATGAAGTTGGTGACCTACACCAGCAGCAGCGCCAACTTGCTGCTTAGGGAGTTGGGCATTTGTCTGTTCTTGGCAAGTGTGGGCATCGCCGCTGGAGGCAATTTTGCCGAGACGGTGTTCAACGCGCAAGGTGCGCGCTGGGTGCTCTACGGCTTCCTCATCACCCTGCTGCCGCTCATCGTGGTCACAACATTGGCGCGAGGCAAGTTCAAACTCAACTACTGCACGCTTATGGGACTCGTGGCTGGCTCGACGACCGATCCGCCCGCGCTGGCCTATGCCAACAAGACGGCGGGCAACGACGCCCCCGCGGTGGCTTACAGTACGGTGTACCCGCTCACTATGTTCCTGCGAGTCATCACCGCGCAAATCCTTATCCTCGCCCTCGCATAGCAGCGTTTTTTTACGATATTTATTTAAACGATTTACGATATGAAAAAGACTTATGTATTTTTTGCTGACGGCTTTGAGGAGATTGAGGCCCTCACCGCAGTGGATGTGATGCGCCGCGCCGGCATGCCGGTGGTCACTGTGTCGATTTACGAGCATGGCTTTGCCACTGGCGCCCATGGCGTTATCGTGTCGACCGACACCGTTATCGAAGAAGTGGAACTTGACGATGCCGCATGGCTGGTGCTGCCCGGCGGCATGCCCGGAGCCACCAACCTGCGCAACTGTGAGCAACTGTGCGACGCCTTGAAGGCGCAAAACGAGCGCGGCGGCGGTGTGGCGGCCATCTGCGCCTCGCCGGCCATCGTGCTGGCTCCGCTGGGCATTCTCAATGGCCGTGAGGCAACGTGCTATCCCGGAATGCAGGCCGACGGTTGCGGCGTGACCTGGGTCGACCGCCCCGCTGTGACGTGCGGCAACGTCATCACCGGTCAGGGTCCGGCTCTCGCACCGCACTTCGCGCTGGCCATCGTGGCCGCCGCTTGTGGCGACGACGCAGCCCATCAGGTGGCAGCCGGTATGCTCATGTGAAATCACGCATAACACCCACCTAACATCGGGAAAAATAAAACAATGCCGCTGGCACAATGGCGCCAGCGGCATTGCTATATCTATGGGGCATGCCTTACTTCAGGTAATAAGTCACTGTGGCGTTCCACGTGCGGTTTTTCGCCACGTTCTCATCAAGCAGTTTGGTGTGGAACGTCTCGCCGATGCTGAAGCCAAAGCCGGCGGTCACCTGCACGCGGCGCACGATCTCGGCGCCCACGCCGAAGTGCAGATACACGCTCACCGGCGAGTAACTGTTGACGTCCTTCAGATTGCTGCCGGCCATAAACGAGAACGTCGGGCCAACAAATATCATGGGCATTAACTTGTTCTCAAACCCGTTGAGTTTCTGGTATTTGAACTTCAGGTGCACGGGCAGGTCGACGTAGTGCATCTGGCACGTCTCGTTGGCCAGGCCCAGGCTGGACCACACCTTGCGCTCGCCGTAGTTGATTTTGCCGGAGCGCATCGAGTAGAGCAGCGAGGCGTCGACGCTGAAGCCGATGCCTGGGATGTTGAGTTCGCCAGTCACACCCGCCATGGGCGAGAAGGCCGGGTCGGTATTCAAGATATCGCTCTGCTTGAAATGAATCTCGTTATAGTTTGCGCCGGCGGTGAAGCCCCAGCGGGCCTCGCTCTGGGCGCGCATGGCGATGCTTGCCACGAGCGACATAGCGCTCACGACAACCACAGCCATTATCCTAATGTGTTGTTTCATAATGTTATAATCGTTTGTCGTGTTCAGGCGCAACCCTTAAGTCGATGGCTGCTGGGGTTCACCCCCGAAACCATCGTCACAGCATGGTGCGCATCACATCGCGTTGGCGTCAGAACAGGTAGGTGGCTGTTACGGTCCACAGTTTGTCCTTGCCCTTGATGGTTTCGCCGTTCTCCTGCTTTTCGATGCCCACGGTCTTGAAGGCGTTGTTCATGCCGATGCCGTAGGTGGCGTTGATTTGCAGGTGGCGCACAATCTCCAGGCCTACGCCTACGTCCCACGAGGTGACCATCGAGCGGTTTTTCCACGTCTTGCTCAAGTCGTTCTTGTAGTAGTCCGACTCGTCGACCAGGAAAGCGAAGTTAGGCCCCGTGTACACGTAAGGCACCAGGACGCGGTCAACGCCGATGAGCCCAAACTTGTACTTCAGGTGCACAGGCACCTCGATGTAGTCGCGGTGATACACATGGTCGTCGTTGCCGAAGGCGTCGTTGCGGTGTGAGTACATCGCCGAGGCGTCAATGCCGAAGCCCAACGGCATGTCCAACTCAAGTTGCAAGCCGGCAGTCCAGCCAACTTTGTTCTCGCTCTCGAAAACCTTCTTGTTGAACTTTAACTCGTTGATAACCATGCCACCACGCAAGCCAAAACGCAACTGGCCCTGGGCGTTGCCAATGGTGAGGCAGGCCATAACGACGAGTGCGATAAGTTTTATGTGTCTCATAACATGCAAAATTTTGATGTGTTTATAGCGCAAAGGTAGTAAAATATTTCGAAATCGAGCATCCATTTATATTTTTTTGCAATTCTGATAACCCTTCTTTAGCATCAACATGCTCGAGACATTGCTTTAGCCCAAATCGGTCATTAGAAATTATGTCAGAACAGAATTTGTTTTGAGAGTATTGCTGTTAGTGAAATTGAAGGCATAGCGGGCTCTGGCAAGATTTCAGTGGCGGCAAGACGCCAAAACAAAGGTGTTATGGTATAATTAGGAATAAAAAATAACATAACTCCGTTCTAATGGCTGATTTGGGTTTAAAGCCTTCAATTCATGAAGAAATTATTTATCTTTTTCTTTCAACCAAATGATGATAATGGTGCCCACGGGCAGACCAGTGAGCAGGAGCCTCGTGAATTCTACAATTTGCTTTTTTATATCAAATTGCTTGTAATTCCCGAATTTTATCTATCTTTGTATAAATTTTTTCCAAAAATTACATATAATTATGAGCAGAAAGATTTTATTCGTCATTTGTATGCTATTGTTGAGTACATTGTCGCAGCATGCGCAGCGTGTCCAAGTGCTCGATAACGATGGCTTGCCTGTGCCGTTTGTGACCGCCACAACCCCCGAGGGCAAATATATCGCCAGCACCGATGCCGACGGTTGGTTTGAGAATTTAAGTGGCAACAAAACCATTCATCTGTCTCAAGTGGCTTACAAACCGCTCACGATTGATGTGGCCGACATTAAAGACAACAAAATCATCCTCGATGACGCAAACTACGACTTGCCCGAGGTCGTTGTCAAACCTAAGGAACTGCTGTATTGCCAAACCTATTTCCGTGTCGTCTATATTGATGATGAAGGTCCTATCTTCTTCCGTGGTGGAGTGGTTGACAACTCTTATAATATCGCGAAGAAAAAAGTAGAAAGCAAGTCGCGCCATCTATCCAAGGCTCAAAGTGCTTTCTGGCAAACCCTGTACAGCAGCACTTCAGGTCGTTACGACAAATATGCAAGGTTGCCCGAAGAACCATATTACAACAAATTGTGCAGACTCCAGCAGCAAGGCATAATCACTCTGACCGATGCCGGCGATGGCCGTCAGATTATTGCTGACAGCATAAGCCAGTTGGGCTATATCTACTGGGATAAAAAAGAACTCACCCGCACTGTGTCGTTTGATTTGAGTTCCTTCACCTATCATCTTGAGAATAAAAAGAAAACAGAAGAAGCGACCAAAAAAGGCAAAACATTTGTCCCCGACACCGTAAAGCAACAACGCCGTAAAGTAACATTCTATCAGGTGTATCGCACCGACTCAATCGGAAATTCAACCACTAATGATTATATAATGTCGCAGTACACTGATATTGGACGACACCGTCATTCTGGTATTGAATACCTCATTCAAGTTCAGTCGTTTGCTACCGACTTTGCTTACGTCGACAAGAAAGAGTATAAGCAGATGCGCAAAGAAAACAAGGTGGAGATGAATATTCAGGAACTTCGGCAGTTTGAGAAAAACAACAAGATTCCTCCTTTGGCTCCAAATATTCAAGAGAAAATCGATAAACTCTTTGAGAAAGAACTGAAGCAGTAGCCTTGAGGAAATGGTTTTAATATCTGCCCATTCACATTGAAGCACAGATTATAATTCAGCACAACAAAATACAAGAGGGTGAGCCGTAACTGCATTATGACTCACCCTCATTTTCAGCCATAACCGCATTATTACGTACCCACTCTCGCTTATTCGTAACGTTGACCTTCGGTCGAAGTTACTCAAGTTCGGAAATGCTCAAATAAATTTGGCATTTCACTCACTTAATCGTAACGTTGACCTTCGGTCGAAGTTACTCACGTTCGGAAATGCTCAAATAAATTTGGCATTTCACTCACTTAATCGTAACTTTGCGTCGTTATGAATAGCGTGATTAAATCAAGACGTTACTTTGCGGTGCTCGTTGCGGTTGTTGCTGCCGTCGCCGTTTTGCTGTTGTGGCCCAAGCCGCAACGCTACATCACCGATCAGGGTGTGGTGTGGACCACCGAGTACCATATCACCTATCGTGCCGCCAAGCCGCTCACCGATTCCATCACCGCCGTGCTGCAGCGTGTCGACACCGTTGCCTCGGTCTACAACAAGCAATCGCGCGTCAGCGCCTTCAATGCGGGCCATGACATCGTCATGGACGACATCCTGGAGCGCCTGGTGCGGGCTTCGCTGGTTGTCAACGAGCAGAGTGGGGGGGCTTTCGACCCCACCGTGATGCCGCTGGTCAACGCCTGGGGCTTCGGCTACAAGACGGGCCAGATGCCCACGCAGCACGTGATTGACAGTTTGCGACAGTTTGTGGGCATGAAGTTGCTCGCCATCGAGGGCAACCGCTTGGTGAAGCGCGACGACCGCACCCAACTCGACTTCAGCAGCATCGCCAAGGGCCTGGCCGTCGACGAGGTGGCGGCAATGCTGCGCCGTAACGGCGTGACCGACTTCATGGTGGAGATTGGCGGCGAGGTATATTGCGCCGGAGTGAACGCGCAAGGCAAGCCCTGGCACGTGTCGGTCGACATGCCGGGCGACGACCCCGACAGTCACGAGGCGGCTTTGGTGCTCGAGGTCGACACGTTGGGCATAGCCACCAGCGGCAACTACCGCAAGTTTAAGCAGGACGGCAACCGGCGCATCTCCCACATCGTGAATCCCGCCACGGGCAGCAGCGAGGTGAGCAACTTGCTCAGCGTCACCATTGTGGCGCATGACTGCATGACTGCCGATGCCTGGGCCACGGCCTGCATGGTCATGGGCACCGACGCCACGCAGCGCATGATGGAACAGCGCACCGACTTGGGTGTGATGACCATCAGCGCCGACTCGCTCGGCCGCTACGTGGTGTGGAGCAACGCCCCATTTGCCAACCTTATTCCCGAAAAATAGCCTGATTTGCCACACCCACGAGGTGACATAACGAAAAAAAGGGAGAGATTGCGGCGCTTGGCTGCATCACTCCCTTTTGTGTTGGGGCGGAGGCTGTCGTGCTTGCAAATGTCAGTCGTCGCCCTTGTTGCTGTGGAACCGTCGTTCCTTTTTTGTCGAACTGGAGGTGTCTTTTTCCTCTTTCAGGTCGATTTCATTCTTGTCTTTGTCGATGACCCGGTATTGAAGGTAGGTCAGCGTCTGGTCGGGCATGATTTTGAATTTTCGCCCGTACTCTTTTTTCCACCGCCAGTAGGTGCTTATGATGCCCTTCTTCAGGTAGGCATCGACAAAGGGGTGGACATACATAATAAAGTTGTTGATGTGCAGGGAATTGACGAGGTAGTCAATTTTATCTTTCAGCACATCGGTGAAAAGCAGCGAGGGTTGCACTTCGCCCTTACCTCCACATGAAGGGCAAGTCTCGGCGGTGACGATGTCCAGGGCGGGCCTCACACGCTGTCGTGTGATTTGCATCAGCCCGAACTTGCTCAGCGGCAGGATGTTGTGTCGTGCCCGGTCTTTTTGCATCAGTTCGCGCATGTGAGCGTAGAGTTGCTGGCGGTGGTCCTGCTTAGCCATGTCGATAAAGTCGATCACGATGATGCCGCCTATGTCGCGCAGCCTGAGTTGGCGTGCTATTTCCTCGGCGGCGAGCAGGTTGACGTTCAGCGCGTTGCTCTCTTGGTCGGTCGATGCTTTCGAGCGGTTGCCAGAGTTCACGTCGATGACGTGAAGCGCCTCGGTGCTCTCGATAATTATGTATGCGCCCGAGCGAAACGATACCGTCTTGCCAAACGACGACTTGATTTGGCGCGTAATGCCAAACTTGTCGAAGATGGGTTCATCGTCGCTGTAGAGTTTGACGATGTCGCTGCGGTCGGGGGCGATAAGGCTCACATAGTTGTGTATTTGCTCAAATACCTCGGCGTCATTCACTTGAATGCTCTCGAAATCGGGGTTGAAGATGTCGCGAATCTCGCCTACGGCGCGGCTCTCTTCTTCGTAGAGCAGTGTTGGAGGGCTGCTGTAGCGCAGTTTCGACATGGCGTCTTCCCAACACTTGACGAGCACGCGCAACTCGGTGTGCAGTTCGGCGGCTTTCTTGTTTTCGGCTGATGTGCGAATAATCACGCCGAAGTTCTTTGGCTTGATGCTCTCAATGAGTCGACGCAGGCGAGTCTTCTCGCCATGGTCTTTAATTTTTTGCGACACCGAAATTTTGTCGTTGAACGGTGTAAGCACGAGAAACCGTCCAGTGAAACTGATTTCGGTGGTCAGGCGCGGTCCTTTGGTCGAGATGGGCTCTTTTGCCACCTGCACGATAAGTTCCTGCCCTTGTTCGAGAACATCTGCTATAGCGCCGTGCTTGCTGATGTCGGGTTGCATCTTCATTTGAGAGATGTTCAGAGCCTTCTCCGAGCCGTCTCTCACCTTTTTAACTATTTGAGCAAGCGAATTGATTTGTGAGCCTAAATCAAGGTAATGAAGGAATGCGTCTTTGCTGTAGCCCACGTTGACAAACGCGGCATTCAGTCCTGGCATGATTTTCTTTACCTTGGCAAGGTAGAGGTTGCCCACGGCGTAGGATGCGTCACGCGACTCCTTTTGCAGCGACACCAGCCGCCCCTCTTCGAGTAGGGCAGTGGAGATGTCGGTGGGCTTGACGTCAACAACAAGTTCACTTTTCATCGTGTCTTTAAGGGGTTGTTGCAGTTCACCTCGTTCGCTTGGTTATGCCACGCTACTGGAGCGCGGCATGGGAACGTTTATACAACGAACAAACCAACTGCTCGTGTCGTTTGGTTGTTCACACTCACGCGCATGCTGATTTGTTCGGTGTATCGTAAACTTGGCGAAAGAATCAATTACTTTTTGTTTTTGTGACGATTCTTCCTAAGTCTTTTTTTGCGCTTGTGCGTAGCCATTTTGTGGCCTTTTCTCTTTTTTCCGCTTGGCATAATTGCTTAGTGTTTTTTATAATGTGTGTTCTCGTTAGATCTCGCTTGTGTCGATAGATGAGTTGGAATTACTTCTTCACCTGCTCCATGAACACCTTGGCGGGCTTGAATGCCGGAATCTTGTGCTCGGGGATGATGATGGTGGTGTTCTTGCTAATGTTGCGAGCGGTCTTCTGCGAACGGGTCTTCACGATGAAACTACCGAAGCCACGCAGATACACGTTCTCACCATTTGCCAGAGAATCCTTTACCGATTCCATAAATTTCTCAACTGTAACCAGTACCGAAGCCTTCTCGATGCCAGTCGATTTAGCGATTTCGCTTACGATGTCTGCTTTAGTCATTTTTCTAAAATTATTTTTTTGTTGTTAGTAATGAAAATTCTCTCTTGTGTCTTTCCGTAACTCGGTGACTTTTAGTGCCTAAGGCCGTTAAAAATAACCCTTGGCGAATCATCGTCATGGAAAAACGGTGCAAATATCGCACTTTTTTTTGAATTAAGCGCTAATAATGAGCAATTTTTCTCATTTTTTTGCAAAAAAAACGCTCACACGATGCATTTTAGCCATCAGGAGCGCGCCAAACACCCAAATCAATGATTGCCCGCCCCTCGGACCCTCGCCCCCTCGCCCCCTCGAATGTTCGAATGCTCGAATGCTCGAACAATCGAATGCTCGAAGTTACTCACGCTCGGAAAAGCCCAAATTATTTGGCTTTTCGCTCGCTTAATCGTAACTTTGACCAATGTTTTGCAAGATTACCACGATTTTTATCGATATCGACGACACACTGTGGTGGTTCACCGAGAACTCCAAGACGGCGATGCGCCTCACCTACGACCACTTTGGCGGCGACACGTGGTCGCCAGGTTACGATGTCTTTCACGAGGCATACCTCGAGATTAACCACCGCCTGTGGCATGAGTATCACCACGGCCTCATCGGGCGCGACTTCCTTATGACCGAGCGCTTTGCCGCCACGCTGCGCGCTGTGAATTACGCGGGCGACATCCCGTCGCTGGCGCGCCAACTCAACGACCATTACCTCGACGTGCTGGCCACGCTGCCGCTCATCGTGCCCGGGGCACGCGAGTTGCTGGAGCATCTGCATGCGCGTGGCTATCAGGTGAATGCGTTGAGCAACGGCTTTGCTGGCGTACAGGAGAAAAAGTTGCGCTCCGGGGGCATCGACCACCTCGTGGACCGCGTCATCCTCAGCGATCACTGCGGCATCACCAAGCCACAGCGCGGCATCTTCGACTATGCACTGGCGCAGTGCGGCATCACGGCCGACCAGGCGCTGATGATTGGCGACGACCCCGACACCGACATCGCCGGGGCTCACGCCGCCGGCTGGCAAACTATCTATTTCAATCCTGGCGGCACAAAACCCGCCAGCGAAGTCGCCGACGCGCAGGTGACGAGTCTGCACGACGTCATAGGCTTGCTCTGACGGCCGCCAAACGCCGCCAATCGGCGTTTTATGACACTTTTTCGTGCGTAATTACACTTTATTTACTAATTTTGCACCATGAACGAAGAAAAACGCATCTCAATCATCGAGAATATCACAGCAATGCTCCGGACCGTCTTCGACCCTGAGATTCCCGTCGACGTCTACAGTCTGGGCATGATCTATAACATCGACCTCAGCGACGATGGCGTGGCAAGCATCGACATGACGCTCACCGCGCCCAACTGTCCCGCTGCCGACTACATCATGGAGGACGTGCGGCAGAAGGTCGAGAGTGTCGACGGCGTCACCGCCGCCAATGTGCAACTCGTCTTCGAGCCTGAGTGGACACCGAAGATGATGACCGAGGAAGCCCGCCTGGAGTTGGGCATGGACATCGACATCTAATCACACGCAATATGTCGGCACGCAACACCTACTTTATTAGCGACTTGCA
>JAEEGL017340103.1_pt1 | contig 16217 bp, 14 predicted proteins | sample 9134231 | NCBI WGS metagenome assembly JAEEGL01 (sample SAMN16246548, study PRJNA631951) | gut metagenome | biome: gut microbiome; feature: rumen; material: fiber-attached | host: Bos | place: Iran: Karaj | collected 2018-10
AGCTGATTGAGCGCATAGAACCCGAACAAATCGAGGAGGTCATCCTCGCCCTGCCGACAACAATGGAGGGCGACACAACAAACATCTATATCAACCGCCAGCTGAAAGCCTTCAGCAACTTGAAAATCACCACTATCGCCCGCGGAATAGCCATCGGCGACAACCTCGAATACACCGACGAAATAACCCTCGGTCGCTCCATAATCAACCGCATCCCTTTCGAAACAGCATAAACAACTCCATCCATGCAAACACTTAAAACCACATTGTCACTCATCCTGGCAATTATTTGCCTCAGCTGCAACCAAGCGCAACCAGAATACAGCTCCGACGACCTTGCACTGCGGAAAGAGATAGGCCAGATGCTACTTGTGGGCTTCCGCGGAACGGATATAGACAGCGCCTCTCACATCGTGCGTGACATAAAAGATTATAACATCGGTGGCGTAATCCTTTTCGAATACGACGTTCCTTCACAGTCTCGACCCCGCAACATTGCCTCAAAAAGTCAACTTAAAAAACTATGTACCAGTCTACAACAATTGACTCCCGACCTGCTCCTCATCGGCATTGACCAGGAGGGCGGCAGGGTCAACCGACTCAAAGAAAACTACGGTTTCCCCTCGTTCGACTCACCCCAGAAGACTGCTGAGAAAGGCAACGCCAGCGTCCGCAAATGCGCACACCAAACTGCAACGACACTCAACGACATGGGAATCAACCTCAACTTCGCCCCGTGCGTCGATGTCAACATCAACCCCAACTGCCCCATAATCGGCAAACTGGGACGCAGTTTCAGTTCCTCACCGAAACGGGTGGCGGAATGTGCCGCCATCTGGATTGAGGAGCAGCAAAGCAACGGCGTCACCGCCTGCCTGAAACACTTCCCTGGACACGGCAGCTCACTGGCCGATACTCATCTCGGACTTGCCGACGTCAGCGACACCTGGAAGGAGTCTGAACTCGACCCATACCGCACCCTTATCGCCAACAACAATGTCAGGATGATTATGACCACCCATGTCTTCAACGCGAGGCTTGACAGCATCTATCCAGCAACACTCTCCAAAGCGACACTGACATCTCTGCTGCGCGACAGCCTGAAGTTCGACGGTGTCATCATCACCGACGACCTCGCAATGGGCGCAATGACTAAGGAATACGGCTATCCCGAGATGCTTCTATGCACCATCCTCGCCGGAGCCGACCTCCTTTGCCTTTCAAACAACGGCGCGGAATACAACCCCGACATCGTCCCCCAGACTGTGGATCTCATATACCACATGGTAAAGAACGGGATCATCCCCGCCGCCCGAATACACGAATCTGCTGCCCGAATAGCATCACTGAAAAAAAATATGGAAGAAAGACAGTGAATCCACTAATCAACCCTACCCTATATCCCAACCTTAACCATTCCTTCCCCTTAGTTTACCAAGATGCTCCCTTGGAGGTACCATAATTGATATAAGGATGGTTTAGACTTACAGCATGTCAACAAGAGGGAGACTGAGTTATTTTTCTAATTATAAGAGCATTTACTTCCTGCTCTATATGTTGTTTTTTTATGACTATAGTAAATATGGATTTTTTATTTATATTTGTAAACAGAAAAGAAAAGGTATCTTAAAATATAATCGTCTGATTATGAAGAAATATATCACAGATTTTACCATTAATGGTAAACATGTTTTCAACGAAAACTACTTTACCCTGACCCTGAAACATCCCGACAGGCTGCCGGAAATCGCCGCAGGACAATTTGTCGAGGTTGAAGTACCAGGCAACAAACAGGTAATGCTGCGCCGTCCCATCTCGATACACGACGTCTGTACCGAAGAAAACACCATCACCCTGCTTGTCCAAGTGGTGGGAAAAGGAACTCGCACTTTATCACAAATGTCTATTGGTGAAAAACTTAACCTCGTATATCCCCTCGGTCACGGTTTCAGCATCGAAGGCGAGAAGGTGCTTCTCGTTGGCGGCGGCGCAGGCATCGCTCCACTGCTCCACCTTAGCAAATGCCTCACCTCGAAAGGGATTCGCCCGACAATCCTGCTCGGTGGACGTACAGCAGCATTGATACCTGTTCAAAATGAGTTTGAACCCTACGGAAATCTCTGTTTCGCTACCGAAGACGGCTCGCTCGGTGAGAAAGGGATGGTGACACAACACTCCAAATTTGCAGACAACTACGACCATATCTACACCTGTGGACCTACACCAATGATGAAAGCCATCGCCCGCCACGCTATTGAAAAAGGCATCGAATGTGAGGTGTCGCTTGAGAACATGATGGCCTGCGGCATTGGAGCCTGCCTTTGCTGCGTCGTTGACAGCGACGATGGACACAAATGTGTCTGCAAAGAAGGACCCGTCTTCAATGCCAAGAAACTGATTAACTGGATAAACAAATAAGAAAATGTTACAGACAAAGATACATAACCTCGTCCTTAAAAACCCCGTGATGACGGCTTCCGGAACGTTCGGATATGGAGAGGAATTCGCCGATTTCGTTGACCTTAACCGTCTTGGAGGTATTATCGTAAAAGGTACCACAGGCGAACGTCGCCAGGGTAACGCGTATCCCCGTATGGCGGAAACTCCCTCGGGGATGCTCAACGCCGTGGGGCTCCAGAATGTCGGTGTGGAGACTTTCTGCAAGGAAGTCTATCACAGAATCAAGAACTTGGACACCAACATCATCGTAAATGTCAGCGGCTCATCGATAGAGGAATACTGCAAAACAGCAGCCATGATTGACGAACTGGACAACATTCCTGCTATAGAACTGAATATCAGCTGTCCTAACGTCAAAAAAGGCGGCATGGGCTTCGGCACAAATCCCGATATGGCGGCGCAGGTGGTTAGCGAAGTACGCAAAGTATATCACAAGACCCTTATTGTAAAGCTAACACCCAACGTCACCAACGTAGTTGACATAGCCAAAGCGGTAGAGGCGGCAGGTGCCGACAGCGTGTCGCTGATTAACACTCTGTTGGGTATGGCTATCGACGTGGAAAAACAACGACCCTACCTCAGCACCATCACTGGCGGTCTTTCCGGTCCGGCAGTAAAACCTGTAGCTGTCCGCATGGTATGGCAAGTAGCTCACGCTGTGACAATTCCGGTAATCGGACTGGGAGGCATTGCCAGCGCAGCCGACGCTCTCGAATTCCTCATGGCAGGCGCAAAGGCCATACAGGTCGGTACAGCAAACTTCCTTGACCCTACAATCACCATGAAGATTGTAGATGGTTTGGAAGACTACTGCAAGCGACATAAAATCAATGATATAAACGACATCATCGGTATAATATGATTCTTGTTGCGGACAGCGGAAGCACAAAAACAACATGGGCATTGGTAGAGTCTGGTAACAAGATCGTTACCGAAGGTCTCAATCCTCATTTCAGCACCGACAAACAGGTGCTTGATGTCTGTGCCACTGTACGTCAGCATTTAGAAAATCTAAATTCTAAATCAAAAATTTTCTTCTATGGGGCTGGCTGTGGCAACAAGCAGCAAGCCGCACGTATGAAAGCATTGCTTCAACAAGGCTTTAATTCTGACAACGTAACCATTGAGACCGACATGCTTGGTGCCTGCCGAGCCGTAGCGGGAAACAGATTCTCGCTCGTCGGAATCCTCGGAACTGGCAGCAATTCATGCTATTATGATGGCACCTCTATCACTTGCTCCTCTCCCAGCCTCGGCTACATACTCGGTGACGAAGGGTCCGCCAACCATCTGGGAAGACTGCTTCTGAAGACCTACCTTAACGGGGATCTCCCTGACGAATTAAGCCTTTCGTTCCGCGAAAGTTATCCCTACAATCACGACCAATGGATTGAGCATATCTACCGCCAACCCAACGCCAACCGCTTTCTGGCATCGTTGGCACCCTTTGCCATCGAACATCTTGACCACAAACTATGTGAAAATCTTGTCAGGAGCGTTCTTGACGAATGGTATTCTGTACAGCTCTGTAAGATTATCAACAAATCCAACTGCCACAGTATAAGCATTGTGGGTGGTTTCGCAAAGGGCGTGGAGACACTGTTGCGCACAGTGATGGATAGTCATGGACTAACCGTTGACAACGTCGTTGCCAATCCTATTGAACCTCTTGTTAAATACCACATTTCTTAATTTTTCATAACAAAATACTTTTCTCGAACAAACGGCGTTTGTAAACCATCAAAAATAATAATCAATAACAATACAATGGACTTAAGCAATATTTTGGTAGTTGCCGGAAAACCGGACATTTATGAACTTATCTCACAGACTAAATCAGGTGCTATCGTGGAATCACTGGCCGACAAGAAACGTTGTCCGGTGTTTAAATCAGACAGAATCAGCTCATTGAGCGAAATAAGCATCTTCACTACCGACAAAGAGAAGCCTCTATACGAGGTATTCCAGAATATCTACAGAAAAGAAGACGGGAAAAATATCCCCTTCGAAATCAGAAAAGTATCCTCTAAAGAGCTCTTCGACTATTTCAAGGAAATCCTCCCCGACTACGACACTGAACATGTACATGCATCGGATGTCAAAAAGGTCTATCTTTGGTACAATCTGCTGAACAACGCAGGCAAAATCGACCTCGTTTCCCCTGAAGAAGAGACTGCTGAAGAAGAGGCAAAAGAGGAAGCATAATATTTCTTTAGAACAACAGAAAAAGCGGAATGACAAAAATATTTTTTGCCATTCCGCTTTTGTTTTGTAATTTTGTATTTTATTGTACCAATATAAAATGCGACATATCTTATTTATAATCAGTCTTGTTATGCTTTCATTCAGCAGCACGACGGCTCAGACATGGCAAAAAATAAGTCATATTGTGTATTACAGCTATGACTATGACAGCGACCATACTGACACTTCAAAAGTATATGTCCATCACCTACCGACACAATTGCTGATACAAAACAGTAACCTGCCTAAAGACCCCATACCTGGTTTCGTCGAGGACAACACCTACGTTAATTATCTGACCGACAGCATTTACTATTGGTACCGTTACAATGACAGTACCTTCTACGTAGCCTCAACAATGAACCGCAACGACATAAAATGGGACTCCCAAAAGGTTGATTCCAAAACTACACGATACATCACTAACATAAACAGCAACCGTATAGAACTGCTGTTCTCGACCAAAGAGGGCATCAACGTCAATCCCCTACCCCACTACGGAAAATTCAAAGGGGTGCTGAAACAGATGGTACGCAACGGACTGGTTCAACTCGAACTAAATTTCATTGAGAAAGACACTCTCAAAGTGAAGCAACTAATCCCCGACAATTTAGGCATACGAAAGAGCGCCCGTGAGATGAACAATATCAAGCGCGACAGGATGATACTGACCACACATATCTTTGAGAACGAACAGATCTGCTGGGGCAAGGAGAAGCCGACCCTAAAAGAGATTCCTTTCGACACCACGATTCACTTTGCCGGCGGCACGCTGATACTGAAGCGAATAAAGCTTCCCAAACTGCCATCTCATTACCAGACCTTCATCGAGCTACGCCAACGCTCGAACGGTGACGCCTACGACCGCACAGGCAGTGTCTTCGTCATCCCGAGGGCCGGCGAAGAACAGTATCCCACATTCCTTGACGCCATCTTGAACCACCCCGATTCGCTGCCCATCTTCACCGGGAAAGACGGTGAACGCTACCAAGGCATCGTTCCGGGAATGAGTCCGATGCAAAAATATTCTTATTATTTAAACCCTTGGAGCAGTTTCATTCCTTATTATTATCCACCTGTGGAGCTGATGCGTTTCTTCACCCCGTTCGGAGTGGGCCACTTCAACGACCGCGTGAAGCTCGACGGGTTGGATTGGGAAGATGAAACTTTCTATAAACAGGAGGTCACCGACCTTAAGTCTCTGCTTGAAGGCGATGTATGGATAGGCTGCTTCATAGGTAACTACGACGGTGGCGGACATATCGTTAGCCTCGACATCAAGAGCTATCCCAACGACTACGAATGGTCGATAGATACAAAGTTGACGTACGTTGTCGAATCGCTTGTCAATACCTGCAACGTACTCGAAATGGCAGGACAGAACTATGGAAAACTCTTCGGCACCGACAGCATCACTGTCCCATTTTATATCGCACCTGCAAGTCAGCAAGCCACCCTTCGCTATATCAGCACCGGTCACGGCGGTTGGGGAGGCGGTGACGAATTCAACCCAAAGGAGAATTCCATCCTCATTGACGGTGTAAAACGTTTCAGCCACACCCCCTGGCGCTGCGACTGTGCACGCTACCGTGAGTGGAATCCCGTGTCGGGCAACTTCTGGAACGGCATATCCAGCAGCGACCTGAGCCGCAGCGGATGGTGCCCCGGAACGGCTACACAACCTGTCTATTTCGACCTCAGCGACCTCGAACCAGGCACACATACATTAACCATCGCAATCCCGCAAGGCAAACCTATGGAAGGCGGCTTCAGCCATTGGAATGTCAGTGCGGCACTAATAATAAACTATAAATGAAAACCAGAATTTACATAGTCATCTTTTCACTGCTGCTGTTGGCAGGATGCAATAATTCTGTGACCGACACAAGCGGTCCTGCTCACAGAAAAGCCACCAATATTCCTGAGACACCGTTTGTTCTCGAAGGAGACTATACTCCCGACACGGGAGTTCTATACAAAGTGATTGTTGACGACGACACTTGCTTCGTGACAATCGACAGCCTGAGCGACGAAGCAATGTACGGCGTTTATTATCAGGTTGTACCAGGTAGCGATTGTGTAGAGAAAAAAGTCTTCTCGAAGGACCGTCACTGGAAGGAGCAACGCAGCGACGCTATCGTCTATATTTATCAGGCACCCGAATACCATCAGATTGTCAGCAACATCTACCGCAAACCGATTTATAATGTCTCTGTAAAGCCCAATGTCGAATACGGCGAAGCTCTGGGCTACTGGGTCAGCATGCCAAACACCGACGATGAGAGCTATCTGCAGATACTCTCCGAAGGTATCAAGAACAGCTTGGTCCGTACCACCCAGTCGCTGACAATGGACATCTATCTCCCCGACTCCAACACTAACAAGCGTCCGTTGTTGCTTCTGTTGCACGGTGGAGGATTCTACGTGGGTGACAAGCAGGATAGCGCCATCAGTGCCTGGTGCCGCCACTTCGCCTCCACGGGATATGTGGCTGTGTCGGCCAATTACAGGCTTGGCTATCTGCCTGCCAAAAGCGAGATCGCCCGCACAGGCTACATGGCCTTGCAGGATGCTCATGCTGCCATGCGCTATCTTGTGGAACAGGCCGACGTTTACAATATCGACACCAGCCTGTTATTTGTTGGTGGAGCCAGTGCAGGCAGCATTACGGCCCTGAACCTCGCCTTCATGCGCGAGAAAGACCGGCCAAAGGCTGTTTACAATAACAAATGGCGCGACCTGGGAGCCATCGAGAGCAGCGGAAACAGCAGCAAAGCTACTTTCCAAATAAAGGCTGTGGCTAATATGTGGGGCGCGTTGACAAACCTCAATATGCTTAAAAACAGCAAGACCGATATTGTGTCGTTTCACGGCGATGCCGACCAGGTGGTGCCTTACGACAGCGGATACCCATTCAGCGACGTGAGCGAAAAACTGGGACAACGCCTATTCGACCGCATGTACGGCTCCTATCAGATCGACAAACGTGCCCGCGAACTTGGACTCCGCAGCATACTCTATACTTTCCCTGGTCAAGGACATTCTCTACATCACTACTCCGACGGTAAATGGAACCAGAAGAACTTCGAGATGATCCGCGACCGAATGACGGAATTCTTCTACGAGGAGATTGCCGGCCCCGCAATAAAGATAGAGACCGACCGCAACGACAACCGCCATTACCTGATTGCCGATGAAGGTGCATCCGATGTTTCATGGGATGTTGAAGGAGGATTCATTATGCGTATGGAATCCAACGAGATATGGGTGGTGTGGCGTGACGATGCAAAGCAACATACTCTGCGTGTCTCGGGACATAACCCTAAGGGCTTCGGTTTCGAAGACAAAATGAATATCGACATGGATAACAATCAAAATAAAAAGTAATGACCGAATCGGAACTGAGACAGAAAATTGCAAGTGTTGAACGAGCCATTGCCAACTACGAGGAGCTGGACTGCGACATGGAGAATCCTGAATATGTGGCTCGCGGCAATGGATTCTGCGACAGCAAATATAGCGAGGACTTCATAGAGGGACAGCTTGAAAAGCTCCGTAAAGAGAAAGAAGAGCTTGAGAAAGCCATAAATAATCTGAAATCAAAACAATAATAATATGACATACACAGAAAAAGACCAACGATTCAAACGCTACACCGTAACATCGGCTCTGCCCTACGCCAATGGACCTGTACACATCGGACACCTTGCCGGAGTGTACGTTCCTGCCGACATCTATGTACGTTACCTCCGCGCCCAGGGCGAAAAAGTGATGTTCATCGGCGGCAGCGACGAACACGGCGTGCCTATCACCATCAAAGCACGCAAGGAGGGATGCACTCCGCAGGATATTGTCGATCGCTACCACAAAATCATCAAAGAGAGCTTCGCCGAACTGGGTATCTCTTTCGACATCTACAGCCGCACCAGCTGCAAAGAGCATCATGAGACAGCAGCGGATTATTTCAAGAAACTCTACGAGCAAGGAAAATTCATAGAGAAGACCTCCATGCAATACTATGATGAAGAGGCTGGACAGTTTCTTGCCGATCGCTATATCACCGGCACCTGTCCGCATTGTGGCAACGAACATGCCTACGGTGACCAATGTGAAGCCTGCGGAACCTCGCTCAACGCCACCGACCTTATCAACCCAAAGAGTGCTCTCAGTGGTGCCAAACCCGTACTCAAAGAGACAAAGCACTGGTTTCTGCCACTTGACAAGGACGAACCATGGTTGAGAAAATGGATTCTCGAGAGCCACAAAGAGGACTGGAAGACCAACGTCTATGGCCAGTGCAAATCATGGATTGACGCCGGATTACAGCCACGCGCCGTCACACGCGACCTCGACTGGGGCGTCAAGGTACCCATCGAAGGGACCGACGGCAAAGTACTATACGTATGGTTCGACGCACCAATCGGATACATCAGTTTCACCAAGCAACTGAAAGGCGACGACTGGGAAAAATGGTGGAAAGACAAAGAAACCAAGTTGGTACATTTTATCGGAAAAGACAATATCGTATTCCACTGCATCATCTTCCCCTCGATGCTCCATGCCGACGGAAGTTATATCCTGCCTGACAACGTGCCAGCCAACGAATTCCTCAACCTCGAGGGCGATAAAATTTCGACCTCACGTAACTGGGCTGTCTGGCTGCATGAATATCTGCGTGATTTCCCTGGAAAACAGGATGTACTACGCTACACCCTCTGCAGCAACGCCCCCGAAACTAAGGACAACGATTTCACCTGGAAGGACTTCCAGTTGAAAAACAATAGCGAACTCGTCGCTATCCTCGGCAACTTCGTCAACCGCACCCTCGTTCTGACACATAAGTTCTTCGACGGGCGCGTGCCCACCAAAGGGGAACTGTCAGACCTTGACCGACAAACCTTGGAAGAGATGAGCGGATACCCTGAAAAAATCGGACGCAGCATCGAGACTTATCGCTTCCGCGAAGCTCTCGCAGAGATGATGAACCTCGCCCGCCTTGGTAACAAATACTTAACCGAGACTGAGCCGTGGAAACTCTTCAAGACCTACCCTGAGCGTACTGCCACAGTGCTCAACATTGCACTGCAAATCTGTGCAAACCTCGCAGTTCTCTGCGCTCCTTTCCTGCCTTTCACCGCCGACAAGATGCACCGCATCATGAACCTGCAGGCTCTCGGATGGAAGGATGCTGGACGCGCAGACCTGCTCATGGAAGGTATCACCCTCGAAAAGCCTGAACTGCTCTTCGAACAGATTGACGATGCAACCATACAGGCACAAGTCGACAAACTCCTTGAAACCAAGAAACAGAATGAACTCAACGCCTGGCAGCCTGCATCAGTAAAAGAGAAAGTCAGTTTCGACGACTTTGGAAAAGTAGATATCCGTGTCGGCAAAGTCCTGGAATGTTGCAAAGTACCTAAAGCCGATAAACTGCTGCAATTTAAGATTGACGACGGCATGGGCGGACGAACTATTGTCAGCGGCATCGCAAAATACTATCCCGAACCCGAAAAACTTGTCGGTATGGAGGTCTGCTTCATTGCTAACTTCGAGCCCCGCAAGTTGAAAGGCGTAATAAGCGAAGGCATGATCCTCAGCGCCGAAGACAAAGATGGCAGACTGGTGCTAATCACTCCAAGCCAACTTGTGACTCCCGGCGTCAATGTCGGATAAAATATAAAGGTGGTGCCCCGAAAGGACACCACCTTTATCGTAACTGTAGCTGTTTGCGTTATTTAAGACCAAGTTTCTTCTTTACGAGGGGCAGGATGTCGTCGCTGTCCTGCTGATAGAGGAGAGTGCCGGCACCAGTGTCGAAAATATAGGTGTATCCGTTTTCCTTGGCGACATCGGAGATGGCTTTCTTAGCACGGTCAATGATGGGTTGAAGAACCTCTTTCTCTTTCTCCTGGAGTTTTTGCTGTGCATTCTGGGCATAAGTCTCTATGCGCTGACGAAGGTCGAGAAGTTCCTGCTCTTTGGTTTTACGGATGAGGTCAGTCATCTGTGACTGGCGTTCCTGATAATCGGAGAGTTTCTTCTGATACTCTTCCTGCATGGCGGTAATCTGAGCCTCATGGACCTGTACCTCTGCCTGGTATGCAGCCTGTGCAGAGTCCTTACCCGGCATAATCTGCATCAGGTCAGTGGAGTTGATGTGTCCTAATTTAATGGTTTTCTGTGCGAATGTCGTTGTGCTGAAAGCGAAAAAAGCAACGACCAATAAAAGGAGTGATTTTTTCATTTTTAATTTTTTATTTTTTGTTGTCTATTCTATTATTTCTTTTTTCATCGCGACTGCTGTTGTCCGGACGACGCATCTCAGGATTGCTGACGCTCTTGCCCTTTTGTTGTGCACCTTTATCCTTGGCATTGTCTTTATTATCGGGCGTTGCAGCGTTGGCGTTAGGTTTATAGCCGAGAAGGTCGAGGACTTGGTCGCTGACATCGTATTTGGCATTGACATAAAGCAGCGTGACCGAGCCTGATTTGTCAAGAATGAAGTCGTAACGCTTCTCGTTGGCAATACGTTCAATGGCGCTGTAAACACGGTCTTGAATAGGCTTCATGAGTTCCTCACGTTTTTTGTCGAGGTCGCCTCCAGGTCCAAAATATTTGTTTTGCAATTCTTTAGCCTCACGCTCGCGAGCGATAATCTCCTCTTCGCGTTTGTGTTTAAGATTTTCCGGCAGAAGGTAGGCTTCCTGCTGATAGGTCTTGTAGAGCTTGTCTATCTCCTGGAACTTAGCCTCCAGTTCTTTCTGCCAAGCCTCCGACTGCTTGTCGAGCTGTGACTGCGCCTTGGAGTAGTCGGGAATGTTCGAAAGTATATACTCTGTATTGACACATGCATATTTCTGGGCCAATGCCGCCACAGGCAGTGCAACCAGAGCTATTAGAACGAGGATGATTTTTTTCATTTCAATAAATAGTTTATGTCTATTAATCAATGCTTTGTCCGATACTAAAGTGGAACTGGCTTCCACCATAACTGCCGTCAAATCCATAACCCCAGTCAAGACCGATAAGTCCGAACATCGGCATATAGAGTCTTACGCCGAGACCTGCGGAGTTGTACATCTTGAAAGGCTCAAAATTCTTGATGTTGCCCCACGAGTTGCCTCCCTCAAGGAATCCGAGCACATAGATTGTAGCGCTGGCGCTCTCAATGATGGGCTGTCTAAGTTCCAGAGTATAGCGGTCAAAAATAGAGGCACCGTCGTCGGGACTAAGTTTGGAGTTCTGGTAGCCACGGAGTGGGATAACCTCGCGACCGTCGAGAACCCATGACGAAAGACCGTCACCACCAACATAGTAGCGTCCGAAGGGCGAGAGACCAATGTCGTTGTTATAGTGGCCCATGTAACCGAAGCGGAAACGGGCATTAAGAACGACATCACCAATCAAGTTGAGCATCCATGAGCCACGGACGTTGACTTTATAGTATTCAAGCCATTTGTATTTGTCTGACGAAGACATGGTGCTGTAATCCTTGCCATTGAGCAATGAGTACGGCGGAGTGATATATCCCTGGACGGAAATCTCGGAACCGCTACGGGGATAGATTGGCGAATCCATTGAGTTGCGGCTGATACCCAAACTATAGGAGAGGTCGTTCGAGTGTCCGTCAGTGAAATAGCTTGTCAAGTAATTGTAGTTGTTCAGGTTATAGTGCTTGTAAAGTACCGCTTGTGAGAGAATGAAATAGTCATCGGGCCATTTCAGACGGCGGGTCAGCGAGACATTGGCACCGGTGATACGCAAGCTGTAGTAACTGTCACTTGTCTTGTCCTGCCAGAAACCATTGCTTATCAAATTGTGCGATGCCGAAACGCTGAGCGACTGGGGACGTTTGCCTCCCAGCCACGGCTCGGTGAAACCTGCATTGAGAGCATAATAGTAACTGCCGTTGGAGACTGCGTTCAACGACAGTTTCTGACCATCACCGGCGGGAAGAGGCTGCCAAGCCTTCTTGTTGAAGATATTGCGTGCCGAGAAATTATTCAGCTGAATGCCTATCTGTCCGATAATCATGCCGTTGCCATAACCACCCTGCAACTGGAGCTGACTGGTGTGATTCTCCTCAACTTTATAGACAATATCAACGGTGCCGTCTTTCTTGTTGGGACGGGGCTCGGGAATGAGCGATTCTTCCTTGAAGTAACCCAGAGTAACCAACTCACGGCGACTGCGGATAACCGCATCACGGCTGAAAAGGTCACCCGGCTTGGTGTGAAGTTCGCGGTAGATTATTTTGTCATTGGTAATGGTGTTACCCTCAACAATGACATTGCGAATTCTGGCCTGCTTGTCCTCCACAATGCGAATCTCGATGTCGATAGAGTCGTTTTCTACAGCCACCTCCACAGGCGTCGCCGAGAAGAAGAAATAGCCATTGTCCATATACATCGAATAGATATCCGTACCGCTCGGGTTGTAGGTCAGGTTGGTTTCCAAGGTTGTCTTGTTGTACGGGTCACCCTTATTGATACGCAGATGCTTGGAAAGCAATTCGGAAGAATAGACCGTATTGCCCGAGAAAGTTATGTTGCGGAAGAAGAATGGTTTTCCTTCATAGATTTTAACCTTGACCTTTACGCGGTCCTGCTTTTGTTTCTTACGAGCACTGATGTTCAGCTCATCCGATGCCACAGGCCAGACAGTGTCGAGGACAATCTTGGCATCGCGGAAACCGAGTTCGTTGTAGTAGTCAATGACATTGTCCAAGTCCTCTTTCAACTCATGTTCCCTGTATTTAGAGCGAGTCCAAAAGCCTTTGGTCCAAACAAACATCTTCTTGGCGTAATTCACATCATGAGTGTTACGCATTTTGCGGAGCAATTTGTTGGTGGGCACCTGCTCGTTGCCCTCAATAATCAGCGAGTCAATCTTGACTCGTTTTCCTTTGTCTATCTTGTACTCGACAACGACATAGTTGCCCTTGTTCGAGGTGTCCTGGGTCATTTTCGTTGTCACATCCACATTGGTGTAACCCTTCTCGGCATAGAAAGCCTTGGCCTTATTGGTAGTGGATTTCAGCATGTTCTCCGTCACCACATCGCCCTCTCTGATATTGAATTCTTTGCGCAGTTTGTCGGCATCATTGCCGCTGATGCCGAGCAGACGGAAAGCAGCCAGTTTTGGACGGCCTTTCAAGACAATCTTCAGAAACACCTTGTCGTCCTGGACACGACTCAACCGTATCTGCACATCCTCGAAAAGACCCTGTTGCCACAGGTTGTCTATGGCTGTTGAGATTTTGTCACCAGGGACTTTGATAACGTCGCCGACCTGCAATCCAGCGACAAGAAGCACCATCCGTTGGTCCAAATTGTCACTGTTGTCAACAGTTATTCCACCTATTTCGTATGTCTTAGGAGTCAGATAGTCAATATCATAGTCTTGTCCTATCACAACCTGCGCCCTCGTGACACCAGACAATGCCAAGAGCAGGAAAAAAAGAGCAGTTCGCTTTATATATTTCATCAGTTTTGTCAATCCGGAATAAGTCTTTAAATAGAGATAACTGAAAAGTTTTATTATTATTGTAAAAATCCGATTTTTTTTGACATTTTGCGAAGATTACACCGACACCTGCTCTCCTGTCTTTCCGTATCTGCGTTGGCGCTGCTGATAATCGCACACTGCTTCGAATAAATCTCCCTTCCTGAAATCGGGCCAGAGCAAGTCGGTAAAATAGAATTCTGTGTAGGCCATCTGCCAGAGCAGAAAGTTGCTGATGCGCAACTCTCCACCGGTGCGAATCAGCAGGTCCGGGTCAGGCATATAGTTAGTAGCAAGGTATTTGCGCATAGTTTCCTCTGTGATGTCAGCTTCGTTGAGCTGTCCATCTTTGGCATCCCTGACAATCTTTTTTAGAGCCTCCGCCATCTCCCAACGTGAACTGTAGCTCAGTGCCAACACCAACGTCATGCCAGTGTTTCCCGACGTTTCGTTGATACAGTCCTGCATCGAATCCCATGACTTTTTCGGTACACGCGCCCAGTCACCAATCACCTGAAGCCTAATATTGTTTTTCATCAAGGTCGGCGTTTCTTCGTTCACCGCCTTGATCATCAGCTGCATAAGTCCATCCACCTCCTCTTTGGGACGGTTCCAGTTCTCTGTCGAGAAAGTGTATAGTGTCAGATATTTGACTTGGATGCTTGCCGCTGCCTCGACTGCATCACGGACTGCTTGAAAAGCATGCTGATGCCCAAAAAGACGCACCTCAGACTGTTTCTGAGCCCAACGTCCGTTACCGTCCATGATGATAGCCACATGTTGCGGCACCCTGCTTTTGTCAATATCATCTATCGTTTTCATACAGAAGATTTTATTTATTATCACACTTTTTCTTCAGCATCCAGCCAAAGATATAATCTAATTTTAGCGAAACAGAGACATTGAAATAGGCGAACCAGTCGTCAAGCGAGTCGTCTCCCCTCTTCACTCCCGGAGCGTTTTGATAACCTGGCTCCACTTCGCCCGAACGGTCTGCCAACGCCGCAGCGATGTTGCCATTGTAGTATGCTATCTGGCTATTGTCAACGTAGGTGGTGCTAACATCGTCAATATAGTCGGTCCATGTCTTTCTAAATCCATATTCAGCACTCAGTGTCAACGATTTGGAAGGATGATACTTTACCCCTATTCCAAAAGGCATGGAGACCTGCTTGAGCGAATATGTAGGCCTGTCGGGAGCTGCCGGTGTACCCTGTCCTTCTGTGCAGAGCGGCTGCAACTCGTACCAGCCAGATTCGCCACTCAGCGGGTCAGTGTAATAGGCCTTGGGGTTGTAGGCAAAGAATCCCAAGCCTCCAAAGATATAAGGGGTCCATACAAAATGATCGTCACGCATACTGAACGGGAAGAAGTTAAACTCTGCACGAATCGAACCCTCAAAAAGATAGGAATGGAAACTAAGGTTGCGGCGTTCAATATAGTCCGGGTCGCCTCCCGACAGGTGTCCGTAATCCAAGTCAACTCTCAGGCTCCAGCGTTCGTCGAAATTGAGCCTGTAATAGCCACCCATGGCAAGGCTGACTTTCCCGAACATGCTTTGGTCGTTCAAGTCACCTATATAGTTCATGCCTCCAAGGTTATAGCCTATCTCGCTCTTTCCAAGCCATGTCTGAGACTGCAACCCTTCAGAAAAAACTATCAGTATAACTACAAACGCTATATGTCTCAATTTCTTACTATTCAACTTTCCACTTAATATTTAAAACTCCTGCAAATTCCGTCAACTTGCATAAGTAGGTCCCTCTTCATAACCATCTTGCTGCGTTGTGAGGGGGAATAGACGCATCCTACAAGCATGATTGCCTGGCTTTTGTCTTGTGCAGGGATTGTGTAACAGACAAACGGACCGCCCATAATGTCGTTGTAGCAACGCCACAAGCCTCTTGTCTCGATGGCATCAACATCGCCTATCTTCACATTTCGAGTGATGAAAAAGTCGCGGCGCTCGGTGCCTTGATAGCTACCCTCAGCGGGACACGGCACAT
>JAEEGL012885118.1_pt1 | contig 16216 bp, 15 predicted proteins | sample 9134231 | NCBI WGS metagenome assembly JAEEGL01 (sample SAMN16246548, study PRJNA631951) | gut metagenome | biome: gut microbiome; feature: rumen; material: fiber-attached | host: Bos | place: Iran: Karaj | collected 2018-10
ACTTGTGCCACGAAAAACACCTCCTATTTTAAATTTTGCTTTTCGTTGTGGTCCAAATGCTCCGCTTTACGATTTCTCGCTCATTAGCTCCCACAAATAACTATATTAAACAACATAGCCCTATAATAATAACACATTTTTCATTATTTGTAAATATATTTTTTTACTTTTTGATCTCCATTTAAAGTTTCACCATACCATATAACTGGATACATAGTAATAATATTTGTTTTATCTATAAAATAAATAACTTTCATACACTTTGTTTTTTCGCCATCTATAGTTCCAATATAATCGTCAAACGAAATAAAATATTCTTGTTCACTACATATTTTATTTTTTAAATCACTATTTTTTAATATTTCAATAGCATTATAAAACATGCTTTCAATATCTATTCCTTTATTGAATTCATTTGAATGTCCATAAAGTATATGATTTATTCTACTATCATATACTTGTTTAATTTTATCATCAGTATATGATTTATCTATGTATAAGCCTATATAATCTATAAATTTAGTTTTATCTGTACCGGCAAATAATCTTTCATACTTAGCAATTAGAGCTCTAGCAACATCAATATTGCCAATAACTATTTCTAGTTCTACTATACATTTTGCAATACGTGCTATTTCTTCCTTAGAAATATCTTTTAAACCTAGTGCCATATTTAGCCCAGTATTAAGATATTCAAGCGCTAAGTCATAATTACCTTTTCCAGCTTCCACTATACCAATACCGCTGTGAGCATATACACCAAATCTATCTGTTCTATTAATAAATATGCTATATTTTCCTATTGCAGCATCATAATTACCACAATCATATTCAAAATTACCATGGCAAAGTAAAGTATATAAATCGTCATTTCTTTTTGAATTATTACTATTCATTACATTATGAAGAAACATAGATTCTTCAAATTTTTTTCTAGCATTATTTTTTTTCCCAATTCTTGCATCTATTCGAGCAAGACCAAGATGAGCAGCCGTTTTGTGAGGTGCCTTATCATCGTTTAATATTGCTTCATATATACTTCTTGCAGTATTATAATTACCACTATTAAGTTCATATATAGCCCAGTTTTCTAATGCAAAATATTTATATTTACTATCAATATTTTTTAACCTTCCATAGTAATATCTTACTTTTTTTGTTTCCTCTTTAATAATTGCTATTTTTCCCAAATTGAATAACGCTTGTGCTTCATATTTAGTTCCTAGTAATTTTTTAAATTCATCTTCTGCAAACTCATACTTCTTTTTTTCAAAAAATTCCATTCCGCTATTATATGTTCTAAACAATGTTTCTTTCATCAGTATCCCCTCAATGTGATATATACTATCACAGCGACTCCATTAAGTCAAATTAAAAAAGCGTAATATTACGCTTTTTCTATTTCAGTAAATAATACTTCAACGATAGTTTCTTGACCAAATAAATCAAGAGCAACTTCAATTTTTTGATTTACCATATCTACAAGTTTAACTTTACCAAACATATTAGCAAATGCACCACTTGTAACTTTTACAGTATCTCCTTCTTTGATTTCGTTTACTACATCTATTCTACTCATTCCCATATTACCTAAGATTTTATCTACTTCTTGTTTTGTTAGTGGGAATGGTTTAGCACCTTTACCACTTGATCCGATAAATCCTGTAACACCTGGAGTATTACGTACTATAAACCATGCTTCATCAGTCATTATCATTTCTACTAAGATATAACCTGGAAACATTTTATTTTCTTTTTCTACTTCTTTACCATTTTTTACTACTACTTCTTTTTGAGAAGGAACTATTACACGGAATATATAATCTTCCATTCCCATAGAACTAGCACGCATTTCAAGTTTTTCTTTTACCTTATTCTCATGGCCTGAATAAGTATTAACAACATACCATTCTTTTTCCATTATCCTAACACCTTCACAATCAAACTTATGATAGCATCACTTGCTGAGAAAAACATCATAAAGAAAAATATAATTAATAAAGTTGCTACAGAGAACTTTACCATTTCTTTTCTATGTGGCCATCTAACTTTTTTCATTTCTTTTTTTACGTTTACAAAAAATCTTGCTATACTTTTCATTTTTCACCATCCAAAATTTTTCTAAAATAAAAACACATCCGTGTCTAAATAAATATTAGCACACTTTATATATAATGTCAACAAAAAAAGGATATAATCCTTATTTATCTACTACTGCTATTTCATCATTGTTATTTTCTGTTACACTATTTATATATGATGTCATAAAAAATACAATTGCCATACCCACTATAAATATAAATATATAAACGAATGTTATGTTTAATTCTCTTTTAAATATTTTATTCATATTTTATCCTCCAACTATATTATACAGAAAAAATTAGTTTTTTTGTATATATTTTTTATACTATCATAAACTTTATTAGGTGAGAATATGAAAAAAATAATGGTTGCTTTAATTTATATAGTATCTAGTTTACTTTTATTAACGCTTATATTTACACTCACAAATTATTTTAATATAATAAGTGATAAAACTATGTCTATATTAAAAATAATAATACCTACTATATCTTTATTTATAGGTGGTATATATCTTGGTATGAATACTAAATTAAAAGGATTTTGCAATGGTCTAAAACTAGGACTAGTATTCATAAGTATAATGATTATATTAAATATTATATTTATATCTAATTTTGAATTTAAAAATATATTATATTATTTAATTCTTCTTATTACTACATCACTAGGTAGTATGATTGGAATAAATTTAAAAAAGAGCGATTAGCTCTTTTTATATTCGTTTATAAATTTTTCTCTATAAGCAAGTAATGTATTAGTTTTAATAGCATCTCTTAACTCTTCAGTAAGTCTTACTAAAAAACGAATGTTATGAATAGATAGAAGTCTTTGTCCAAAACTTTCATCAGCAACAAGCAAGTGACGAATATATGCTTTTGTATAATTTTTACAAGCATAACAATCGCATCCTTCTTCTATAGGAGTAAAGTCTTCTTTATACTTAGCATTTCTTAAGTTCATTTTGCCACTTCTTGTAAAAGCATTACCGTGTCTTGCAATTCTTGTTGGAAGTACACAGTCAAACATATCTATGCCACGTATTACACCTTCTATTATATCAATTGGATCTCCAACTCCCATTAAATATCTTGGTTTATCTTCAGGTAGATATTTAACTGCATAATCTACCATTTTGTACATAGTAGGTTTATCTTCACCTACGCTAGTACCGCCTATAGCGTATCCATCAAAACCTATTTTAACAGTTGCTTCTGCACTATATCTTCTAAGTTCTTCATATTCTCCACCTTGAACTATGCCAAATAAAGATTGATTCTCGTTATTAAATACTTTTTTACCACGTATAGCCCATCTAATAGTTCGCTCTGTACTATCTTTAGCATACTCATAACTTGCTGGATATGGTATACATTCATCAAAAGACATAGCAATATCACTATCAAGTTTATTTTGTATTTCTATACTTTTTTCTGGAGTTAAATATAAATCAGAGCCATCTAAATGACTTTTAAAATGTACTCCTTCTTCTGTAATATCTTTTTTCTTATTCTTAATAAGTGAGAATACTTGAAATCCACCACAATCTGTAAGTATTGGTCCATCATAATTCATGAATTTATGAAGACCTCCAGCTTTAGCTACTATATCCTCTCCAGGTCTTAACCATAAGTGATATGTATTAGAAAGTATTACACCACATTTATTTGCTTTTATTTCTTCAGGAGATAATGTTTTTACTGTTGCTTGTGTTCCTACAGGCATAAACATAGGTGTTTCAAATGTACCATAATTAGTGTGTAATAAACCATATCTTGCATTAGTTATTTCATCTTTATTTAATAATTCGTATTTTATTTTCATAAAATCCCTCAATTCACATTACAATTATATCATATAAATAAAAAAATGGAACTAAGTTCCATTAATTATCTATTACACTCTTTGGAAGTGTTATAACTGGACGAATACCAGATCCAAGGCAATATTCTGACATACTAGTATCAAGTGAGCCTGAAAAGACTATCATCCACGCTTGACTATTAATATTTACATAAGGAGTACTTGTCCAATATGATTCAACTGTACTCTGATAACTATCCATTGTATGTAGCAAATACCCATTATTATCTTCAACATTACATCCTCGAGATGAGCAACCAATTAAATTATCAAAAAGCCATGCGTAGTTAGATGGATTTTCTGCATTTGCAACTCGTACTTGCCAATCTGCATATGTACTACCACTACCATCTAAATAAAACCAATCGCTGCTGGAATCTGTTGAATCCCATCCTAATGCAGTATCTATACCTACTATATGTGCAACCTCATCAGCAGTAATTAATCTTGGATTCCCTGCCCAACCGACTGTATCTTCTTCAAGTCTTGCAGTTGCAGATATTGGACCAAACATATTACATTGAGATGCTTCCCAATCTGATTGAGTTCCACCAGCTGCATAAAAATCATCTTCTTGTGCCCAACATTCATCAAGTGAAGTATTATGATCAAGTATCATCGTATAAGTTGTACTTGTAGAACTATAAATATAGAATTTCATACATCCACTTTTTATTCCTGTAGCTGTTGGTGTTTCTGCATTATTTAAGTTTTGTGCTGCATCCAATTCAGTACATACTGCAGTTAAATCTGTTGGATCTAAATATACAGCACGTGCTATAGTAGCAGGTATCACTGATTCACCTTTAGTTGTTGTTATGTTATCTCCATCTTTAGTTACAGTATATCCACCAATATTTAATGTATAACTAGTTACACTACCATTATTAAAATTAATTATTCCACTTGTTGGTTTTTGACCATTAACTTGATAATCTAAAGATTCTCCATCACATGATAAATTTGAATTTATTATGTTACATGCTGATGGATTAAACTCTCCTGTCATATTTTCGGTTAATATTCTATTTTGTAATCCACTAATATATAATCTAGCACTTTCTGTAATACTACTCTTTCTTGAATCTTCAATTATATTAATAATAATTGGAGTTGCAATAAGTGCTATTATTGCAAGTATTACTATAACTGCTAAAAGCTCTATAAGAGTAAATCCTTTTTTCATACCATCACCATCTTAATTATATCAAAAAAAACTAGTTATTACTAGTTTTAAATTTTATAAGTAAATTTACTATTAAACATATTATAAATGCGACTATTGCATCCATTACATAATGTTGCTTAATAAATAATGTTGAAAGTATTACAAGATAAGCAAATGTAATTATTAATATCTTTTTTATTTTAGATATATCTAGTCTTATAGTACTAAATATTAATTGAAACATGAATAAACAATGTATTGATGGAAAACAGTTTATTGCAGGTGTATCAAAATAATATGTAAGATATAATACTAAATTAGTAAGACTATCTATTTTAACATCTGGTCTTATTATTATAGTTGGATATATTAAAAACATAATATCACTTATAACAAATCCTGTTACTAAACATTTTAACGTATTTTTATATATCTTTTTATTATGTTTATATATTATATATAATCCTAAAAACATAAATGGATAGAACATATCATATACATAAACAAAGTATTTAACAAAAGGTATTGTGTAATCTATATTTAAATAAAATGTACTATAGTTATATTGAAATAATTTTAATAACCAATATAGTACTGCTTGTATACCTAGTACAAGTCCACTACTTATTACAAACTTCTTCATATTATTCCTGATCTATTATATTTTTTGGTATTGTTATAACCGGTCTTACTCCATTACGAGAATTATTTTCAACATCATATATATATAGTCTTCCTGTTCTTGCTATATACCATGCAGAACCTGATGTACCATTTACTGCACTTCCTGTCCAATATCCAGATAGTGTATCTACAGTTTCACTTGTTTTAGTTGGATATGGATATTTAGTTTTATCTTCTACATTACAACCTGCATCGTCACATCTTCTTAAATAATCATAAAGCCATGCATAAGGAGATATATTCTCATCATCATATATGCTTGTTTGTAATGTGTCATATGAATTACCATTTGAAACTAGATAAAACCATGACATTTTTGTTTCTATATCAATATTTGAATCATACCACTCAAATATTTTAGATGAATTCCACTTTATATTATTATTACTATCTATTCCTACTATATTTGCAATTTCATCTGCAGTAATAAGTCTAGGATTTCCTACCCAACCTTCAGTATCATCTAATAATCTTTCAGATACTTCTACCATACCTGTTGAATTACTACCACTTGAATTCCAAGCTATACTACCACTTGTATTTCTATCAAGAATCATTTTATAATTATAACCACTATCATCATATATATAAAATTTCATGCATCCAGATTTTTCTTCTAAAGAGGTTACGTTTACTATATTTAAAGAATCGCATTCATTACTTAAATTTGTTGGATCTAAGTATACTATTCCTTTATGTGTTGCATTTTGTACAATTTCTTTTGTACCATTAAATTCAATTCTTGATTCAGGTAACTCTATACTACATTCAGAGTCTTTTACTGTTGTAACATTTGTACCATCACTAGTTATTTTATATCCTGATAAACAAAGCGAATATTCGTTTATTTCACCATTTTGAAATTTAATATAACCATCTGTTGGGTTATTACCATTTGTATTATATTCAAATACTTCTGCATCACATGTAAGTATTCCATTTTCAATTAAACAAATATCCGGATTATATTCACTTAACATATTCTTAGACATAATTGTTGTTTGTAATCCATCTGTATATAATTTAGAACCTTGTATCGCAGCTTGTTTAGTTGAATCTTCTACTATATTAAGTATAATTGGAGTAGCAATTAAGGCAATAACAGCAAGTATTACTATTACCGCAAGTAATTCTATTAAAGTAAAACCTTTTTTCATACCTTCACCAGTTTCATTATAGCATACTTGTTTTTAATTGTATATACCTCTAATATATTCATATATTCTATCTAAATTGACTCTTCTAGATCCTTTAATATATATATAATCATAATTTGATATATCTATATTATTTACTTCCTTACTACTATCATAATGTTTACCTTTTATATATTTAGAATACTTACCTATAGTAATAATATCTTTATTACGAAGAAATTTTAATCTTAAGTTTATTTTTTTGTGTATTAATTTAGAATATTTACCTAGTTCTAATATGTCTCCTAAGATAAGTAGCTTTTTACCTTTTAATCTTTTTAAATAGTTTATACCCCCTACAACTGATTCATAACTAGAATTATAACAATCATTTATTATAGTAATACCCTTAATTTTTTCTATTTTAAATCGTTTTTCTAACATATTAAAGCTTTTTAATCTATCTATAATAGTACTTATATCTATATCATAATCAAGACTTGCTTTAATAGCAAGTAGTGCGTCATTTATAAAGTGTTTACAAGGAGTATTTAATCTAACTAAGTATTCTTTATCTAAAAATATATTAAAAGTTAAATAATCATCATATAAATTAATATTATATGCGAATAAATCATTATATAATCTTAAACCACATTTATACTTCTTTAAGTCTCTTAAATATTTAGAATCACCATTAACTATTAATCTTGGTATACTCATACCATCTATAATACTGTATTTTTCTTTAAATATTTCTTTTCTATTCTTAAAATACTCTAAATGTGATGTACCAATATTAGTAATAATAGATAAATCTGGATTACACAGTTTAGATAAATAACTTATTTCTCCTATTTTATTTGAACCAAGTTCCATTACTATCATATTATAACTATCATTAAGTTTAAATAGAGTTTCTGTAACGCCAAATATATTATTGTTATTACCTTCATTTTTAAGTACTTTATATTTAGAAGATAATATGTGATAAAGCATTTCTTTAGTAGTTGTTTTACCACTCGATCCTGTAATAGCAATAAGTGGTATTTTATATTTTTCTTTAATATATTTACCTATTTTAAAAAGGCTATCTATTGTATTTTCTACTTTAATAGAATTCTCGTGTTCTACTTCTGATATACATAATATAGCACCCTTAGCGAGTGCTTCATCTAAAAAGTCATTACCATCATAATTTTTTCCTTTAATAGCAATAAATATATCATTTTTCTCTAGTTTACGTGTATCTGTTTTAATACTATTAAATGTTCTATTATCACTACTTTCTATACCCAAAGCATTTATAATTTCACCTATAGTCATATTTCACCCAATAAAATATATGTTAAAAAAAATAAGAGTATTACTCTTATTTAATTTTAGTTATACCTGTTATTTTATAATTATCTTCTTTTGTATCTACTAATATATCATATTTTTCCCATATTCTAACACTATTTATATCATATGATCCTTCTATTTCTAGTATTACAGAGGCAGTAGTTTCAGTTTTTTCATATATCTCCATTGATTTAAGAATATATGCCTTTAAACCTAAAGTTGGTAATTTAGTTATAAATGTTTTATTGTTTTCATCATATCTATAATTAGGATTGATTGTTATATAATTAAATTCATCTTTTAACATATATTTCTTTGCAATATTAATTATATCACTTTGTTTAAATGTATATTCATCGTTTACTTTAGTATACATATTATTTGCATATAAATACTCTATTGCAATTGTAAATACTTCCTCATCAGTTTTATCTACAGCATCTAAAACATTATAATAAGGATCTCCGGATATAGATGTTGTAGTTGATAGAAAACTCATTACATTTCCATTAACTATTTTATCTACAGATTCCTCTTTTTCATATGGTTTTTCTTTTATATTAAGGAGTGTTAATACAAGTAAAGATATTAAACCTATTATTACTAAAGTTAAAAACACTATTATTATAACTAATAAACTGTTCGCCCTCTTCATATTCTCACCTATTATTAATTTTAATATAAAGTTAAAAAAAAGTAAATGTTAATTTACTCTTTTTCTACATCTTTTTTCAATTCGTAAAGTGTATTTAAGGCATCCATTGGAGTCATATTAAGTGGATCAATGTTTTTTAATTTTTCTTCTACAATGGATTCTTTTGTTTCAAATTCTAAAGGTAATGATTCTTGTATTATGATATCTCTTTTCTTTTCTTTAGATTCATATACTTTTAAAATATCATCCGCTCTTTTAATTAACTTGTTTGGTAAATTAGCAAGTTTTGCTACATGGATACCATAACTCTTATCTACACTACCATCTTTTATTTTATGTAAGAATGTAACAGTACCATTTTCTTCATGAGCTGATACATGTATATTTTTTAAATTAGAAAGCGTCTTATCTAAATCTGTAAGTTCGTGATAATGTGTTGAAAACATAGTTTTACACTTTATATTATCATGTATATATTCAATTATTGATTGCGCAAGTGCCATACCATCAAATGTAGCAGTACCACGACCTAGTTCATCAAATAGTAAAAGTGAATTAGATGTAGCATTTTCTATCGCATTATTTGCTTCTATCATTTCTACCATAAATGTAGATTCACCGCTAACTAAATCATCACTAGCACCAATTCTAGTGTATATAGCATCAAATATAGGTAAAGTTGCACTTCTTGCTGGAACAAAACATCCTATTTGAGCCATTATTACTGTTATAGCAAGTTGTCTCATATATGTTGATTTACCTGCCATATTAGGTCCAGTAATTAAAAGTATATTAGTATTTTCATCCATTATAATATCATTAGATACATATTCTGTTGTAAGCACTTTTTCAACAACTGCATGTCTATTTTCTTTAATATCAACTATTCTTTTATCAGTAAGTATTGGTCTTACATAGTTATTCTCTTCACTTACAGTTGAGAATGACTGAAGTACATCTATTTCACTAATTACTTTAGCTACTTCTTGTAATCTTCCAATATATTCTTTTATCTTTTCTCTAATACTTACAAATAGATCATATTCTATATTAATTATTCTTTCTTCAGCATTTAATATCATTGATTCTTTTTCTTTTAAGATAGGACTTATATATCTTTCACAGTTAGATAACGTTTGTTTTCTTTCATAGCCATATTCATCTTTAACCATGTTAGTCATACCTTTAGATACTTCTATATAGTATCCAAATACCTTGTTATATCCAACTTTTAATGTTTTAATTCCAGTTCTTTCTTTTTCTTCTTGTTCAAATTTAGCGATAAAATCTTTACCATTTGATCTAATGTTTTTTAACTCATCTAATTCTTTATTATATCCTTCTTTAATTAAGAATCCTTCTTTTAATCCTATAGGAGGATTTTCATAAATACTAGATTCAAGTAAATCGTATAAATCAGAAAGAGTTTCTATATCAGTATAACCTATACTATTTAAAATAAGTTTAATATCAGGTAATACTTTTAGTGATCTTTTAAGTTGCAATAAATCTCTTGCATTCGCATTACCAAAAGCAATTCTACCACTTAAACGTTCCAAATCGTATACTTCATATAATAGATTTTTTAAATCCTCTTTAAGTATAAACTCTTCACATAGTTTTTCTACTATATCATAACGTCTTTCTATTTCAGATTTATCTATTAATGGGTTTTCTATATATGTTTTAAGAAGTCTAGATCCCATTGCAGTCTTAGTTTTATCAAGTAACCAAATAAGAGAATATTGTCTTTGTTTTAGTCTTAATGTTTCTGTAAGTTCAAGATTTCTTTTAGTATGAACATTCATCTTTAAATAATTACTATTTACTTTAACAATAGCTTTTTGTAAATGAGTTAAATCAGTCATTTTAATACTTAATACATAGTTAATAAGTAATTTAATAGTATCTATTAATCTTTCATCATCTATATCTTCATAAATATATTTATATTCTAATTTTTCATCTAAATCATTAAAAGTAGATACTGATATATCATATTCTTTTTTTAATGTAGAAAGGATTGTTTTATCAAATGTATCAAGTACAACTATTTCTTTTAATCCTAAACTTATTATTTCGCTTATAAGTATATTTTGACTATACGGTAATAGTGTTGTATAAATAACACCTGTAGTTATATCTGTATAAGAAAGTCCATATGCATGTTTAAAATCAATTATACTTCCTATATAATTAAAATCATTTTCTTCAAGTGACTCTGTATTCATCACTGTTCCTTTAGTAATGATTTGTGTTAAACCACGTTCAACTATACCTTTAGCAGTTTTAGGATCTTCTAGTTGTTCACATATACCTATTTTATATCCTTTTTCTACCATTTTTTCTATATAAATATCTACTGCGTGATATGGAACACCACACATAGGAACTCTTTCATCTAAACCAGCTGCCCTACCTGTAAGTGTTAATTCTAGTTCCCTTGATGTTATGATTGCATCTTCAAAGAAAACTTCATAAAAGTCACCTAATCTATAGAAGATGATTACATCAGGGTGTTCACTTTTGACACCTATGTAATGCCTCATCATTGGCGAAACACGATTTAAATCTACATCTTGCATTTTCATAACATCACCAAAGATATTATATCAATAAAAAGCTTTTAATTGCAAGAAAAAAAGCACTTTATGTGCTTTTATTTTGATTTAGATCTTAATTTACAGATAACTCCATTTATCATTTCTATTTCCACAGGAGTTTCACTATCTCTAATTTCTTCATATACTTCTTTTGATTCAAATGTAGTACTCCATGTACCATCACTTATAGTATATGTACCATCTGGATTAATTACACCCAATTCATCTTCTTCTACATATTCACAGTATACTCCATTTTTTTCTTCAAGAGATGCTTCACCTTTTATAAATCTAGCATATAAATCTCTTGATTCAAATAATGAACCACCTATTAAATATTGACCATTTGAAAGTGTTAAACCTCCAAGTTCATCTGCATGTATTTCTTGAGTTTTTGCATTATCAGCTTTATTTGCAGATTCTTGATTGTCGTAAGTTTCTCCATCTTTTATAACTAATTCATCTGGATCTACATTACCAGTAACATTTTCAATTGTTTGTTTATCTTCATAACGCTTAACATAATTTGGATCATCGCTTTTAAATACTATTCCTTTTTTTCTTAAATTAGATAGTTTATCAAGGCCTGATACTGACTCTGTTTCAGACTTAATACCCTTTTTAGTAGGATTATCAATTTTATACATTTTACCATGATTCTTAAGTCCTAATACTAAAAGAGTACCAAGAGCAACTCCACCAACACCTACAAGAACATAACTTAAAGCATTACTCTTTTTCTTTTCTACTATTTCTTCTTCATCAATTTGATAGTTTTCAATTTCACTAATTTTATCTGGTGCTGGTTCATTTGCAATTCTATCAGCTTCAGATTCTTCTTTAAAAGCTGCTTCTATTTGTTGTTCTGTTAAATTATTATCTTTTCTTCTTCTTTGAACAGATTCCATTACGCTTTCATCTTTATATTCATTATTCATAAAAACCCTCTTTTCTTAATTCAAAGTTCCCCTTCAAATTTATTGGTGTATATACTAACACAATTTTCACTTATTGTCAAATTAAAAAAATATCAATTTCTTGATATTTTTACATATATTTAGTCATTTGTTTCATCATTTGATTAACTTGCTTTTGACTTGGTGTTCTTCCCATTTGCATCATCATAGCTTTAATCATTTGTTCATTTATTGGTGGATTCTTTTTAATAAATTTTTTCATATAAGAACGTGCGATAAAGAATCCTAATATTGCACCGATTATTATTCCTATTAAAATGTATAATATATCCATGTAATCATCCTTTCTATGTAATTATACAGTATATACTAATTATTTACAAGTATTAGTTACTTCTTACTTTAGCATTTAATTTACTTTCTACATATTCAATAATATTATTAAATACTTCCATTACTTCACTATCTGTAAGAGTTCTAGTTGGATCTTCAAACTTAAGATTATATGCCATAGATTTTTTGCCTTCTTCTATGTCTTTATATATATCAAATATATCTATATCAGTAAGAAGTCTTCCGCCTGCATGTTTAATTGCATCCATAATTTCTTTATTAGTAATATTATTATCTACTATAAATGCGACATCCTTCTTTATTTCTGGATATTTAGAAGTTGCTTTAAATTTAAGTGGTTTAGTTGTAAAACTATATAACTTAGTCATTGATAATTCACATACTATAACATTATCTTTAATTATTGATGGATGCATTCTACCAATTATACCTATTTCAGTTTTATCTATAAAAATTGATGCAGCAACTCCTGGGTGTAATTCTTTTATTTCAAGTGTTTCATATGAATATCTATTTTTAAATCCTAAATATTTAAGTAGATTTTCTACTATTCCTTTAAGTAAATAGAAGTCTGCTTTAACATTTACACCATTTACTAAATTAGTCATATAAGAACCACTAACTAACATAGCAACTTTTACATCTTCTGTATATGTTGCATCATATGTTTTAGCAATTTCATATATATTTACATCATTTATTTTTCTTGCTTTATTATATTCATATGTTTCAAGCAATGATGGTATTAGTGATAAACGTAAATATCCTTTATCTGATGACATTGGATTTGGAAGTTCTAATACTTCTTTATTATCGTAATTAAATCTTACCGCTTGTTCCCTTGGTACTAAAGTATATGTTCTAACTTCAGTAAGGCCTAAACTTCTAAGTCTTTTAGAAATACTTTTTCTAAGTCCTACATCACCTACATATACACCACGTTTAGTACCTACTATAGGAAGTGTATCAACAAGATTATTATATCCATATAATCTACCTATTTCTTCTGCTAAATCTGCTTTATTTGGTTCTACATCTAGTCTTCTTCTTGGAATAATTATATGGAATTTACCATTTTTTAATTCATATTTGAAATCTAATTTATCTAATTGTTCCTCTACATCTTTATCTGTCATACTCATACCAAGTACACCATTTAAATCACTTGTTGTAACATCTATAGTCTTTTCAGATTTATCTATATTATCGTGTAATACGTTACCACTTAATACAGTACCATCTGCATATTCTTCTAGAAGTGCACAACATCTATCCATAGTAGCTATAGTATATTCATAGTTTAAACCTTTACCATATCTTCTAGATGCTTCTGATTTTAAGTTTAATCTGGATGATGTTTTAGTTATAGAGAAAGCATCAAATATAGCAGCTTCTATAAATATATTACAAGTGTTACTATCTACTTCTGTATTCATACCACCCATTACACCAGCAATACATATTGGCTCTTTAGAATCAGCAATTACTATATCATTAGGTGTTAAAGTTCTATCAACATTATCAAGTGTGATTAAGTGTTCATCATTTTCAGCATCTCTAACTATTACTGTATCTCCTAATTTATCAGCATCAAAGAAATGTGTAGGTTGACCATATTCTAACATTACAAAGTTAGATATATCTACAACGTTATTAATTGGTCTCATCCCGGCTGCTATTATTCTTTTCTTAATCCATTCTGGTGATTCACCTAATTTAACATTTTTAACCATCTTACCTAAATAAAATGGACATCTATCTGTTTTAACTTCTAATTTTATATAATTATTAACGTTATCATTAGATTCAGTATATTTAGCTTCTGGATAAGTTACTTTCTTACCTAAAACTGTTCCTATTTCGTGAGCAAAACCTATGTGATAATAACAGTCATTGTTACGATGTTTATGTACATCTAAATCATATAATGTATCATCACATCCTAAATATTTCATTGCATCTTCTCCAACTTTAGCATCGCTAGGAAGTTCATGAATACCTTTGTTATAATTTTCTTCTGTTTTTTCTTCTAATCCAAGTTCAAATAAAGCACATATCATACCATTAGATTCTACGCCACGTATTTTACCAGCCTTTATTTCGAAATTTCCTGGTAAAACTGCCCCTGGTAGAGCAACTATTACTTTTATACCAGTTCTAACATTATGAGCACCACATACTATTTGTATTGTACTACTACCTACATTAACTTGGCATACATGTAAGTGATCTGAATCTGGATGATTAATACAATCTACTACTTCACCTATAACTAAATTATCAATATGATTAGATATTACTGCTTCAACATTAATACCAGCTTTAGTTACTTTAGTAGCAAGTTCTTTCAAATCTTCTCCTTCAAGATCAATATAATCTTTAACCCAATTTAAAGATATCATATTATTCACTATCCTTTCTGTCGAATGATTTAACTTCTCTTAAATCAACATTATAGAAAGTTCTTATATCACTTATTCCATATTTAAGCATAGCACATCTTTCTGCACCAAATCCAAATGCGAATCCACTCCATATAGTTGGATCATATCCACATCCTTTAAGAACATCATAGTGTACTACACCAGCACCACCTATAGTAATCCATCCTGTATTTTTACAGATATTGCATCCTTTACCTTTACAATTAAAGCAAGATATATCCATTTCTACTGATGGTTCTGTAAATTGATAATATGAAGGTCTAAATCTAGTTACTGTATCTTCACCAAATAATCTTTTACAAATTACTGTAACAGTTCCTTTTAAATCTGATAATTTAATATCTTTATCTACTATTAAACCTTCTATTTGAGTAAATTGATGTGAATGTGTTGCATCATCATCATCTCTTCTATATGCTTTACCAGGACATATAATTCTAACAGGTTCCTTGCCACCTTTAGCTAGCATTGTTCTGGCTTGTACAGGAGATGTATGAGAACGCATTAAAAGTTCATCACCTTTTACATAAAAAGTATCTTGAGCATCTCTTGCTGGATGTCCTTTTGGAAGTCCTAATAACTCAAAGTTAAATCTATCTTCTTCAAGTTCTGGTCCATCTACAACATCATATCCCATAGACATAAATACATCTTCAAAGTCTTCTATTACTTTTTCTAAGATTGAAGGCGCACCTACAGGTAATTCAGTTGCTGGAAGTGTTATATCTATTTTTTCACTTTCTAACTTTTTGTTTATTTCTAAATTATTAAGTTCTTCTTGTTTTTTATTAAAAGCATCATTAAAAGCATTTTTAATTTCATTTAAAGTCATACCATATTCTTTTTTATCAACAGCATCTTTAATACCATTTTGAAGTTCAGTGATTATACCTTTCTTGCCAGTATACTCTACTTTAACATCATTTAATTCTTGTATACTTTTAACATTATTAATTTTTTCAC
>JAEEGL012978867.1_pt1 | contig 16216 bp, 1 predicted proteins | sample 9134231 | NCBI WGS metagenome assembly JAEEGL01 (sample SAMN16246548, study PRJNA631951) | gut metagenome | biome: gut microbiome; feature: rumen; material: fiber-attached | host: Bos | place: Iran: Karaj | collected 2018-10
CTCGTTCCAACCCTTGTTATTATCCTTAGTCGAAACTGCAAGCAGCAGAGTCTGAGGAGCCTCTGCATCTGGCTGATCATAGCCAAATGCCACAGCAGCGGTCTGATCACGATAAGGAATACGTTCTACCCAGTGGTCGATTACTATACCTGCGAGAACCGGAACCTGCATCTTCGACGCATTCTGTATCTCGTCAGGATTCATTACAATATAAGTGAAAGCATCTCGGACATCTTCTTCTTTTGCGACTTCCGCCCCGAGCCATTGACTAACCTTAGTATTATCCTCAACTGATGCAAGCTGCATAGGAACAATGGCTGCAACATCAAAGTCGTTACACTTCTGGAACAGACGCAACTGATAAAGACTCATCATTGGTTGCTCTACCTGTGCCATATCACCAATCATATCCTCAAGATCCATTGTCTTGATATTGTTGAATCTCTTTCCTGTAGCCTGCCCCGCAAGGTCTGCAAGAGGAACATTAGCATCAGGACGGAACGCTGGAACGACTAGATAGCCAGCCACAAGCACTTTCTTGATAGCCTCCACATATGTTGTGTGCTTATGCTCCGCATCATTGGCTATGAGTGTCTCTGCCTCTACAAACTTAGCCTGAATATTGGCATATATAGTATGCATTGACTCAAAGAGCCTATGCTGAGCCTCAACAACAGCTTTCCATTCCACAATACCATTCATCATATCTCTGTTACCGATGAAGATACCTTCTTCAACGCTATCAAGAGCAGTTTGATTACCTATGCGATAGCAGTCAAGCAATATCCTAATAGCCTCAGCTACCATATCATCAGGCAATGCTGCTGTAGCATAGTCAGCATTCTTTGGATTCTGAATTGCAAACTGACGTGAGAGGAGATTGTTCATATCACCAAGCAGACGTGTGATATATCCTTTCACATGATGATATTCATCGCTCATGGCATCATACACCGCTTCTGAATCTACACCCGTCTGTTTCACCAGATCGTCATTCTTCAGGGCATGTGCAGAAGCAAGCACCTTGCGAAGTTCGTCGATAGCCATACCACACTCGCTAAACGCATGCATACCATCCTTCATCTCAACAAGATTACCATCACATACATGAGAACGGAACGTTCCTGTCTTCATCCAACTAAGCACCTCCACGAAATGCGTAAAAGCAGCCCTATCGACAGAGAGATATACCATTTCAGATGCACTGATGCCAAGTTCACCGAGGGTGAGGGAATCACCAGTGACACCATTCTCAACAGTCTGCATACAAACATCATCAGGATTGAATATCATCCTACGCAACCATTGCTCCACCTTCGGTTCGGTAGCAGCAAGAAGATTGTCAGCTCGAGAGTATTCCGCATCAACAGGCAGCATTGCCAGCATGTGACCATCAATCTGCGCACTCCTTATCGGAATCTCCGCTACCTCAGGCATAGGGATGTTCTTCAATTCAGAAAGAGCACGCATGATAGCATGAGAAGCATCCGTATTACCTAGAGTCAGCTTATAAACACTCTCTGTAAGAACCACATCGGTAAGAGCATCACGTTCATCATCAATTACATCGATAAACTTACGTAAACAATCTATTTTCGCAATTTTCTTTGTCTGGTCTGATTCATCCTTAAACATTTTAAGTTCATTCATCAACCACGAACTAATGGCCGACTCTACTTCTTCTTTATTGCCACTCTCCACCTTTGTCTTACAATCTGCATACGCCACAAGTAGACTTGCACCATTAAGCACTGTGATATTAGCAGATGACTGGCTATTACGATTCTCAACATCCGATGTCATAAGTGGGAAGTTTTGTCGAAGATCGTATATACAGCTATCCATCTCAAGTCCCGATGTTTTGTTAGCCTCATGGATAAGACGTTCTAAATCAGTACCAAGAATCGCACCAAGCGAGAGACCATTCTGTATGCCCTCAATTATACGTATAGCCGACCTCACTCGCTCAGAAGAAAGGTTAACGCCCATATCATAATTGTGATTGGTCCCCTTCTTTATACTATTGTTATACGAACTACGCATTATAGCTCCCGTAATAGCTTGATTGATAGAAGGTGCAATGATATACTCATCTGTACATCCAATCTTCAAGGCATCATTCTCCTTGAGGTTGAATATCCATCCAAAGCATCCCAACGCAATGCGATGTCTTCCACTTTCCATCCTGCCACGCAGCTTGTTGTTAAGCATACCCATAAGCCATGCGTCAAGACGATAGTTGAACAGATCAAAGAATCCTATAACTTGCTTCTCTAAAGCCTCTTTGTCCGTAGTCAGTTGCAGTCCGCTCTTGTTGGCATCGTTCTGTTCACTAATCTCCTTTGAAATACGGTTTACAATATTCTTCAGATCGAGAGCCCCATCGAGAGGCATAAAACTTGCATCTGCCGAGTTAGGATCTTCAATATTCCTCAGTGGCACAAAATCATAGTTAGGGATGATATTCTTTATTATATCAACCCCATCTTGAGCAGAGATTATACCCTGCTCCACCGCAATCCTATAAAGTTCCTCTATCTGATGTTGGTAAGTTTCATTACGGAAATACTCAGCATCGATAAGATCACCCTTCACAGTCTTACGCTTATAGAAAGAAGTACTGCGAGGTGTGTTCCCTAGAATATTGAGATAGTCCTCGGTTGTGACAGTGTATGGCGTTGGAGGTGTTGTATTGGAAACCGAATCGCTAATACCGGCTTTTCTCTTTTTCCGAGAGTTTGGGAAATATTTATTGTTATTTCGTGAACCTGGGACAAAACCATACATTTTGACATCAGTACCCTTCTGCGCTATGTTCACAATTACAGGACGATTGTGTGCAGAACTTGGTCGCCCAAATTTCGCTCTATGTGCATCACTGCCAGATGACACCTCCTCGGCTGGCTCATTTACAATCATCACCCCGTCCTTACCATAGCAGTTCACTATGTTCGTACTCAGTATGTTGTTCCAATGAGTCGTAAGTACCACAAGTATCTTCCTCACAACAGCCAACGGGCTTGAGTTCTTAACCATCAATTTCTTAAAATCGCACACAGGCAATATACCGTAAGGCTGGTCGCCAATGCGCATCATAGGGAACGGACCATGAGGCAATACATCCTTGCACATATAGTCATACAGAGAAGGTGTATCTCTGATAGCCGTAAGTAGTGGATTAACGACCTTAGACAGTTTCTCATCTGTAAGATATTTCAGCATCAGCCTGTTAACGCATCTTTGTAATTCCACCTCTGAAGTGCCAGCTTCATCCGGAACGTCGATATTTCCAAGAACGCTCTCCTTAAGGCAAAAGAGGCGGTCAAGGATGTCAAGGTCATTGTCTTTTTCTGGTTTGTGGGGATTCACACAATTATGTGCCTGATACGAGAAGCGCTCACGCATTTTCTCCTCGGAACTGTCAAAAGCGAAACGTTTATCCTCGGAAGTAAGTATATTTGTGGCAGAATCAAACGAAATGATGTCCATAGCCTTGTTTGAGTAGAGGTGCGCTGACATCATCTCATTAATCATGCAACTTGCCTCATCATTGTCAGCATCACTAATGCCATACACGAATATCTGGCTGAACTCAAAACTACGCTTACCGTTGTTATTGTAGTAATCATATTTCCCAGCCTCTTTCATTGAAGAAAGTGGAATAGTGACAGCCATGCCCATACGTTCCGCCTCGTCATAGTCTGTCATCCAGCTCAAGCCACCATTTAATCGGAGTTTTCCTATATCATCTGTGTTCGTAGCGTTTTCCAGGTTGTTCAAATCAAGACCAACCTGCAACTGCTTAGGCAGACGATGACCATAGCGTACGATGGTGCGCGTGGCGTTCTCCTTCGTCCTAACAGAAGCGTTCACTACGAAACGATCCGGCAACAGACTTGTCACAGGCACAGAGAACAGTTTCTCTCCATTATCCACGTATGTAGTAGGGAAAGAATTGACAAAGTTGTCATCTATCTCTTTAATGAAATCCTCAAGTGATAAGCTATTGTCATGGAACTCCTTAGCCTTACGGCACATCACCTTATAATTTGCCTTAGGGAACGTGCGTTTCAATATGAATGCTGCACGGTATGCAGGATACAGATCACAAATAGCCAACCATAGCGACTGTCGATAGTCAGCATCGTCGGTGAAGATATACTTCAACCAAAAGTCCTTACCTGCGAGATACTCGGCACGGCTTATCTGACGGGCAGTCTGCGTAAGCGCCACCACATCAGGATATATTCTCAGACACAGGCACTTCTCATTCTGTGTATTATGTATCGTGCCCTCTCTCAGAACCTTACAGTCCGACAACCACTTAGTCATCACGAAGCGTTTAAGTCCCAATCTACCAACCCAACTGTTCACAAGGTCCTTGATTTCACATACGAACGTCTTCTGTTCTTCGTATATAAAATATGTAGATGCAGTCAACTGCTCCATGTTACTTATGATGTGATAATAGTCTCTTGCGTAGGATCGACGCTCCGTCTTGCTACGTGACATCCTTACTTTTATTAGCGCAAGCTCCGCCCCGAGTAATTTCGATGCAAGTAACGTGTATCTGATTGGGGCTACAGACTGCCCTTTACCCTTATTCCCCTTGACAACCAACCCTTGAAGAATGTTAAGAGTATCATTCCAATCACCATCAACATAGGTATGGATGTTTTCATACAGTTCACCTGCCACTTTCATTAACCGTTCCCTATACTCTTGGGTGTTTTTGTATGCCGCCTTATTCTTATCCTGATTCTCCACCTTCGGATATAAATCAGTTAGAACTCTATATGAATCATCCTTTGGCGCATTGGCAATAACCGCCCTCATACGACATACCAAGCGTTTGAACTTAACACACTGGCTTGAGGTTATGACACCTGAGGTAATCTTATTTGCCTTTATATCAATCATTCGTTGATCATCCTTGACCTTGAGCCATTCGTTAATAGCCATGTAGTGCCTACATGCCAAGCGATAACGCGCAATCTGTGAATACCGTTCTGGATTTCTGAAACGATGCTTGCCCGAGAATGATGGACGACGAGCAGTGTTCTCAAGCAAACGTACCATACGCTCAAAATCATTGAGGAAGTTGGTAACATATTTGTCGCTGATGGTAGTAAGACGTGTCACATCGTTGAGGACATCGAAAATAGGTGCAAAAGCATCTTGTAACTCTACGGTATTCAGAGCGTCATGTATGTTATGCACTAAATCTTCCAGACGTGCCTTGTCTTCGTCATAAAGAAGGTCTATCTTCTCAAACAGGTATACGGCATCCCGTATCTTCTGTTTGAGGTCATTAATATTATTCTCACTATTATCCCATATCACGCTATTATATGATTTCACAATGGAATGCAGTATTCTGAATGCATCCAATGCACGTTCAGGCTCATCGGTAATATCGACATCCCTATCCATTATCTTTGTCTCAAGACGAAGAGGCAACAGCAACAAGGAGGTATTCACATTCTTTGCCGCAAAGTTACGGCTTGTTTGGTCACGTAGTATCTTTTGATATTTATTCATCACAATATTATTTTTCTTCATGTATCATATACACTTACGCCGTTTGATGAGCATTGCTAATAATTCTCGATGTTACAATATAGCATTGAGCTCTTGCTTTTTTTCCTCTTAGCGTATAAATTGTACTTTGCACATGACAATTTGTGTATTATTAGTTAATTGCCTTCATGTAAACGCACTGTGGATTCACAATACCATATTTATTCTTCTTGTCGTCTATCATTTCCTCAGAGAACTGCAGCGACAAAGGTTTCTGGTTGAAGACTAGATAATATTTCGCAAGTTCTTTTTTCTTCAGTCCGCTAAACCCGACAAGATACGTGTCACCAGTTAACCATGAAGTCATCACTGGATCAATACGATTTCCGTTAAGCGAATCTAGGAACACTTCTGTATCAGGATAAGTCTGCATGAGCTGTCCCTTAATGGCAAGCACGAGCATGCCGCCCTTACCCTCTTTATGGTTTTTACCAAGTGGCTTTCCCCATTTATCAAGGTCATTGACGTCATAGTATGACTCTTCCAGTTTATTCTTTTCAGGCAACTGTGTCTGTTGCCAAAACTTGCGGAAATATGAGCCTCGTTGATCAGTAGGATACTCACGCCACATTAGTTCACGTCCCATCTCTGTATTCATACCCATGAGGAATGCCTCCTCAAATGCCGCATTACTGTAAAAACAGGAAATGGTATTCTTGCCAAGGCTTCCTGCAGATGGGAGAATATAGTCAACTGACAATTCTCGCAAATAGAAATACGTAGGTTCCAGATAGTCAGGATGAATCATGACTGGATATTTGTCATTAAGTCTGCGTTCTATCTGTCCATATTCCGTATTACCATATTTCACAGTCAGTTCATCAATAACTTCCTGAAGCGATTTCTCTTTATCACCAATATCAAGTGAGGATTCCATGTCTGTATTAACGTTGCCGGACTTCATTTCATCAGTCTCAACCTTCAGAATTTTCTTTATTTCCTCGTTCTGATTCTTGATGGTGTTTGAGATTAGTTTATGCAAATCATTCTTAAATGCCTCAAGATCCTCAGCATCCATTTCCTGCGATCTCTCTAGACTTGCCTTGAAGAAATCATCAGCACTGATCATAGTACATGATTCAGGTTCAAGCTTAAACTCCACCTTGGAAGGCTGTACCATCAACATTGGAATACGTTCCATACATTCGAGCATCTCCTTCAGTATATTACGATAGGATGTTGCAATAAGGCGAAATCCTTTGCCATTGTTATAGTACGAGCCGAACGTATTCACTTGACTGTAGTTATTCCACTCAAGCCAATGGTATTTTTTCCCTGACAGAGATGTCTGAAACCTATTGTCATAGAACCTGAGTTGTAGATTTGGATCCTCCCCTTTTGTCTCATGTTTCTTGCTCGAAACCTTATCCGTAGAATAATATGCAGGACAATGATTACTCATCCACCAGTAGTTATATTCAACCTGTTTGTAGAGCGCACACCATTTAGGATTGAAATTATTTGGCAGCCCTTTGATGGAAAAAAAGTTATAACTGTCGAAACTAAAAGAATCACCATTACGTTGGAGTTGCAAATCTGAGTCCATAAAAGATGTGTAGTATTTCGCGTCTGTAATTCCGTCGAGATACGTCTTGGGCACAAGAATCAGATAATGTGCGATGTCCTTCGCTTTTTCAACTTCATTACCCTCTTCATCTTTTGGTCTTTGATTCTCATAATACTTTATAGCCAGCGGCTTTGAGCCTAATTTCTCTTCGTTAATGCAGATATCAGCATAGTATCGATCATCTACTATGTATATGTAGGTATCGTAAGAGGAATTATTCACCACGTCTATGGGATAGTAGCACAATGGATTGTGCCCATTTATCTCGCCAATCTTCAGTGTAGAAAGTCTCCTTTCGTCGAATGTAGCATAATCGTCCTTAAGTTTGGAGAGGACGTCATAGACATTATCCATTTTGATTGGATTGCTAGGCGACGTCATGACAGATATTATGTCGAAAAAGTTCTGGTTATCAAATATTGTGGACGATTTCTTCGTATTGAAATCGACTTTAGACTTCTTAACGAACCTTGCCTCTTCACTAGTCTTCTTCGTATCAAACATGCCGCTGAGGAAACTAACACATTTAAGTTCTTCAACTTGCTCAAACGCATTTTCTTTGTTGTATACATCGTCAAGATAGTCATAGCGCAAGTCCTTATCTATCATTTCTTGCCATTCCTCTGGGGCATACATTTCCAGAAGGAAATCTCCTGTTATGCCCGCACTGATGATGCCATTGTCTTTCTCATTATTAAGTACATTGTCAAACGCCTCATGCATGGTATTGGAATCAACGTGGTCATAATATATGCCAGATGTCTGCAACATCCTCAATGCTGCATCACTAAAGAGGCCCTTGTTTCTACCTGTAATATTGAGTTTCTTTTCCTCAACCTGCTGCCTGAACGTGGTTCTAACATTTTTTTTCTTAGAACACTCGCTCACACTCTTCATCTGGCAATACTCACGCAACTGCTGGTTACAGGCGTTTACAACCTCAACCTTCTTCCATGCACGATTGACAAACGATTCTTGATTTTTCTTCACAACGCTACTACCCATTCCTGCAGGAATACGATTGTGTAATTTCAAATTCACCTCTGTCACAACATTTTTATCTGCATTCACAGGGAAATCATTGCGCGTGGTCATAAGATGACGTGCTCCATATACAGGAGGCACAACCCATGGATCTTCATCCTTATTGGCACTTTCACCCTCGTTATCATCGAATACAGGATTTAACAGAAGATGCTTATGAAGTTCCTCACGATAGTCCTTTCCACCATCATCTTTATCCTCCACCTTGAGATTAGCGTAAGGTTTCTCATCCATCACGAGTGCAGCAGGAACATCAATTTCCTTCTCCTCTCTGTAATTAACAGTCTGCAAACCAGACTGACTAATATCTACCGTGAGATTCGCCTCCATGCCTTTATTATCAGCAGGAGTAAGCATGTTGGCGAGTTCTTTGAACGTACCATTTTCCTTAGCTGTCGTGAGTTTCCACTTGTAATAACATGGCACCTCTATAGGGGTATCGGCCTTCGGACAGACAAGAACATCCATATTTACACCTCCGGCTTCCTGGCCCAGACCTGCAAGACGTCCCTGTTCGTAAGTAGGGATAAGCAGAACAACATATTGGGTATCAGGTTCAAGTTTACTCGGACAGACAACACGTGATATACCACAATCAGGGTTCTCATCAAGCACCTTGTTGACATATTTCTCATTAAATTTCCCAGAAGGAAGATTGTCAGGTACATCAATCTGAACGTGTGCTGTTTTTTTCAAGTCTGCTGTTTTTCTCTTATTACCATTCACTGCCATATCAGGAAACACCTCCGCAATTCTTTCCTGTGACAGTGTCAGAGTGGCAACCTTTATACCATTTCTGAATGATATGGAATATTCTTCCTTTTTGACAGCTATAAGTCGCATCCAAGGATAGAAATTTTTACTTGATGTAGCAAACGGAGTATAGCGCCAAGGCAGGTCTTCCTCGTAGAACTCCATATAAGGCATATAAGAGGCATTCATACGCACATCACCCGTTTGGGCAGGAGAAGTACGGATAATAGCATTCAGACTTATTCCTTTTACGTCTGAAGGACCGAGCAACTCTATATCATGTCCCTTTATGTCATGCTGTACGAGAGTATCAGAGTTGATTGCCTTCTTCTGGAATCTTACACCAACTTCTACCTTCGCTCTTTTTTTCCCTACAACATCGTCTCTTGTATTTTCAATGTTGTTTATTATTCCCTTACGCAAATAAGGCAATATATATACTAAATTATCCATGATTATCTTATATGAAAAAATTTAAATTGAATCCAACACTTCAACAAATCGTCCGAAAGCCACCATACTATTCACCGCATAGGCAACATTCTGTCCTTCTTTGTTCGGTTCTTCAGGCTTCTTTCCCTTCGTTTTCTGCAAGTAATCGGCAAGACTCATGCACTCGTTGCCGACCTTGACGAAACTTTCCGTATTGCCAAGAGTGGTAGCTGACGCATCTCTCATGGTTCTATGGTTTCCGCTGCTCATGGTAAATCCACTAGCATACTGGACGTATGATGCAGACCGTAACTTCTCATCGTTGTCCATCTGACAATAGAGAGCAGGGGCAAAGTCAGACTGTATAGTCTCACCTACCGAACGGCAGAGTTTTTCATTGTCATTCGTCTCGTCAAAGAGCTTCGTTTTGTTGATAATCTCATATTCATTACCATTGAGAATCACTTTGTCGAGCACAAATTCGTTACAATCCGTCGGTACGGCATTGTTGCATAACTGCATCTCCATCTCCATCGGAATGGCACTCTGGTTGAAGGTGACCGTTCCGTTTGGTGAAAGGACAAGATTCTTTTCCTTTTTGTCTTTGTCTTCTATTGTGGTTTCAGCTTTAGCCTGAATGAGTATTACATCATAGTCACGACGGCTCTTCTCATCCACCGACCAGTTGCTTAGATTCTCCACCTGCTCCTGCAGCAATGGGAGCACCTCAATCTGCTTGTTTGGCAATTCCTGTTTCTTTTCGCCCCATGTAATGTCGAAGTCAATATCGATAGGCATTAACAAGATGTAGAACTTTGCCTTACCCTTGGCATGCCATGGACGTGGACCAGACAGCGATAATGCAAGGTCTACAGACAATATCCTGCAACTGCCTATCATCACAGCCATTCCTGCCTCAATGTCGAACATGAACATGAACGGATCGAACTGGAACAAGGCATCGAAGCCTGCGTAGCCTATAATACCAAATTTATCCCAGCCTACCTTAATATCGAGATGAGCACCTATCTGGAAGGTATTAGATGTAATGGCGAGATATGTCTCGAGTCCAACTTTCAGGACATCGTAATCAAGCTTCATAGCCAGGCGACGCATATCTGACACGTGCATTGCTTCCTCAGGCTTATATGCAGGGTGGAATCCGCCCACGCTCATAAGGAAGCCCTTAACTGGACCGCCCCAGAACAAACGGAATGCCATATCGCCCTCAAGGCGTATGCCTACAATCTCAGAATCATAGAGCGCAGCATCAAACTGCAAGCCCTTGTTGAAGTCTATCTCTCCAGAGAATGCCACATTGATGCGGATTACGTCCGCTCCTTCAATGGCTACCTTCAAATCACCAACGATGATGATTGACAGTGGGTCTGGAGCCTGGAACATGAGTCCGAAGCTACACTTCACCACAGGCTCATAGCTTATCTGACCAAGAAGACCAACGAAGAACTGGTCACGTTTAGCCGGGAATATCTTCTCTGCAGCCTTGCGCATGTCGCCGATATGCTTCATCACGTCTTCAACGAAGAATACACTCGCAAGCGAACCGTTGCGTACAGACTCACGAATGGCGTCATAGTCAAGCATACGATTCAAACCGAGCATACCTCCAATAGCAGTGAGAGAGAAGCCCATACCCAATGGTATGCCTGGAGAGAAGCGCACAGACAGCATAGCCACCATGCTGAAGTTGTCACCAAACGTCATGATGAGCATTGCTCCCACACCGAACTTCTCTAGTACGCTAAGCTCCATGGCTCCGAAGAGTTCCTTCTTCTCATCGTCATAGCCTATGAGTGCCGCACCCTTGACTACTTCGCAGTCGATAGCGATGCCGATACCCTCAGGGAACTTGAACTTAAAGTCAAGGTCGAAGTCACCAAGCGCAAGCTTACCGTTATCGCCCTTCTTGAATAGGTTGACCGATGCTCCCACACCGAGGTTGTCGAACGTCATAGTGACACTATCACCCAACGAGATGGTGAACGAAGAACCGACACACAACTGCAGCGAACCGATTTCGTTCTTCACACTGCCAAGGTCGATACCGAGTCCTGACAAAGTGAGCGGTCCAATCTGCTTGTTGTTACAGTCTATATCAATGTGGAAGGTGTAGCCGCCATCCATCTTGAAACCCTTGATATAATCGTAGGCAAGGGCAAGGTCGAACTTCGCTGAGATGTCATCCTTTAGGAAACTACGGAAGAAATCATTCTCACGCAACTTCAATACCACCTCAAAGTCCTTCACAGCAGCATACGCACCTGCCGTGAAACCATCAACTATGTATTTAGTTTCCTCACTATCCTTATCTTCCTTGTTCTTATCCCCATCAACACCAAGGAACTTTGCAACATCGACATCTTCACCACCGAAATTGAATGTCGGATACGCATCGTTATAAAGCACATAAAGTCCTATAGGATAGTTGCCCACCCTTACGTCCAGACACTTTGTCTCTATGACATTGGCTGGACCTGCGTCTTCATTACGGCTAAACACACCACTTAGCATCGCAGCAAGGCTCTTGGTTGAGCCAAAGGCATGCAACCTGCTCGTGACGCCCTTCTCCGAATCTTTCTTTGAAAGGCAGAAACCAACGCTGATATCCTCAGGTTCTTTATTTTCTTTACTCTCAGCTTTTTTTAACTTCTGCGAGCCGACAGTTCCCGTTCCATTAAGTGCTATATAATGCTTATCGCCTAACTTGAAGGAAAGCATAACCTTACCCTGAAGCATGATGGTAAAGAAAATTGCAGGAACAGTGTTGTCCTCTTCTTCCTTCGTCTCATCATCACTATCGGTACTACCCTCTTGGTCTTTAGCATCCTCCTCTTTATCCTTTTTGGAGTTATCGTCCTCGGCCTTCTTCTCCACAAAGCCGTCCTTACTGTAAAGGCCTGCCATGATGAAGAGCTGAAGTTTGAGCGATGCGTCCCAATCAGCAGAATTATCTTTACCCTTTCCGCTATCTACCTTACCCTCTTCTTCCTTATTCTCTTTCTTTTTCAAGTCAAGAAGGGTAACGTTAGCCATCATGTTGTCAAGGTCGTAACTACAAGTCACATCATTGAGCAAGTCCGTGAATCCGTTGTCAGGAAGCGATGGCAATGATGGCAATACGTCTGCCACCTGTTGTTTTATCTCTTCCGGAACACTCTTATACAGAGCCTGAACAAGAGTGATAATCTCCTTCAAGCCCATGTCGCTCTGCACGAACTCTGCTGTTGCACTCAATGTTCCCTGAACCCATATGACATAATCGTATGGTACATCAATGTCTGGTCCATTTTCATCAAACTGGATATTGAGCGTATGATCATTGAACACATTCTGAATATCCTTCTTCGAAGACTTCTCAACAGCTTTAATGATTGCAGGCAACTGGTTCATGTTGGTTATTGTGGCATTGCCTCCCAACAGTTGCTTTATCTCAGAATTGCTATCTACGAACTTTTGTATCACAGGTTTTAAAGTGTCAGCAAATTTTTTCTGGGCTACATGCAACTTATAGAAGAACGTATTATCATCCAATGAAGTTGCGTCATCACTCAAATCTGTGATAGCATTGATAAGCTCACGTACCTTCTCCCTTATTACATGCTTCACGAAATAGATGATCTTACGCTTTATTCCCTTCAGCATCGGAATGATATACTCATTCTTCAACTTGTTCCACATCTCTGCAGCAAGATCCTCAAGCTTGTCAACAAATGTATCGGCAATCTTCTTCAGGATATCCTCTGCCTTGTTTTTAATATTGGTTTGGAGAGCACCTAAAGTAGAACTTAACTTGTTCTTAAAGTAATCTATCAGATTAGCGATAGTTGCAGGTATCTTCTCTGCAATGTTCTTAATAGCTTTTGCCGTTGCCTTGACATCCTCAATTAGCTGAAGCACATCTGCCTTTACCTCGTCGTAACTGGTACCAAGCTTTTCAACAAGTCCTTCCTTCGCTTTCTCAAGATTACTAAGGAGAGAATTAACTTTTTCACTTATCAGGACAGGAATACTTTCCAGATTATTCTTCATGCTCTCCACATCCTCCTTTATCTTATTGACTTCCTCCACGATACGGGCAGTCAGCTTGGTGATAATACCAAGAATACACTGTTTGAAACTGCTATAGTAGTACTCAGGATCAGGCAATACTATATCATTCACTGATGTCTCAAGAATATTGATATAGTCAGTGATATTCAACTGGTCTTTCAAATCCTTCTTTACTGCAGAGGCATCGTCAAGAAGACGCATAGCACCCTCTTTTGATATAAGTCCTGTGATATTGCTCAGGTCATTTTGGAACTCAGCCTTCAATTGTGTGGCCAATGTTTCAAAACGTGTCATCCATGCCTTAGGGTCAACAAGAGTCTGAACACTGTTCACCATGCCGAATGCCCACACCTGCAAGTCTGGTACAACTACCTCCTGCACTATCTTAGGGATATCTGGCAATTGATAGGCTGTACTCCAATTCTTTTCAAAGTCTATATTAAGGACTGCCGTGAAATTTTCTTCATTCAGACCAATTTCCAGTTTAGGTAAATCATAAGACTTTAGCCTATCGTAATCGTTTCTCAAGGCTTTCACACAGGCAACAAGTTCTTTGCGTTGCTGACTGAAATCAATCACACTACTCAGATCCATATTCAAAGACTCCTTAAGAGTGTCCTTCACACAGTTTGCCATAGGCTCTACAAGCGTAGTCCTAACGACCTTTGGAAGGTTGAGCTTTGGCATCTTAGGCATGTCTTCCTGTATCTCCAGCCAAACTGCCTGCAAGTCTTTAGCCTTCTTCTGGGCAGTTTCATCCAAGTCTTTTACGGCTGCATTAACAGCATTCTCAGCCCCATTTACAATGGCTTCTGCAACCTTTGTCGCCTCCTGTACTGCATCATCAGCAGCATTTTCTATTCCATTAATGAATTTACCGGCTTCTGTACTTATAGCGTCTATCTTTTTACGAGCAGCATCGGCAACTTCAGCGGCAACATCATCAACCTCCTTCTTTACCGTAGAAACAGCTTCATTTACACCTGCCTCCAATTCATTCTTCACCCTATTGAAGTCATTCTGAAGATCTGTAGCGATAAGCACCGCACCATCCTTCAGTTCTTCAAGGATGTTCTTCATCTGCCCCTTCAACTCATGAGCAAGTTCCTTCAGCATCCTGATCACATTACGGATAGTGGTGACAACAGGCTGGAACCAATCCCAAATATTCTTGATAGCAGTCTCTATAGCACTCTTTACATCATCAGCTACCTCTTTTAGCTTAGCCTTCAACTCGTTTATCTTCTTCATCACCATTCTCTGCAGCTTACGCAAAAGGTCCTCAAGAAGTTTCTTAAGCGAACTGAAGTCTGGAATATCAGAATTTATCCTGTGCAGAATATCCATGATCTTTGTCATCAGACTTTCCACATCAGCCATGCTATCAATTGGATACAGAGCCTTGAAGTGATCAATAGGATTTGTGAATAGATCCTCCACTTTCTCCCAACTAATCACATTTATTGTAATCGGATAACGGTAGTCAATAGCTGTCTGCAGAGCACCGTTTATCTTTTCTGCAACGTTATTGACACCAGCTTTCAAGTTAGACCCCATACCGATAAACTCATCCAGTGCACTTGCAACACTTGTAAGCCCAGATGTAATGTCGTTAACGGTAGTATTAAGCCCAGATTCAATGTCGGCAGTTGCACCATTCATGAACGTCTCAATCGACTGCAGCTGCAAGCCTATTTTACCTGCAGCAGCCACACCAATACCAGTAATGTCACGGGTTGTCTTCAGGGCATCATCCATGGTATCAACAACCGTGGAAACGGCATCAGATACAATTGGAGAAATGGCATTAGATGCATTAGGAGAAATGGCATCAGATACAATAGTATCAACAGTATCAACAGCATCACCTATCTTGTCTGCAACATCATTTGAGGCCTTCTGAATCTTTCCTATAGCCTCCTTCAAAACATCAGGTAACTGCAAGGTAATCTTCTTCTCCTCTACAATACCGAGGAACTCCAGAATACTATATGCTATACTCAGTCCATTGGCAATCTTCACGTAGGTTTCCTGATACTCATTGGCTAATTCACTGATATCCTCGATATCCTCGCCCAATTGTTTTTTTATCTGTTCTTGCATCTGCGCATAAAGAGCCGTTGCATCATTCAGGGTCTCCTGCATGGTGTGCTGAACCTTTTCAAGTGATGTTTGGATTTCGCTATTAACTTCTCTAAGATTGCCCATAATAGCCTCAGCAATATCTGCTGCATCCGTCTTCAACTTGTTTACACCAGACTCTATGGTAAACTTCGCAAACTCAATTTCATCTTTGAATACCACCTTGGCATTCTTCAGCAGAGTCATGAGAATATGATCAAGCACCTTACGGGCAAAGTCCTTGGTAAAGATATCATTAATAATCTTCTCACCCATATCCTTTCCCGACTTGCTCAGGTCTTCCGCAACGGCTTTCCACTCGATGTCACTGACAGCCTTGACCAATTCAACGACTTCCTGAACCAATGGCATAACGTCAGAAGCCACTTTAGCGATCTCGTCAGCATCTATCTTGCCATCATCATTAATCTTACTGGCATCCTTTACGGTGTCAGCAATCTTGTCGGTCACTGCAAGAAGTTTCTCTACTACGGTACGAACTTCATTCAGTTCTTCATAATGACTGATGTCATAACCTACCTTAGCGAAGACCGCATCAATAATCGGAACAAAGTTCGCTACACTCTGCTCCTGCTCAAACTTTTGGGCTGCAGTACGCACCCCTATAAACTCTTGCTGTAAATCCGC